>Ga0307515_10008213_pt1 | contig 20418 bp, 13 predicted proteins | sample 17_EM_MG_FD_194513 | JGI IMG/M metagenome (GOLD analysis project Ga0307515, IMG submission 194513) | Populus trichocarpa ectomycorrhiza microbial communities from riparian zone in the Pacific Northwest, United States - 17_EM | ecosystem: Host-associated > Plants > Roots > Unclassified | place...
GCCGGTGCCGCTGCCGTGCCGCCTTCTCGATCTCGTGTCCCGGCTCCTCGTACAGCCAGCCCATCCGTGGAGCTTCGCATGGGAGCTCGGGGTCGGCCAGCCGGGCCCCATCGCGGGCCGTACGACCCGTGCGGGCCGGTCGGAGGCCCGGGGCCGATCCGCTGGCATTCTCACGTCTTATAAATGCCAGTTGCCATAACGAATATTCTGCGACGTCAAGATGCTGCCAGAGGTAGACAAATTGCGACTACTGCTTGAGCAATCACCGCCGGATGTACAAGCATTTTTTTTGCGAAGGCAGGAGTGATTCTCGAGGCGGCCTTGGACTTCATAACTCAACTATACGAATGCCCCGTTCCCGCAATGAGAAATCTGGAAAGGACCCGCGAGCACGCCGGACGCTCCGCTCACCAACGGAGGACATTGGGTCCGACCCGCCACGTCGCGTCGCACGGCCTCACTTGCCAGCTCCTTGCTCGCCTGATGCCCCGCTTCGGGCCCCGGCGATCGCCGCGGCGAGCTCGGCGACGCCGGCCCGGAGCGCGGGCTCGGTCATCGCGGCGTAGCCGAGCACGAGGATCGCGGGGTCGTCGGGCGCATCGCGCTGGAAGTCGCACAGGGACTCGAGCACGATCCGCCGGTCCTCGGCCGCCCGCCGGATCGCGCGCTCGCTCGTGCCCGCGGCGAGCTCGACGGTGACGTGCAGGCCGGCGGCGATCCCGCGGATCGCGGCGCCGGGGATCGACCGGGCGAGCGCCTCGACGATCGCGTCGCGCCGCGCACGGTAGCGCAGCCGCATCTTGCGGAGGTGCCGATCGAGATCGCCGCCGGCCACCAGCTCGGCGAACGCGCGCTGGTCGATCCGCGCGGTCCCGCGGTCGGCGAGGTGCTTCTCGCGCGCGACCGCGGCGACCAGCGCGTCGGGCACCACCAGCCAGCCCAGCCGGAGCCCGGGCGCGAGCGTCTTGCTGGCCGAGCCGGCGTAGACCACGCGCTCCGGCGCGAGGCCCTGGAGCGCGCCGACCGGCGCGCGATCGTAGCGGTACTCCGCGTCGTAGTCGTCCTCGATCGCGATCGCGTCGTGGTCGCGCAGCCAGCCGAGCAGCTGGGCGCGGCGCTCGCCGGACAGCACGACGCCGGTCGGGTGCTGGTGCGCGGGCGTCACGACGACCCCCGCGGCGGCGATCCGCGCGAGCGCGTCGACCCGGAGTCCGCCGGCGTCGACTCCGACCGGGATCGCCTCGAGGCCCGCGCGCTCGACGATCGCGAACTGCTCCCGGTTGCTCGGCTCCTCGAGCGCCACCCGCCGCCCGCCGCGCGCGGCCAGGACCCGACACACCAGGCTCAGGCCCTGGGTGTAGCCCGACGTGATGACGATCCGGGCCGGATCGGCGACGACGCCGCGGACCCGTCCGAGGTAGCCGGCCAGCGCGTCGCGCAGCTCGTCGGCGCCGCGCGGATCGCCGTAGTCCAGATCGGTGTCCTTCATCGTCGACACCGCGGTGCGCAGGCAGCGCAGCCAGGCCCGGCGCGGGAACGCCGCCAGGTCAGGGCGGCTCGCGCGGAAGTCGAAGCGCGGGTGGGTCAGCCGCCGACGCCTGGTCGCGGGCGGCGCGATCCCCGCGGGCGCCGTGGCGGCGACGCGCGGCCGGGCGCCCTGGCGGAGGCCGAGGAAGCCCTCCGCGGCGAGCTGCTGGTACGCATCGACTACGACCCGCCGCGAGATGCCGAGCTGCCGCGCGAGATCGCGGGTCGACGGCAGCTGGGTATCGGCGCGGAGCGCGCCGTCGCGGATCGCCGCGCGCAGCTGGTCCTCGAGCTGAACCCCGAGCCGTGATCCGCCGCGCCGGACGGCGGCCAGCAGCTCGACGGGCTGACTGGTCTCTTTTTTTGGCGCCAAAGTGGACCTCGATGCTGCACCAGTTGAGCGGTAGATGTGACACATGAGCCAGAACCGAACCAGCCCCGAAGTCCGCAAGCTGCTGGCGCTGTCCACCCTCGCGCGCCTGCCGCTCGCGATGCTCAGCATCGGGCTCCTCATCCACGCCGCGCGGCTCACCGGCTCGTTCGCCGCCGCCGGGGCCGCGGTCGCGGCGTTCGCCGCCGCGCAGAGCCTCGGTGGCCCGATCCTCGGCCGGTGGATCGACCGCCACGGCCAGGCCCGCCTGCTCGCGGCCGCCGCCGGATGCTCGTCGACGACCCTGCTGGTGCTCGCGGCGCTGCCGCCGGGCGTACCGGTCGCCGCGGTGGTGGCGCTCGCCGGGCTGACCGGCGCCGCGCTGCCGCCGGTCGGGGCCTGCATGCGCGCGCTGATGCCGGGCCTCGTCGACCGCTCCGCGATCGACGCCGCGTACGTCGCCGAGGCGACCGCCTCCGAGCTGGCGTTCGTCTCCGGCCCTCCTCTCACCTTGCTCGCGGTGACGATGACCTCGACCGCGGTGGCGCTCGCCGCGACCGCGGGACTGCTCGGCCTTTCGACGCTCGGCTTTGCGATGCAGCCGGCCGCGCGCGCCTGGCGACCGGCGCCCCGGCCGCACCGCGACCGCTCCGGGGCGCTCCGGTCCCCGGCGGTGCGGACCCTGGTCGCGGCGTTCGGCCTGGTGGGCCTGCTGTTCGGCGGCGTGGAGGTGGCGGTCGCGGCGACCGGCGGTACCGCGCCGACCGCCACCGTCGGCGCGCTGCTCGGCCTGTGGGGCGTGGGCTCGCTCGTCGCCGGCCTGGTGATGACCCGGATCGGCGGTACGCCCCGTCATCCCGCGCGGCTCGTGCTGGTCCTGGCGGCGCTCAGCGCGGGACACCTCGCGCTCGCCGCGGTCGCCGGCGCGCCGGTCGCGCTCGCCGGCGTGCTGCTCGTCGCCGGTGCGGCGATCTCTCCGTTGTACGCCATGGTCAACGCGATGGTCGAGGACGCGGCCCCTCGAGGGACCACGACCGAGGCGTTCGCCTGGCTGGCCACCGCGCTGGGAACCGGCAACGCGATCGGCGCCGCGCTCGCCGGAGCGGTCGCCGAACGCCACGGTGCCGCGCTCGCGTTCCTGCTCGCGGGTAGCGCCGGTCTGGTCGCCACGGTCCTGGTCGCGGTGCGCGCGAGGTGCCTGACCTCGGCCCCTGCCGACCTCGAGCGTTCGCGATGCGGTGGTGCCCGCCAGGTCCTGGCCGGCTAGTCACCACGGCAACTCGTGCTCACGGGACCGCTCAAATACTCATGTTGCACGCACACTGTTCGCGGCGGCACCGAGCACGCTCCACTGCGCCGCGTGGTGTTGCTGGCGGGCGCGACACCGTGCTGCGCGTCGGCGCACGTTTCCGGTTCGCGAATCAGTCGCTATGATGTGCGCGCCGGCATTGATGCGGCAGAGGAGAGTGTCCGGTGGAGATATTTCAGCCGAGACTGCAGCTGAGCGCCGAGCCCGATGGCGAGTTCACGCTGCACGCAGTGACGATCACACCCAGCAGTGGATATTCGGCCGGGCGCGCGCGGCCGGGCGTGCCGCCGAACGTCCGGCTCATCCCCGAGGTGTTTCCCGTGCTGCTGGAGATCCGTGCGCGCCGCGGTCCAGCGCTACAGGTGTTGACTCCGGTCCGGCACCACCTGCGCAACCTGAAGCTCGGACCCAAGCACGGCAAGACCAGCGTGCTCGCGTTCGCGATGCTCGGCGATCGCGTCGTCGGCTCGGCGAGTATCCCGGTCGGCCCGAGCCACGACTGCCCGAAGAATCCGGTCACGGTCGATACCTCCGACTGGTATGCGTGGCTGAACCAGATGCCTCCCGGCCCCGCGTCGTTCCACATCACCGGCGTCGTCCAGCTGCCCACGCCGGGCTTCGACGCGAAGCTCGTCCGGGCGGAGCCTCAGGGGATCAACCCGACCGAGCTGATCCTCGACCTCAAGGTCACGCCCCGGCCCGGGATCTGGCCGCAGGTGGTCACGCCGGTCTCGGTCCGCCACGATCAGAGCCCGGCCGGCACGATGTACCACGGTGTTCTCGTCCGAGAGCCGGACGGCGACGCCGTGCACGTCGAGGTCGACAGCGTCCAGTGATGCGCGGCTGCGTCTACGCGCCATCGCGGGCGCGGATTGCGCGAGGACGTCGACCCGCATCGCTCAAACGCTCCGCGACCGACTCCGGCCGTACCAGCAGAGGCAGCTCGCCCGGTTCAACGGCGACCACGGAGAGCCGTTCAGCGACGTCCTGACCGAGGACTGATCGACGGCACACGGCCGCGGTTCCCGGGCCGATCAGCGCCGCGGCGGATCGCTGCGCCGCCGGTAGCGGCACGAGTGCCGTGCAGTTCGCTCGAGCATCCATCATCGCCGCGGCCGCGTGTGCGTCCGCGCTCGATGGCGCTCGATGGCGCTCTCGACGCCGCCGGGCGTTCGAGCGCGCCACCACCGGCGGACTCGCCCTCCGATCTGGCATCGATCCGGCGTCGATCCGGGGCCGGAACGCACACGTTCGTCCGGAACCGGGCGATCAGCCGCGGGCCGGCCCATCGCAGCCTCCGGCCGTCGTATCGTAGGCGCGACGTGACCGGAGCAAGCGCCGTGGTGCCCCGTGACGCCGCGCGCGATCACCGGCAGGCGCTGGTCCTGCTCGCGCTGTGCGGGCTGTTCTGGAGCACGGGAGGCCTGCTGGTCAAGCTGGTCGACTGGAACGCCGCCGCGATCTGGTCGGCGCGCGGCGCGATCGCGGCCGCCGCGCTGTGGGCGGTGCGCCGGCCGTCGTTCAGCCGGATCTCGGCCGCCGAGTGGCGCGCCGCCTGCGCCCTCGCCGCGACCACCGGGCTGTTCATCCTCGCCAACAAGCTCACCACCGCCGCCAACGCGATCCTGATCCAGTACTCGGCCCCGATCTGGGTCGCCCTGCTCGGATCCTGGCTGCTCGGCGAGCGCGCATCCCGCCTCGACTGGCTGACCATCGCCGCGGTGCTCGGAGGCATCACGCTGTTCTTCTTCGAGCAACTCACCTTCGATCACGTCGCGGGCAACCTGGTCGCGCTCGTCGCCGGCGTCGCCGGCGCGCTCAACGCGATCGCGTTTCGCCGGGTCGCGATCACCCCGGCGGCCACCGGCCCGTCCGATCCGCTGCGCCCGCTCTTCCTCGGCAACCTGATCGGCGCCGTGCTCGGCGCGCCGTTCATCTTCACCTCGCCCCTGCCCGGCCCGACCGCCTGGGCCGCGCTCGCCGCGCTCGGCCTGGTCCAGCAGGCGGCGGCCTACCTGTGCTACGCGTGGGCGATCCGCCGCACCACGGCGCTCGAGGCGATCCTGGTCCCGGTGATCGAGCCGATCCTGTCGCCGATCTGGGTCGCGATCGCGTTCGGCGAACGCCCCGGCCCGTGGGCGATCCTCGGCGGCGCGATCGTGGTCTGCGCGGTCACGGCGCGCGCGCTGATCGGCCGACGGCCGCGCTGAACCGCATGGCCATCGCGACCTCGATCGTCAGGGCAAGGCCAGCGTGGCCGCGAACGGATCCGCGCGGATCACCGACGGATCGGCGTCGCCGGAGTGGGTACCAGGGCCGTTGGACATGCCCCCGACCCAGACCGGCGCCATGCCGGTGAGCAGCGTGCGCAGGTGGTTGTGTCGCGGCCGGCTGGGAAGCGAAAGCCGGGTCTGCGTGCCATCGGTGAGGACCAGCGCCAGGAACGAGCAACTCTCGGAGATGCTGCCGCCCTGGGGATTGTCCGTGTAGCCGGTCCCGCCCACCGCGACGATCCGGTCGTCGGACAGAACGTCGGCGTCGAACAGGATGTCGCCGCCGCTGACGTCGATGGTGCGCGCCGAGACCGTGCCGTCGTCGGCCACGCGGGCGAGCAGGCCGTCCCAACCGCCGGCGTCGCCCGGTCTGGTCTCGCTGCGGCCGAGCACCAGCAACTGCCCGGCGACCGCACGCATGCCGTAGATCTCGTCGTGCCACTGCGTCCCGACCATGCGGCTGAACATGCGACGGCCAGTGCCGTCGAGCCGGGTCACCAGCACGTCCGAGGACTTCCCCGGCTCACCGAGGAAGTGCAGATCGTCGCCGAACGCGGCGTCGTGGGCGGAGAGCAGATCGGTCCCCGGATCGACCAGGACACCGACCCAGACCGCGCCATCGGGATCCGCGTCGACGTAGGCGCGAAACGGAACCCGGAGCTGACCGAAGGTGTCGTAGCTGCCCGAGATCAAGCCCTTCGGCAACAGGTCATTGGCGGGCTCGACCAGGGCATCCCACACCTTGCGGTAGCCCGCGCCATCGGGCATGTAGCGATAGGCGCGAACCGAGCTGTCGTCCGCGCGCACCGCCAGGACGGTGTCGTCGCCGATCGCGGCGACGCGTCCGGCGTCGCGGCTCCAGGCGGTTGGCACCGCGCCCTCGACCGTGAGTGCGCCGCCGCGGGCTCCGTCCGGCAGCCAGCGCTCCACGGCGTATCCGGCGTCGGTCACGAGCAGGATCGACGCCTCGCCGCCGCGATGGGCCGCGAAGTCGGCGATGGTCGCTCCGGGGGAAGCGGCGTACTCGAGCGGCGGTCCATCGCGTCGAAACCGGCGCAGCACGCGGTCGGGACGCTCGACGTCGGCGAGCGGCCTCAGCGTCTCGAGCAGCACCAAGGTGTCGTCCTGAGCGCGGCGGGCCTTCATGATCGCGACGTCCGACCTGCCGACGTCGAGCGGAGGCGAGGCGACATGCTCGCGGGAGGCGCAGGCAATCGCGAGCAACAGTACGACAGGGATCAGTCGGCACACGGCGGGCGTCACGACAAACCGAGCGAGTTTGCCGAGCCTAGCAGGTCGCGTGGTCAGCAGGCGATCCGAGCCCGGGGGCTGCCGGCAGTCACCACGCCGACCTGCACGCCGACCTGACTCAGCGGCCCGGTCTCCGACGCCGCGACCAGCAGCATGGTCTCGAGCCAGATCACAGGGGTGCTCGAACAGCCAGTCCTGGACGACCTGCTCGCTCGCCGCCGCCGCGACGCCGAGCAGGATCGCGTCGAACGCGATGCCTTCGATGCGCTCGAGCCAGCGCCGCGGACCCGGCATCCTTCCATGATGCCGCGAACAGCAGCGCCGACTGATGAAAATTTCGGCGGCAGCCGGCCCGCGCGTCAGTCCCAGCCGGTATCGAGGCCGTCGCCCTCGACCGCACCGTCGCCCGCCATCTCGCTCGACGACGGCGTGGTGACCTCGGGCTTGTCGGGAGCCTCGGCGCTCGCGGTCGGATCCTCGTCGCCGAGGTCCCAGCCGGGATCGGCCTCGTCGGCTGGATCGGCGAGCCCCGGGACCGCCGGCGCCTCCGGCGGCTCGGGAGGCGGGTACGCCACCGGCCGCGTGATCGCGTCGTGCGGCGAGACCACGAACGCCGCCGGCACGCCGGGCGCGCCGGACTCGGCGGCGAGCTCGCCGGATTCGCGCGTGCGCTGCGGCGCGGCCTCGGCGGCCGGATCGCCGCCGAAGCGATCGCGGTCGCGGCGGCGCCGGCGCCCTGCGCGGCCGTCGTCGCCGGCGTCGCGCGGCCGATCCTCGCGCGGCGGCCGGGCCCTGGCCCCGGCGGCGTCGAGCACGCGCTGCACGGTGTCGTCGAACCGCGCCTGCTGCGCGCGGTCGTCGTCGTCGAGGATCGGCCCGGCCTCGGCCCAGCTCGCGCGCAGCTCGTCGATCACCTCGACCGGATCGCGGCCCGAGAACCGCAGATCGCCGAACGCGTTCTGGCGCATCGCGTTCTTGAGCTGGGCGGCGAGACCGACGCCGGCGCCGGGCGCCGCGGCCTGCCGGGGCAGGAGCTCGGTCGCCCGCGCGATCAGCTTGTCGCGCCGGACGCGGAGCTGCGCCGGATCGAGCTCGGTGCCGCGCACCAGGTCGGCGTGGCCGGTGACCACGTGGTGGACCATGGCCTCGACCTCGGCCGCGAGCACGCCGAGCTCGCGGGCCCGGCCGCGCACCGCGATCGCCCGCGCCACCGGATCGTCACCGCCGCCGCTCTCCACCGCGATCACCGCCTCGATCTCGGCCCGGACCGCGTCGATCTCGGTGCGGTGGGCGTTGGCCTCGGCGTCGCGCGCGTCGTCGCGTTTCTGGAACAGGGCATCGCACGCGGCGCGGAACATCTTGTACACCGCGTCGGCCTCGCGCCGCGGCACGAATCCGACGTCGCGCCACTGGTGCTGCAGCTCCTTGATCTCGGCGATCGACTGGCCCCAGCCGCGCTCGGCCGGCGCCGCGGCGGTCACCGCCTGGGCGCGCGCGATCAGCCGGTGCTTCTCGGCGAGGTTGGCGACCTCCTCGGCGCGGCGGGCCTCGATCTCCGGCTGGCGGCGCTCGAAGAACCGGTCGCACGCGGCGCGGAACCGCCGCCACAGCTCGTCGCCCTGCTTGCGCGGCAGGTAGCCCGACTGCTTCCACTGCTGCTGCAGCGCCTTGAGCTTCTCGGCGGTCACCGCCCAGTCGGTCGAGTCCTGGGCCGCCTCGGCCTCGGCGATCAGCGCCTCCTTGACCGTGGCGACCTCGACGAACTTCTCCTGCTCGACCGCGCGCTGGCCGCGGACCTTGTCGTAGACCTGATCGCAGGCGACCTTGAACTGGTCCCACAGGTCCTTGGACCGGCGCTGCGGCATCGGCCCGACCTCCTTCCACAGCGCCTGCAGCCCGCGCAGCCGGTTGCCCAGGTCGGGCGTCGTCGGGGCCTCGAGCATCTGCCGCGCGGTCGCGATCAGCGCCTCGGCCTTGGGCACGTTGGTCCAGCGCTGCCAGTCCTCGGCCTCGCGCAGTTCGCCGGCCTTGGTCACCAGCTTGCCGCGGGCGACCCGGTAGCGATCGGCGATCGCGTCGCGCTCGGGGCCCGGCACCTTGCCGATCTGCTCGAACGCCTTGGCCGCCTGCGACAGCAGGCGATCGATCCCGCGGGTGTCCTGACCCGGGCGGTCCGCCAGGCCCTCCATGTCGTCGCACAGCGCCGCCAGGCTCGCGGCGATCGCCGCGCCGCGCTCGGCGTCCTCCTTCTGCTTGGCCGCGCGCTCGGCCGCCGCGGCCTGGCGCCGCGCGTCGTCCTCGGCGCGCAGCCGGTCGCGCTCCTCGCGCCGCGCCCGGGCCTCGGCCTCGCGGGCCGCGCGCGCGGGGTCCACCGGGGCGCCCGGCTCGCCGGAGCTCGCCTCCGGCCCGGCCTCGACGCCAGCCGCCGCTCGCTCGGCCGCCGCACGCTCGGCCACTGCGCGGTCGGTCGCTGCGCGCTGCTTCTCGGCCTGGGCCTCGCGCTCCACCGCGCGCAGCTCGTCGCCGGTGCGCGCCTGCTGGTCGTGGATCTCCTTGCGCCGCCAGAACCGTTCGGCGGCCTTGGCGAAGCGGTCGTCGCCGTCGTCGCCGCCGAGCTTGGCCCACGCGGCCTCGGCCGCCTTGACCACGTCGCTGACCCGGAGGAAGTCGAAGCTGTCGGCGACCGCCTCGACCTCGCGCAGCAGCTGGGCCTTCTCGGCCCGCCGCCGCTTGACCTCGTCGGGTGTCCCCGGCTTCTTGGCGCGCTCGGCCTCCTCGATCTCGCCGACGATCCGGCGCGCCCGCTGGCGGACCGCCTTGGACTTGGCCTTCTGCGCCACCTGCTCGAGGCGCTCGACGTCGTCGAGCTTGTCGACCGCGGCGAGCCCGACCTCCTTCTGCGTGGTGTCGATCGCGAGCGCGCGCAGCACCTCGGCGTCGTCGATCCGCGCGACCGCCGCGGTCCGCAGATCCTGGGCCGCCTCGCTCTTGGCGAGCTCGGCGAGCGCGCGCGGATCGCGCAGCTCGCCGAACGCGCGCTTGCGGATCGCGGCGACCTCGGCGCGGATGACCACGTCGACCAGCGCGTGCTGATCGCCGAGCTTGATCATCCCCGCGAGCGCCGCGCCGGCGGTCTCGGGGTCCGCGTTGCAGGCGTGCGACAGCCACAGCTGGGCCGCGCGCTCGCCGGCGAGGTCGCGCAGGCTGCGTTCGGTCTCGGCGGCGGCGATCTCGGCCAGGATGTCGGCGGTGGTGATCCGCTCGATCGCGAGTCGGCGCACGCCGATGTCGCGGTCGGTACGGGCGATCTGGATGAGCGTGGCAGCGTCGTCCGCGGTCAAGGCCCTGACGGCCTCGGTGCGTACCCGGACGTCGCTGTGGCGGTATCTGGGGCGAAACAGGTCAGCTATCCCCATAAGGAGGCGCGTAAACTAAGCGGAACTCCCGCCGGGGACAAGCGAAGTTTGCCGCCAGCCGAACGACAGGTCGGCGCAAGCGTCCCCGTGCCCATCGCGCGGCCGAAGCATCGCCTCACCTACCCCGGGGGCCACCGGTACCCCAGGGATAACCCGACGGCCGCACATCGTCGTCTAGCGTGGTCGATGGAACGAGAACAGGTCGCGTGACCGGGGGTGGTTCTCGACGGTGAGCAGTCTCGCCGGCGATCGCCATCTCGCCGCACCCGTCAGGCCTGGGGAGTGAGGAACGCATGGCTCTACAGCAACGCCGTGACCGGTTGATGACGATCCAGGAGCTGCTGGACACCCAGCGCGAGGCCGTGCCGTCCCGCTGCTCGCACTGCGGCCGCGACGGCAGCGACCGCGACCACGAGCTGCTGCAGGCGGCGCTGCGCGCCCGGATCCGCGTGCTCGAGGCCAAGGTCTGCGAGCTCGAGGGGGAGATCGCCCAGACCTCGTAGCGGCGACCGACGGGCACCGACGCCAAATCGGTGCCCGCTCGGTCACGCGGGCTTCGCGCACAGATCGATCAGCGCGCCGACGATCTCGGTGAGCTTGTAGTCGCTCGGCGTGAACACGCGGCGGATCCCGAGCCGCGCCAGCTCGGCGTGATCGCGCGCCGGGACCACGCCGCCGATCACGACCGGGATCTCCCCGGCGCCGCGCGCCCGGAGCTCGGCGATCACCGCGCCGGTCAGCTCGAGGTGCGAGCCCGACAGCACCGACAGGCCGATCAGGTCGACGTCCTCCTGCGCGGCGGTCTGGGCGATCGCGGCCGGCTCGAGCCGGATCCCGGCGTAGATCACCTCGAAGCCGGCATCGCGCGCCGCCACCGCGATCACCTCGGCGCCGTTGGAGTGGCCGTCGAGCCCGGGCTTGCCGACCAGCAGCTTGGGCCGGCGCGGCAGCGCGGCGACCCGCGCGCGCAGCGCATCCCAGTCGCCGCCGCTGCCCAGCCGGGCGCCGGCCACCCCGGTCGCCGCGCGGTACTCGCCCCACACCGCGCGCAGCGCGCCCGCCCACTCGCCGGTCGTGACCCGGGCGAGCGCGCACTCGATCGACGCCTCCATGATCGGCTGGCCGGCGCGCGCTGCCGCCCCCAGCGCCGCGACCGCGGCCGCCGCCCGCGCCGGATCGCGCCGCGCCCGGGTCGCCGCCAGCGCCGCGAGCGCCTGCTCGGCCGCCGCCGGATCGGCGCGGAACACGCCGCCGTCGTCGCCGCCGACCAGCGGCGAGCCGATCCCCTCGGTCCAGCGGTTGACGCCGACCACGACCTGCTCGCCGCGCTCGATCCGCGCCATCCGCGCCGCCATCGCCCGGACCAGCGCCTGCTTGCAGTAGCCGCTGTCGATCGCGCCCTGGATCCCGCCCTGGGCGGCGATCCGCTCGAGCTCGGCCCGCGCCGCGTCGCACAGCTCGGCGACCTTGGCGGCGATCACCGGCGAGCCGGCGAACAGGTCGCCGTACTCGAGCAGATCGGTCTCGTAGGCCAGGATCTGCTGCAGCCGGAGCGACCACTGCTGATCCCACGGCCGGGGCAGCGACAGCGCCTCGTTCCAGGTCGGCAGCTGCAGCGCCCGGCACCGCGCGTCGCGCGACAAGGTGACGCCCAGCGCCTCGATCAGGATCCGCCACGCGTTGTTCTCGGGCTGCTGCTCGGTCAGCCCGAGCGAGTTGACCTGCACGCCGTAGCGGAACTGGCGGAGCCGCGGGTCCAGGACCCCGTAGCGCTCGCGGCACAGCTCGTCCCACAGCTCGGCGAACGCGCGCATCTTGCACAGCTCCTCGACGAACCGCATCCCGGCGTTGACGAAGAACGACACCCGGCCGACGCACTGCGCGAACGCCGCGGCGTCGACCCGGCCGCGCGCCTTCACCCGGTCGAGCACGCCGATCGCGTCGGCGAGCGCGAACGCCAGCTCCTGGACCGGCGTCGCACCCGCCTCCTGCAGGTGATAGCTGCACACGTTCGACGGATTCCAGTGCGGCATCCGCGCCACGCAGTACTCGTAGGTCTCGGCGATCAGGTCGAGCGACGGCTCGGGCGGGAAGATGTAGGTGCCGCGCGCCAGGTACTCCTTGACGATGTCGTTCTGGGTCGTGCCGCGCAGCGCCGACTCCGCCACGCCGCGCTCGCGCGCGAGCCCGACGTAGAGCGCGAGCAGCCACATCGCCGTGCCGTTGATCGTCATCGACGTGTTCATCTGCTCGATCGGGATGCCGTCGAACAGCACGTGCAGGTCGTCGAGCGAGGCGATCGGCACGCCGACCTTGCCGACCTCGGGCCGCGCCAGCGGGTGGTCCGGGTCGTAGCCGCACTGCGTCGGCAGGTCGAACGCGATCGACAGCCCGGTCTGGCCGGCGGCCAGGTTGCGCCGGAGTAGCTCGCTGGACGCGCGCGCGCTCGAGTGCCCGGCGTAGGTCCGGAAGATCCAGGGCGGATCGGGCTTGCGAGCGCCTCCACGGTCGGACGAGCGATCGGACATCCAGCAATGGTTACAGCGCGCGGCCGGCCGACACCACGCCGCGGAGCGCGCGAATCTCGGAGCCAGCGCCGCTTGTCGCGCGCCGCGGCCTGTCAGTTTCTTGTCAAGTTCCCGCGGCCCGGGACTTCCCGGGACCTACCGGGCGGTCGCGGGCGCCGATCGGCCCGGCCGCTGTTTCTGGCTGCATAAATCCCGCCGCCGCCCCGGCGCTGCCTTATTCTCCGGGCCACCAATGTCCAACCTGTGGAAACGAAAGTCGCTCGACTCGCTGGTCGCGGACACCGGGGAAGCCGGCCACGAGCTGAAGAAGACGCTCGGGCCGGTCAACCTGATCGCCCTCGGCATCGGCGCGATCATCGGCGCGGGCCTGTTCGTGCGCACGGCCGCCGCCGCCGCCGACCACGCCGGTCCATCGGTGACGCTGGGCTTCATCCTCGCCGCCGTCGGCTGCGCGTTCGCCGGCCTGTGTTACGCCGAATTCGCGTCGATGATCCCGATCGCCGGCAGCGCGTACACCTACTCGTACGCGACGATGGGCGAGTTCGTGGCCTGGATCATCGGCTGGGACCTGGTGCTCGAATACGGCATCGGCGCGGCCACGGTCGCGATCGCCTGGAGCGAGTACCTGAACAAGCTGCTCGCGATCTTACCCGGCGGCCACCAGATACCCTATGAATGGTCGCACTCCCCGTTCGAGGCGCTGCGCGACGCCGCCGGCCACGCCACCGCGCACGGCATCATGAACGTCCCCGCGCTGTTCATCGTGCTGATGCTGAGCCTGCTGCTGATCCGCGGCATGAAGGAGTCGGCGTTCGTCAACGGCATCATCGTGATCGCCAAGGTCGCGATCGTCGTGCTGATCATCGTGCTCGGCTGGAGCTTCATCAATCCGGCCAACCACACGCCGTACATCCCCGAGGCGACGACGATCAAGGACTCCGCGGGCGTCGCGCACAGCTACGGCGGCGTCATGGGCATCCTCGGCGCCGCCGGCGTCGTGTTCTTCGCGTTCATCGGCTTCGACGCGGTGTCGACCGCGGCGCAGGAGACGGTCAACCCCAAGCGCGACATGCCGATCGGCATCCTCGGCTCGCTCGCGATCTGCACCGTGCTCTACATCCTGTTCTCGCACGTGCTGACCGGCATCGCCCCGGTCGAGGACTTCCGCACCGCCGGCCGCGAGGCCTCGGTCGCCTACGCGATCGACCATCACATGCCGGGCTACAAGTGGCTGTCGAACCTCGTGACCGTCGCGATCCTCGCCGGATTCTCGTCGGTCATCCTGGTCATGCTGATGGGCCAGTCGCGGGTGTTCTTCTCGATGAGCCGCGACGGCCTGGTGCCCAAGGTGTTCAGCGATGTCCACACCCGGTACCGCACGCCGTGGAAGTCCAACATGCTGTTCTTCGTGTTCGTCGGCGCGTTCGCCGCGTTCATCCCCGGCGACGTGGTCGGCGACATGACGTCGATCGGCACGCTGTTCGCGTTCGTGCTGGTGTGCATCGGCGTCTGGATCCTGCGGGTCCGCGACCCGAACGCGCCGCGCCAGTTCAAGACCCCGCTGGTCCCGCTGGTCCCGATCCTCGGCATCATCGCCAACGGCGCGATGATCTTCGGCCTGGGCTGGACCAACTGGGCGCGGCTCGCGGCCTGGCTCGTGGTCGGCCTGATCATCTACTTCGTGTACTCGCAGCATCACTCGAAGCTGAACAAGGCCTGAGCCGGGCGAGCTACGCGTAGCGGCGCAGCTCGGCGACCACCCGATCGACCTCGTCGTGGAGGTTGCACGGGTGGCACGACAGCCGGATCCCGGTGCCGGGCCGGGTGTCGACGTCGATGCCCCGGACGCGCAGCTCGTCGGCGACGCGGCCGGGCTCGCGCACGCCGAGGCACACCACCCCGGCGCGCTCGGCGTGGTCGCGCGGCGTGCGGAGCGGGATCCCGAGCGCGTCGGCGCCGGCGATCAGGTGATCGGACAACGCCAGGCTGCGCGCGCGGATCGCCTCGACTCCGACGTCGATCGCGAACCGCACGCCCGCGCGGGCGGCATACACCGCCTCGACCGAGGTCGAGCCCTGCTCGAACCGGCGCGCGCCCGGCGCGGGGACGTACTCGGTCTCGTAGTCCAGCATGTGGGCGTGGCTGAACCACCCCGGGTACGCCGGCGCGAGCCGCTCGGCCAGCGCGCGCCGGACGTAGGCGAACGCCAGGCCGTTGCTCACGCCGTGCAGCCACTTGTGGGTCCCGGCGATGACGACGTCGACGTCGAGCGCGCGCACGTCGATCGGCACGATGCCCGCGCCCTGGTAGGCATCGAGCACGACCAGCGCCCCGGCGGCGTGCGCCGCCTCGATCACCGGCCGGGCGCGCAGCAGCGCGCCGTTGGTGTACGCGACCAGCGACACCGCGACGATCGCCACCCGCTCGTCGATCGCCGCGACGAGCCCCTCGACCGGCATCGCGAGCCCGTCGGGCGACGCCACCTCGACGAGCTCGAAGCCGCGGCGGGTCTGGGCGTGCCACAGGTAGCGGGTCGACGGGAAGTCGAGGCTGGTGGTCACGATCCGGGTGCGCCCCGGCGCCGGCGCGAGCGCCGCGGCGACGCTGGCATGGCAGGCGGTCGCGTTCGCGCCGAGCGCGATCTCGTCGTCATCGGCGTGGACCAGCCGCGCGAACAGCGTCCGGATCTCGTCGATCCGCTGAAGCCAGGTCTCGATCGCGCGGTTGCGCAGCGCGATCGTCCGCCGGTAGTCGTCGAGATCGGCCAGGGCCCCCTCCATCACCGGGCCCAGGCAGTGGGTCGCGAAGTAGGTGCGCTCGACCAGCGTCCGGAACTGCGGCCGCATCGCGAAGAACGGCGGCGCGATCACCGGAACACCACCTCGTAGAGGTCGTCGAAGTAGCGCATCCCGTGCGCGGCGAGCTGCTCGGCGCCGCGGCACATCGCGGCGCGGGCCTCGGCCGACGGCGGGGTCATCCGCGCGAGATCGACCGCCTCGCCGGCGTGCTCGGCCTCGAGCGTCTCGTGCAGCACCAGCCAGGTCAGCGACTCCGGATCGACGTCGCGCTGCCGGCGCAGCAGCGCGCCGAGCGCCTGGTCGACCTGCTTGCCGTAGACCTCCGCGACCAGCGTACCGCCCACCGCCTCGAGCGACGGCCGCTCGAGGTAGTTGTGGGCCAGGACCTCGGCGAACCGGCGGCCGGGCGCCAGCAGGGCCCAGCGGTCGCCGGGCGGCGCGTGAGGCTCGAGATCGGCCAGCATGCGCTGGAACAACAGGCGGTGGGCGACCGCGGGATCGCCGTTGCCGAGCTCGTCGTTGAGCTGCTTGGCCAGGATGCTGCGCATGCCGTCGTGGTCGACCCGGGCGACCAGGTTGGCCAGCCAGCGCGGGAACTGGTCGCCGACCGCGACCCAGTTGTTGGCGAGGATCGTCCACACCGGGACCACCGCCGGGGCCTCGCGCGCCAGGCGCCGGAACAGCGGGTGGTCGGTCACCCGCTCGGTGGTCTCGTAGCGCTGCACCAGCTGCTCGGGCGAGGCCGGCCGCTGCGGCGTGGGCATCTCGCGCTTCTCCAGCGACCCCGGCGGGAACGTCCGGTAGGCCTCCGGCGCCAGGTACGCGGTCAGCTTGGGGACGCCGCGATCGCGTTTGAATGACACGTAGCTGTGCATGCCGACCCCGGCCTCGAGCGGCCGGCGCGCGAACGCCGCGATCGCGCGCTCGTAGCCGGTCGGCTCGATCCCGGCGCGATCCAGCCAGCGCCGGATCCGGGCGCGGGCCTCGCCGTCGTCCCGCACGTAGTACGCGATCGGCGCGTACACCGTGGCGCCGGACGGCTCGCTGCCGGTCGCGAACGACCAGCAGCTCACCGGCGCGCGCGCCAGGTACGGCCCGTCGTGGCCGAGCACCGCCGCACAGAACGCCCGGATCTCGCCGGTCTCGGCGTTGCCCGCGCCACCGACCACCCGCTCGAGGTCGCTCGCCGTGGCGCGATGATGTCGAAAGTACACCTTGACGCGTGCGCTGTCGTGGCTCGCGAGGTCGAGCGAGAAGTACATCAGCTCGTCGAGCAGATCGCGGCTGCCCGCCTCGCGCATCACCAGCGGATAGGCCGCCGAAAGGCCGAGCCGGTCGAGCGCCTCCTCCAGCACGCCGCGCGCGTTGTCGCTGCCCTGCGCGCGGAGGTCGAAGTACGACTTCCACCCCGGGGGCTCGCCTGCCTGGAAGCTCACCGCGTACCACAGCGCCAGCATGCCGTGGTCCTGGCGCGGCTCGAACAGGTCGGCGATGCGATCGAGGCGGCGCAGGTCCGCGCCGTGGCGGTCGCGCAGCCGATCGCCGAGCGCGCGCGCGGCGTCCCAGCGCGCACCGAGCGAGCTGTCACCGCGCACGGTCTCGACGAGCAGGCGGAGCTCAGGAGCGTCGCCGCCCACCGCGATCGACATCTCGAACGGAGTGTGATCGTCGACAACATCCGAGGCGTACGCCGGTGTACCGCCTGCGCGCCGGCCCCCGGAGGTACCGAGCAGATCGCCAAACACCTCCACGATCCGCGGCAGATCGCGCAGCAGCTCGTCGGACACCGTCGCGAGCGCGACGAGCTGCCATGTCCCGAGCTCGAGCAGCGTCGGTGACAATTCACGCTTTCCGTAATTCTTTACAGGAAAGGCCGCCTCCACCATCGTCAGACTCCTTGGTTGGCCGAATCCCATAGACTCCAACTGCCACGAATCACATCATGATTCGCGGTGCCCAACACCATAGTTAGCAGGCTCTCCTGCGAGCGCAAGTGCAGCGCGGTGCGGCACCTGAAAAAATCAGCGTCGGCTGCAATTCGCATCGTCGCCGCCGCACCCCGGAAATGGAATGTCAGGCGCAATCCACGTTCGCTCTGCCGCACAATCGGGATGTCAGCGGCGATCCAGGTTTCCGTCGATGTGCCGTCGATGTGCCGTCGACTGCCACCTTCACGCATCCCCTACTCGATACAAGAAACTATTGATTCCTATTCCGCATAGCGTATGAATGGGATCAGGGAGCGCCGCTGGCATGCTCCCGGACGCGCGTTCCGTGCGAGCGCCGCTTGGGCCACCGTGTCGTGAGGTGTCGAATCATGTTCAACAGATTCGCTGCGTGGGCGGTTTGTTCGTTCCTCGTCGGGTCGTGCGCCGAAGCGCCGGACGACCTCGGCGCGATCGCGGACCCGGTGTCATTCGGGACATTTCCACCGCCGGGCCCGAGCACGGCGGCCACGCCGATCGGCATCGCGCTCGATCTCGAGGACGGCGCCGGCGTGCGGCTCAAGATCCGGTCCCGCCAGCGGTTCTACATCCAGCAGATCGACCTGCGCGCCCACGTCGATCGCGGCGTCGACGAAGGCGTCGCCGGCCTCGACCGGCTCGGCGACTTCGCCGGCCTCGACTGGCGGGGGCTGCAGCTGGTCGACGAATCGTTCGTCTCGGCGCCCAACGCCGACGGCACGTTCACCCGGCGCCGGATGTTCCGCAAGGCGCGCTGGATGGACGAGCGCAGCCGGTTCGTGATCGAGCAGCTCGACGCCCGCGGCGCGCGCAGCGGTGAGGCCCTGATCACCGACACCGGCCGGGAATACCGGCGCACCGACCTCGACAGCTTCTTCGTCCGGCGGCTGCGCGCGATCCAGTGGACCAACGACTGCAACTCGCGGTCCGACTGCAGCCATGCTGCGAGCTTCATGGAGGAAGCGCTGGTCGAGCTGCGTTACGCCAATGGCCCCAACCCGCACGTCGCACTCGATGCCTCGACCACGCAGCTCCGTGTGACGTGGACCGCAAATCCGCATCACCCATACATCATCCCTGTCGAGCAGGTATCGAATCCGACATGGGATTATGGCTTTGCGATCGACCTCGCAGTGACCACGTCGCCCGGGCCGGGAGGGTTCTACGCGCCGGGCCAGGTGCTCGACGTCGGGTTCACGCTCCGCGACGGTACCGGTACAGCGCTCCACCCTCCCGGCGTGCTGCCGACGTTCCTCGACTACCTGAGCGGCAATGATCCGCCGGGGATCGATTACTGGAACGTCAACGAGAAGGTGATGACGTACTACCGCCGCAAGCACATGGAGAAACAGATGGTGATCGCGATCGACGGCCCGCTGCAGGACACCGGGCCGGTCCGCGACGTCCTGGACTTCGTGGGCGAGATCGTGACCTCGAGCGACGGCGCCGTGACCACGGCGCGGCCCGAGCTCCAGGGGTTCTTCGGCGAGGCCGCGGCGGTGCCGGAGTGGCGGACCCTGCTCGGGATCCAGCCGATCGACTCGCCGGTCGGCACCACCGCGCGGTTCACGCTGCCCGCGAACGCGGCCCCGGGCACCTACAAGATCGTCATGAAGGCCCGGCGCTCGTATCTCGGACAGGAGCTCCCGGCGTCGAAGACGATCGAGATCCAGGTCGGCACGGCGCGTCGCACCGCGGCGCACCTCGCTACCGGCCCGTGTCGCAGCTGTCACAAGGCGGGCTCGGACCTGACCCGCACAAGCCACGCGATCTCCGCCGATCAACGCGATACCTGCACCACCTGCCACGTGCCGCTGCCGTTCGAGCCCGAGGGTCCGATCTACGTCCGCACCCACTTCGTGCACTCGCGCACCGACCGGCTGAACGCGCCGCTCATCGTCTGCAGCAACTGCCACCTCGATCGCGGCGGCATCCAGCGCACCAGCAAGTCCGCGTGCCTGTCGTGCCACAAGCGCTATCCCGCCGATCACGTGGCGAGGTTTGGCCCGGTTGTAGACATGTACATCGGCGGTACGCTCGAGGACTCGTTCCAGCAGTGCACCACCCGGTGCCACACCAATCACCCCGCGAGCGGGTTATGATGGGCGCCGCCGCGCCGTACGAGCACCGCGTGCAGGAGTTCTACGACAGCGCCCTGCATTGCTACGAGAAGATCATGGGCGACCGCTGGCACCACGCCGATCCGGAGGCGCTCGCGGTCGGGCTGCCGCGGCTGCGCGGCTGCGAGATCCTCGAGGAGCGCATCGCCGCGCTGTGCGGCCTGACCCCGGCGAGCCGCGCGCTGGACTTCGGCTCGGGCATCGGCGGCCCCACGCTGCACATGGCGCGGATCACCGGCGCGAGGTTCACCGGGGTCTCGAACAACGAGCGCCTGAATGCGGTCGCCCGCGCCAGCGCCGCGCGCGCCGGGCTCGCCGGGCGTGTGACGTTCCACACGCTCGACGACCTGGGCTACAAGCAGCTGCCGTTCGCCGACGGGGCGTTCCAGGCCGTCACGTTCTTCGAGTCGGTCTGCCACGTCCCCGACAAGCCCGCGCTGTTCGGAGAGCTCGGCCGCGTGCTCGCGCCCGGCGGTCGGCTCGGCGGGATGGACTGGATCCAGCGGCCGTTCGGCTCCCACCAGACCGAGGCCCAGATCGCCGCGGTCATGCAACCGGTGAACGATGCGATCGCGATCCCGGCGCACGGCAGCGTGGCGAGCTACCGCACCCACATGGAAGCGGCCGGCCTGCGTGTGGCGATCTCGCGCGATCTGTACGACGGCGTGCTCTGCTGGACCACCGTGCAGGACGACGAGACCCTGGCCTGGACCAGCTACGAGGGCCCGGAGCAGCAGATGTTCCGGCGTGGTGAGGAGGCCCTCGCAAATGCCCGCCGCGCCGGCGTATTCAGCATTGGAATGTGGGCCGCCACGAAGCCGTGAACTCGAATATGACAACTCCACTTAACACGCTCGTTTTG
>Ga0307515_10008214_pt1 | contig 20416 bp, 8 predicted proteins | sample 17_EM_MG_FD_194513 | JGI IMG/M metagenome (GOLD analysis project Ga0307515, IMG submission 194513) | Populus trichocarpa ectomycorrhiza microbial communities from riparian zone in the Pacific Northwest, United States - 17_EM | ecosystem: Host-associated > Plants > Roots > Unclassified | place...
TAATTTTTAAACTAAAAGGATAAAAAAAAGTTTGACAAAATTTTAAGATAAAAAAAAATTACTCATAGAGATTCTCACCTAAGTATATTTTTATCAATTTGAACAAGAATTGATAAAAAAAAAAAAGGATAGATAAAAAAAAATAACATTATATTCATAGATAAATTAGAACATTTAATTTTTTTAAAATGAATTGGATACTACGTCTATCATATAAATAAGTTTAGGGCGTGTTTGGAAGTGAGGTGAGATGAAGTGAATTTTGATTTTTTTAGAGGTACAACTTATTTAAACACAACTCACACCTTACTAAAAGCTATAAATACATGCTTTTTGTTGTTTTTTTTTTTTACCTCATTAAAAAAAAAATCAAACTCACCTCACCACACTTCCAAACACACATTAGTTAATTATCTTTTTTACCCCGATATTAATTTTTTATATAATATTAATCATATACATATTATATTATTAAATGATTTTTTTAAATTTAAAACGTATTGAAAAATCATTTATTTTATAATAATACAATTAACTCAATTAAAAATATAAAAGATAAATGAGGCATCGAACTCCATTATAAAAGAATAAACTAAAAAAGGAAGGGGAGTTAAACAGTGTTTTTATGGTAGCAGAAAATTAATTTTACTATGGATTCCAACAGTAAAATAATTATTTGCCCCTGAATCATATAACATTTGTTTTGGTTGATGGGGGTAAAAGGGTCTTTTTTGTTTTTTACGGATAGTCAAAATATGTCTGGTGTCTAGGGATAGTTTTTGTTTTTCAATTTTTGATGCACAATTAAATTACTTAAATGCCCTTAAAGTAAAAAAAAAACCTTCAGTTGAGGCTTATTTTTGCCTTTTCAAGTTGATTTCTTTTTGCTATTTACTGATTTATTAAGGATATTATGGTCTTTTAATGCAAATGAAATAATATTAAATTTAAAAAACCTAATGGCACGTGTATTGTAAGTGCCAGCATGTGGAAGGTGTCCACACACTTTAATTAGTGCATGCGACGCTTTCTTATGGTGGAACCTGCCTTTCAGTCGTGTCGTTAGATACGTTATTATGTCCTCTTCTTTATGGTGTGACGTGTGTCAATGACGGGTGGACGGTTTGTCATCAGTGGGGCTTTTTTTTCTTTTTCTTTTTTCTCTCTCCCTCCTCATTGCATATTGGTCTTCCTTGTTCTTGACATTTCTACTTCTACCCTTTTTATTTTAGTTTCTAATTTTTATTCTTGAGTCTTTTGTAAAAGTTTTATCTCTTTTCAAATTAGCCTATATATATATATTATTTTTAAATTTAGTTCTTATTTTTTTTATTTCTTGTTTTTCTCTTTAGCCTTTTTATAAAAAATTTATTGGTCTTCAATTCTGGCATTCAATCCAAGTTTATAGTGTGTTATTGTTTTTAATTTGATCCTCATTCTTTTAATTTTTTTTCTTTTTATGGAGTTATTTTTCTTGTCAATTTAACCCTCTAATTAAAATTTTATATCCTTTTTCTTTTATTTTTTTATTTTATTCTTGGTCATTTTGTAAAAGTTTTATTTCTTTTAAATTTAGTCCTTCAATTCCAATTTGTCATATATAATTTTTTTTCAATTTGATTCTTATTATTTTGATTTCTAATTTTTTTCTTGATATTTTTATAAAAGTTTTATTGATTTTCAATATATTTTTCAATCTAAGTTAATGGTAAGTTAGTGTTTTCAATTTGGTTTTTTATTTTTTTTATTTTTTTGTGGTGTTATGTTTTTTTTTATAATTTATCCCTCCAATAAAAAAAAAATTTCCCTCTATTTTATTTTTTTACTTTTATTCACCTTTATTTTTTTAATTACTATTTTTTAAGATCATTTTGTGTTGTTATTTTTTTTTCTCGTTTCATTCTTTAGTATTTAATTTGTTTGGAATTATGCTTCTTTATTTTTTTCATTAATGATACTTCTAATTTAATAACTTGGATCATGAGTTTGAAAAATTAGCACATATTTTTATTTTTTTCAGAAAAAATATAGGCTCGCGGTACAACCTAGAATAATAATAGTGTTTGATATTATGGTCCAATCATAGTTTTGAGATTTATTAAATTTTTTTAATTTTAAATTAATTTTTTATATTTTTAGATTATTTTGATATATTAATATAAAAAAATATTTTTAAATAAAAAATATTTTAAAAACAATCCCTATCAAAGCATTAAAAATATAAAGATAGACGGAACGATATCTCTTGATACACAGAAGAAAAGTAGCTACTTCTCCATTATTGCAGTGCCGTCTCAACTGTCAGAAGTGACACACTGACTCACTTCGAAAAAATTAATAATATATGTAAAAATAAAAACAGCTTAAAAATGGCAGCCTTATTCACTTCACATTGTGCAAACAACGAAGACGCACCTTTTACTTCTCATTCACTTCCTATAAATGCCCTCAAAATCTTTCCTTTTCAATCTAAGTTTTTCAACTGCCAAAACCTGCTACCTATCAGAAAAACCACCCAAATGAGTAGTAATTCAATGGAATCTTATGGCCAACAAGTGGTTCTAATCACTGGTTGCACTCAAGGAGGTATAGGCCATGCCTTGGCTCGTGAATTTGCTAACAACAATTGCCTTGTTGTGGCCACAGCCAGGTCTTTGATTTCCATGAGAGACCTTGATCAAGATAAGAGATTTTATCTCCAAGAATTGGATGTTTTGTCAGATGAAAGTGTGCAGCATGTTGTGTCAAACGTTGTTGAAAGATATGGTAGAGTGGATATCTTGGTTAACAATGCTGGAATTCAATGTGTTGGCCCTCTTGCTGAGGTCCCTTTATCTGCTATGCAAAACACTTTCAATACCAATGTCTATGGTAATCTTCTTCTTCTCATCTAGTTCTCCTCTTGTTTGTTTCATTAATCTGTGTTTCTTTTGATGTTTTCTTCTTATGCCTTTTTGTCCTTTTCACTGTTTTGTTCTTTTTTGAATTGATGTGTGCATCTTGATTTCGTTTACTGTTTTCGTCACCCCCTTTGTCTAAATTGCTGGGTTTCTCTGTCTTGGTTTGTTTACACGCCATTTTGTAAATGGGACTTTGGAGTTCTTGTTAGGTTCCAGACTGTGCAAAGATGAATATTTCCCCCCTCTCTCTAATTCTTATGGTGCAGATTGATAGGAGTCATGATAGCTAAGATGGTTTTGAATATTTGGTTTGTGATTTGTACATGAACAGCATAATTAGGTTGAATTTCAACTTGAATATGTGAGATCTGGAATTGGTGGTTGATATCCCCTAGGTGCTGAGTAAATATCCAGATCTTTTTCTGCTCATTCTTTCTGCTTTTGGGAGCCAAAAACCCAATCAATCAGAATCTGATAACCTTAAAACTATGGAATTGGTAACTGCTATTCTGTTCTCTTAAAGTAATCTAAAAATGGCCGACGGTTTATGAAGATCAGTATCAGCCACTGATTTATTCTTTTATATATATATATTGATATCAAATTGAAAAAAACCAGGAAGGAAATGGAAAAAGTAAACAGAGTACAAGCTAAATGGAAAAGAAAGCAAGCTAAAAATTTATTCAAAGTCAAGCAACAAGATCACTTAACCTATTCAACTGATTTCTTGCTAGGTTGGCCTAATGGGCCTTGAAATTCTATATTGTTGTTCATATTGGTGATTCTTCTCTGTTTCCCGTAATAATTCTGAAATATTCAGCTAATGACTGGAAATTTCTTCCTCCTTCTAAGAACATTTGTCCTAACCACATTTTGAAGGATTTCAATAGCAGACTTGAAATGTAACTGGTTTTCAATTTCCTAGGTTCTCATTTTTTCATTGTAATATGAGGTCCACGATGCGCTAATGATTATATTTACTTCTATAAATCTCGCAAATCAAACAATGTCAGTATACAATTTACTCTTTTAAATTGCATCCTAGGACTCTTTTTGTTTGGATCTTGTTATTGATTCTGATGCTAATCCTGTTTGTGTGTGAGCGAGCAAATGTGGTTTCTGGTGCCTTGGTTTTTTTGTCTAACCGTGATAGTCTTGGACTCAAGTAAAGTTATGCATTTGGACCGTGGCAGTGTTGCCTCACATGATTTAACTTATAAACTATGGGACTGCAGTATTCCGAAATAACAAAAGAAAGACAACAAGCACAAAAACACAAAATCATGTTAAAAAGGGTCGCTGCACAAATTCTAATTTGAATTTTTATTGCTATATATTTTCTCTTCAAGTAGTCTATCTCTCTAAAACATAGTTTTAAAACCCGGCTCGGCCCGACGTGTCGACTCGGGACCCGGCTGACCCGGGACTGAAACCGAGCCGGGTTTAAGAAAAAATAATGGAAGTCAAAAACTCGGGTGACCCGACAAGTTGACCTGGTGACCCAGTTGACCTGGCAAGACCCGGTCAAAAACCAGGTTGCAACCCGTTGACTATTTATTTTTTAAAACCAAAACGACGTCGTTTTGATTTATAAAAAAAATTGGGGTTGACCCGGGTGACCCGATCAAAACCAAGTGACCCGGGAAAAACCTGTGACTCGGGCCTTGGTCCGGGTCGACCACCAGGCCGGGTTTAAAAACTCTGCTCTAAAAGGTTTACAACTCCTAAATAAACCCAAAAACCTACCAAAATAAGGTCGGAAACTAGAAGTCCTAATTAGAAAGGAAAAAATAATAAAAGTCCTAAACAAACTGAGAAATCAGAAAAAAAAAAATTGGGTCAAACAACACATTTTTGGTCTAATTTATAAGTGTTCTGAGCCTTAGGTGGTTATAGCCAGCCGACCCTCTTGTGAGGTTGGGCATTTGGACCCTCCTAGTCAAATTTGAGCATATTCTTGGGTCGAAAGTTATAGGTCTATTTTACTAGACCAATCACTTTGCACAACCCAAGTCTCTTATTGAGCTTAGTCTTATCTCATCGGTCCATAAATATCCTTGCAAGGCTATCCGCGTAATCCAATCGTGGCAGATCCAGAACTGAATGATTAGAATATCCTGTATCAATTTTCTCAGGTTGGAAAGAACTCGTTCTCGAGTTTTGGTCATCCATCCAACAACATTGTCATTGTTGTCAACCATTAAAAGCAATGTTGGCACCTTTGTGCTCTATTGACCAATGGTGTGTTGGCACTGCACAATTAGTCAACTCAGATAAAGTAAACCAAGAATCAAACTCCATACCACTCCTAATCTTTACAAAACTATTATTAGTTGTCAACGACTTGTTCCACATTGTATCCTTTCTCAAATCATTTTGATTCTCTACGTTATCCTTTTTCTATTCCATAAATTAGGATAAAAACAATATATTTTTACCCTTGCTCTAAATAACCACCATCTCTCTCTTGTGTGCCAATGCTATATGCTTCCCCTTTATACTGAGGGTATACATGTTATGTTGTCTATCATGTACGGCATTCATGTTATATTGTCATGGTTTGCCTAACGATAAATGACAAGCATCTATAGATACCACATCATACCGAACACTATTAAAATATCTTTTGTCTATAGAAAACGAAACAAGATAATATTTGTCCATGATTACCTTGTTGTCTTGATTCAGCCTGTTTAGTTTGTAGAGCTTGAGGTGTTTTCCTATCTCGAGTCACAACTCTCTATTACCCCCAACTGACACTACATTCTCACAACTACTATTGTTTATAATCAGGTTACACAGCTTACAAATTGAATGGAAGAGGCTAGTGCATAGTCAATCCTCGCTTGAACCACCATTAGGAGTAGGCAAGCTCATTTGGATGACTAAGGTATCATTGCCATCATCTTGCAAAACCTTCTCATTGTCATCTGAATCATCATAAATAGGATCACTTGCCTCCCCATCACGTCATCAAGTTGTTCTACTAACAAATTCTTACCCAAACGACTCTCTAAGCTAAATTTGAATGCAATTCAACAATTGAATAGAAAGTTATATGTTTTTTTGTTCAGGCCTCTTCTTGAGCTTAACTCTATTATATTAGTTCATAAATATTCATGCAAGGCTATCTACTTAGCCCAATTATGACCGATTCGTAATTGATTGATTAGAACCACTTGCATCACCCATCTACTTATATATTGCAATAAAATAACCAAATTAGCAGGATTCTGTTGCTGTTGCTGGTAACTGTTTTTCCTAATTTTGACCATTTTAATTTTGACCATTTAATTGTTTGTTTGAACATCTGGAGCTGCTTACCCCTCTTCATGATGCATGATACTCAGGCCTGATAATCATGGCGCTCTCTGGACATTGACACACAAACAATTCCTCTGATATCTATTTTGCATATGTACATGAATTTTGAGTGATCAGGAACAACCTTGCCACATAAATTCCCCATTCCCTTTTTTGTCAATGAACATTTCCAGGGAGAACAATTATGATGCTCAAGCCAAATATCCTGATGCAGCATCACCTCCAATCCACACAGATTCACTATTGTATATGTCACTGTCTGCGATTCACCACTTAGATCTGTTTCTGTTAAAGCATGCATGTTCTTAGCAGTAATTCTTTATTCCATTTTAATAACCATGACTCACAGCTATGAATGATGTAAATTTAGGATGCACAGGCACCTATTTCTTTTACACTTAACTGCAATGTTTGCTGTTTTCTGTAGTCAACTATTTTGATTATACATTAAAAATAAAACTTTCCTGGTAGTCTTGCCATTAGATTTGAACTTGGGTACACTTATCCCAAAACAACTCCTAAGATATTTTGGAAACTTCTGAGGTTATGCTACCTCATGAGTTAAGTCAGATTCTTCAGTAAAAGGTCTTTGCAGGAAAGTAATTCATCATAAGATTAATTGAAGTGTAATATGTGATTTGATGCTGGCAGTAAATTTTCTGGGCAGAATTATGAAGCCTAAAGTCAAAATACCGGGGATAAGTAGATGTCATAAATTGATCTCTCATTGTTCTTGACATCCATGAAATGTATGGATATGCTTTTGTTCTCCATGGTATGAGAGGCTGCCTTGAGCAGTAATATAGTTGTGAAGGTCTATGTTATCTACTTGAGTCTTGAACGTGGCTCAAATTGGTCTTATAACTATTTTATCTCTTTGGTACAGCTTATTTTTTGCATTTGTAGAGGTTCGTGTGAAGCGAGCTATTCCATAACTGCACCTTTTGGCACATTCAGTTGGGTTTGCAAACATCCTACAATTTCATTTCATTTAATACTGGAGTTACCATAAGAGCATAACAGCATCGCAGTCATTTAAACCTTATTCTCCGCCTTTTGGTGTTGTAAAGAAAGAGTTTATCTACCACCTTCTTTCCTCACAAAGCGCTAGAGTTCAAATGATTTTATACTTTTGTTTCTATTAAGCCGGCAAAGAATTTTCTTTTCTGCACAACTACACAAGGAGGAGCCTCCAGTACCTTGTAAACGTCCTGGTTAATAAACTTCTAAAACAGCTCATATTAAAATATCGGAAGACAGTCTATCAATATGGAAATTTCTTGGGACGACTGTATTGGTAACAATGTGCTGCCTTGCATTCTTGTTATTCAGAAGCTCCAGTATTCTGTCTGGTACACTCTTAACACATGGTGCAGCATTCATAATTCATAAGCAGACTTTCCTGAAAATACAGCAAAGACAAGTTTATTGTTGTAAATCATGGATTAATCCGTGTCTCGCGTCTGAGTTATCTATGATGTCTTTGTATGAATTTCAAGCCTCTCCCAGCCTAACTGATCCTGCTACCACCTAGCATGCTATTGATGAAATACCAAGATATTGTTTTTCCTGTTCTTTTTAACATCAAGCATCTAATGTAGGGACAATGAGGCTGGTACAAGCTGTTGTTCCTCACATGGCATCTAGCAAGAAGGGAAAAATCGTAAATGTTGGAAGTGTTACTGTTATGGCTCCTGTTCCGTGGGCTGGAGTCTATACTGCAACCAAAGCGGCTCTTCATTCACTAACTGATACCTTGAGGTTTGTATCTTTTGAGATACCTGTGTTACCTACCTTCTCCTATTAAATGTCTGATTCATATCTGCATAAAATCATTAGTACCAAAGTGTTTCGAAGAGTACGGACCACCCTTCCAGAACCTGAAGCCTACACACTTAAGCACACAAGCATTTAGACACATATCTGATGACATGTGCAGGACTCTTTGGCTTCCGTCTTCTAATAGTCAATTAATGTGCATGAAGAGAACTGGATAGCAGAGTTTCATAAATTACTACTGCAAGACAGTCTTTTGGTGCACTTAGTGTGATTATTCAGATGAATCAAATCTATAATCCATTTTCTTAAACTTCAGTTCAGCATAACTTCTGATTTATCAACAATGTAAACGAATATTTATTTCTGCCACCTTAAGCTTAAGATAAATGGACATTTTTAAAACTAGAATCTGAGTTCTTTTGTTATTTGATACATAGTAATTATTTAAACAAATTAGATTATGATTCATATATGATCCAGAAATTAATCCAAAGCTATATTTCTTCTAGTCGAATAAGAGGAAAAGACATTGATGATTCTCAATATTTATACAACATGGGAAACATTGCTATTTTTTATGCCGGAGATGCTAATAGTAAGAAATTGCCCATTTTAAATGCAGGCTGGAACTCAGGCCTTTAGGGATTGGTGTGATCAATGTTGTTCCTGGAGCTATTAAATCAAACATAGGAAATTCTGCCGTAGCCAGCTACAACCAGATGCCTGAGTGGAAGTTATACAGGCCATTTGAAGAAGCAATACGGGAGAGAGCGCATCTTTCACAAGGACTTAAGGCCACTCCCGCGGAAGAGTTTGCGAAGAAGACGGTTGCTGCCGTGCTAAAGGAAAACCCTCCGGCATGGTTCTCCATTGGCCAATTCTCCACTGTGATGTCAATCATGTACCATTTGCCACTTTCTGTTAAAGATTTTATCCTAAGGCGAAAATTTAATTGCTGAGTTCTGCATCATGTAAGTGAGTTGGTCAGCTTTGCATGTCTACAAAGCCTTGTAATTGCACATGTCCCCGCATGGTTCTTGTAAGCATCTTCCTCGTCGTCCCTGCACAGCAGCACAATACAGAAATAAGTAAGTTGTGGGGTTATGGAACTGAAAAGGATGCTGCTAAATTTACTGCCAACTTTGTTGTTCCCACCACTTGGACCTGTTGAAATGACTAATTCAACCTCTTTATTTATTCTTACTATGAATATTTAATATAATGTCTCTTCTGAGTTGGAATAAAATAATTATCAATAAAAGGTCGCGAAAAATGTATGTATATGTTTTTATGACTTGACTATGAGTGTGCTTCTATAAATTATTATCCATTAAAATATTTTGTTTTTGTTCGAAGATAAAAGTATTTTTGGGCTAACATGAATGTCGAGCAAGATTAAGTCTCCCAATAGATGATTTTAAAAGTGTATTCTCACATCCTATATAAATTTAATTTATTTTTGCCTTTTTATTTGATATTGAGGTTGAACTTGTTTTTCATTAAAATTTAATTTTTTTTAATTAATTAATTTTTTTTTGCTTTTGGGATTGTTTTGATGTCAAAAATAAATTTTAAAAATAAAAAAAATATTATTTTAATATATCTCTAAACAAAAAAAACATTTTAAAAAGTAATTTATACCATACTTCTAAATATTGTTAAATAAAACAAAGTTTCTTAATTATCAGCCTAACCCTTAGAAGATCATGAATTCTTTAGTATTTTTAATATATTATTATACCATTAAAACAATATTATCATTGTAATTCATCTCAATACTAATATGTTATCCTACCCTACCTTCTAAATAATAAAAAATCATAACATAGTAAAATTCTTAAAATATACCATGATATTAATTCCTAAAAATAGGTTATTTTTTTTAATTATATGACTATTTAAAGTTTAAACACTACCTAAAATCTTAAATAACACATAATAAGCTTCTTTCCAAGACTAATATAGTATTTTATTAGTATTTTACTTTGACTAATAAAACTCTAACAATGTTTTGAAAGTAGCAAATAAAAAAAAAATAGAATTGTATTAAATTATTAAATATTCTTAGTATTTCTTTTGTTGGAGATCCTTGGTATAAGTGAAAGGGTTCATAAAAATTTTATTACTCCTTTTTGCAAGCTCTGCTAGCATTAAAAAAAATCTTTAAACAAAATAATTTATACAATTTTTATCCTATGAATTTAATTTATTCATATGAATTAATTTTAAAATTTTAAAATGAAAAGATTCAAGAATAATATTAAATTAATGCTAAATATTGTCGTACAAAAAGTAAGTAGATCTTGAATAAAGATTTTATTCCCATCATATACCTTATTTATGATACAAACAGATTTTATTGAAAAGACAATATTAACAATTATATATTGAATGACAGTTCATAGTTTTATTTTTGTAAAATTATAATTATGTTATATAACTATATATAATTCATAAAATATTTGAAAATTTTCTTTTTTATTAAAATTAAAAAAAATCTTGTAAATATTAATGAACAATATTCAGTATACAGTTTAATAATATATTAGATAGGGGTTTGCGTTATGTTATGGGTTGACCCAAAATTTTCTAACGTAAAACATGATGCTAAGAAGATGCATGCATTCCTAAGAAAAAGTCATTGATTTTATTTTGTTTAATAAGTATGAATAAAAAAAATACAATGATAATAAATAAATTGAAAAAAAAGAGATAATATAAAAAAGGCTAAAAAAACCCTGATTCAAGCTCATTCAGGTTAGCATGTTAAATTTACGACTTATCCAGAATAACCCAATTTAATGAAAAATAAATAAAATTATCAAACGAAGGACAAAATTAAAAAAAAACAACCAAAAAAACATTTAAATCAACCCTATTTAATTTGTCAATCTCGTGACCATGAAAATAAAATTAGAATAACCTCATAGATAAAATACTAAAAAAATAATAAATATTAATAAATTAAATGTTGAAAAATAAAATAAAATAAAAATAAAATAAAATAAAATAAAAACTAAAAAAAGTTATTGACGGGCAGGTGTCGTAGCGAGAATGAGCAGCGCTGTATTGACTGTCTTTGAAACCAAATAATACAAGTCTTTTAAACAGTTTATCACTGAAATTCGAGCACTGATCATGCTTGTGCAAGAGACAGGGCCTTTGTGGAAGATAAATGGTGCGCTCAGATGTTTACTTTACCCCAATCAATCATCCCTGGAGTGTTAAAATGCGTAAGGTGGCCATCTTTGCAAGATGTTCAGGGTAGTTCTAAATACAGATGATCCTTGCTAAGATGGTGGCCAGGTCTAGCTGACGCTGATAAAAGGTGCAGTTGCCAGGGTGAATTTGTTTTTCAAACGAATGTTTGATCAGCATTGCAGCTGAATAATATGGGCTGTAATCGCGGTCTAGATACTGCGTGGTCTCCTTTGTTTCAACGAGTATTGTATGGTTTCCAGTGTGCATGATGCCTGTTGACGAGTCTTGAGATTTTCCATCCGTCCTCTTAGCATGAGCGCACACCAAAGACTTGAAGGGTTAAACAATCTTGCTCATTAACTAAGAATCTGTGCTTACCAGTCGAGATATCTTTAGCTTGTCATATTTCTGGGTGCTGGAACCTCGGCATGAAGCATAAATAGCGATTAGATAGTGTATGATATGATATGTCATAATAGAAATCAACTAGAGCTTGTGCCAAAGATTACTTTCTCATTACTGGAAGTCCTACTCATGTGAAAAGGAGGAAGGTCGCTAATTACAAGCAGCGTACCTACGTGAAGATCAATTAAACTGGCCTCTGGCTAAAATTAACAAAAACACCATTAGTATGATTTTTCACTAAGAATGAGAAGGGTGGCCATAGTACACCATTCCATGTGGTCGCAGAGGCCTGAAATTAGGACCCTGGGGTTGTTGGTTTAAAGACATTTGTTGTTGCTGGTTTATTGTGGCCTGCTGTTGTGCCAATGGTAGCGGTTGCTGCTGAGGTATTTGTGATGGTTGTTGCGCCATGGACACCATTGGACTTACCATATAGGGTGGGGGTGGGGGTGGTGGTGGAGGTGGTCCTGGAGGCAAGGGAGAAATGTTACCATAAGCATATGGGGTCATAATCCCTCCTGCTGGCTGTAAATATTGCTGAGAGGATTGGTTGGGAAGCATGTGAAACTGAGCTTGAGCACTTGGAGTCTGATTCTGCATTGAAGGTTGGGGCAGCAAAACTGACTGATACGAGTGTGTTGTTGGAGCAGCAAGTGGTTGGGCTGGCATAAAAACATTTGGATCTGAAACAGGCAACGAGTTTTCCGGTTTTGACAATGAATCATAGGCCTTTGTTAATTGAGCATTCTTTGCTTCTTCAGCAGCAAACGAAGAGAGAACAGAGTGCATGATCATTTGAGAAGATGAGGAAGCTGCAAGCTTTTCTGCAACCTCAGCAGCAATATCAGCAGCCGTCCTCTTAGGTGTTTGTCCTGCTTTTGCATTTGAATCAACTGATACTGTTGTTGCAGTAGATGCTTTTGACACATATTCTTCACCATTAAGCCGCCTTCGCATGTTGCTGGCTTCCTCTACCTGTGCCTGAGCAACCTGAAATTGACCAAAAATTTTAATTGAATAAAACAAATGCCCCAATAATCATCAGATATAGATAGCCCTGATGGGGACAGACATGAGTCTAGATGGCCAAGGAGGCTTGGAATTAAGATTTCAGAGCAGCAATGCTCAGTAAATTAATCAGAACTTATTGAACTGATTGCATCTATAGGGCCCACGTTACAAAGTGGCTTCAAAGCATACTGGCCTTGAAACATCCAAAATTGTGAAAACTCATTGAATATGTCAATGTTACGAGGATGTGCAGGCCAATGTATTTCTTTGTCAGAAATACAAAAGGTGTATTAACTGAGCTTCCAAAACAAGGTGTCAAAAGAGAATGCAAAGACTGGTGTTCTTTTAGAACAATACAAAATCAAAGGTTTATTGGTTGAATCAAGGGCTATAGGCAACAGTAAAAAATCTTTTTCACGTTTTATATGTTGGAATTTCAGAGTACAAAGGATATCAAGGATCTACCATTAGTAAGTCCGCTCAAACTCTTAATGACACAAGGTATGAACTTTTATCCAAACATTAAAAATCCCTTCAGATATTGTTGATAAAAGTTCACCCTAACTCAACAAGTTTATAGGCTAATATTTATAATACAGATTAATCTCATACATCTATATTTCCAGAAATTTACGGCTGCCAACTAAACATGAAAACAGTCTCAACCTGATGTTAGCAGCCAAGAATGTATAATCAGATAACTGCAAAAGCATATAGCATTCATAAAGGCTAACAATGAACTAAATTGTGTATTATGGCATAAATTTATTATCTCTATTTTATCAGCAAAGATGATCACGATTCACTGAGCAGAATACATGCACATTCTATGCATATGCCCAGTGTTTATCAGAACCCACCATAAAATAATTGAAAACAGAATAAATATTCAAGGTCCAGAATGAACATTCGTACCTGCATCTGAGTTTGAACTCCCTCCAATTCAGATTCCTTGGAAAAAAAACAAATAAATAAGTCACAATTTAATCAAATAGAATTCCACAAACTTGTGCATCTCATTCATTCAAAAACACACTGGAAAAATCCATAGAAGAATACAAGCAGGGTAAGACATCCTCCTCTACAGGAAAAGAAAACTAATAGAGAAGAGCATTTCAATTGCAGAACATCTGCTGGAGAAACTCCATTCAAAAGGCCCTGCAGATATGCTCTATAGAGAGGCCGGATAACAATTTTATCACAGACTCTCTAGAGTTCCTCTCGGCCCAAACACTCCATATGATGACAATTTATGCATAAGTTAATAAACAACTACTGAAGGTGATGATAAAATCAGATACCTGTTCGTGTAGAGCTTCTTTTAACAGAGACACAAGTGCTACTCTACTTGCTTCAATTGATCTAAGTTTCTCAATGCTTTGTTTCAAAAGATTCTCTTCATCCTCTAGTTCCTTGGCCAAAGTCTTTCGTTTTGGATCTTTATCTGAGTAAAAAAAGTTGAGCTTCAGAGACCCACAAATTTTCAAAGTCAAAACTCAAGCTGTAAAAGCATTTCCAAGAAACCACTTTAATCTGTTTCTATATTAACTTCAAGTTCATCTCTCTTACCATTACCACTACAGGCAACATCAACATCTTTCTCCATCTTCCTCACACGACGAACTGAAGATTTGCAATTACTCATCTCTGTCTCTTCATTGGGTTGCTCACTAACCACCAAATGAAATGCCGATACTATTTTTTCAGCATCGCCTCCGATGGACAATTTCTAGTTTCCAGAGCAACGACAAAACAGTGACACACATTATCAAGAAAAAAAAAAGAGGTCGATAATATAGAACTAGTGCATGCATCCATAAAAACAAATGGAGGAGAAAAGGAAACAATGAAAGGTCCTTGGTCTAACCGTTCTAGTGGATCGTGAATCTCGTTTTGTAATTTTGACGGAGCGTGAACGTTTTTTGTTGAGCTCCAAGGGTGGAGGTGCATCTTCTCCAAGAATTACCTCTTTGAGGCTCCGGGCACGTGACCCAAATACTTTCCTTTCTTCCCATATATTTACCTGGTGATTATGCAAACAAAAGTTTAATTATCCTAATGCTCCAACTTTCTTGAAAGACACTACACCATTAAGCACATCAATGGCATCTTAAACTTCTGTCAAGGCTCAACTAACATCTTACCAATCTAGAGACTGCCTTCTTCCCACGGTCATCACCTTTCTCAACTACATTTTTTAGCGCAGCAGGAAGAACTTTCCAAAACTCCTTAACAAATTCATTTCCTTTCCGCTTACTGTTCTGTAGGATGTCATTTGCAAGATACAATAGAGGAACTTTCTGGAGCATATCTGAGTTGTGGAACTGTTTATCCCATGTCTCTACAACTGATTCTGCTTTGCTTCGGTGAAAGATGCACCAATGGGACAAAGCTATACAATAAAGTTAAGGTAACATCCATTCCAAGTCAATAGATAATCAAAATTCTCTGTAAGAAACAGGGATAGTCAGAGATGGACTTGCCAGAACCATTTCTCTAACTTGATGAACATTGAAGTAGAAATGCCAAATGAAAAGGAATCAAAGTCAGACCTCAAATACATCAAGCAATGACTTTGAAATAGATCCAGAAACTAAAAAAAAACATAGGATAAAACTATTAAAATCAGAATCAGTTCTATCACAGCGGACAGTATTGAAGGCAGGCAGAATTTTCTCCGCGAGGTAACACTATTTTCAATGTAGTGTCCAATTTCTTGCTTACAAATAATGGGATGTCCAGAAGCAGAATAAAATACAATTTAAATCGCAAAAAGTTACCAATTTGTTAGGCATATACAAAGAACTGAAATAAAGCTGCAAGAATTCATTAATTCAATAAACAAGACAAAGAAGGATACTTTCAATGCACTGCTGGGTGCCATTGAGCTTAGAAAGCTTATCTGCAAGTATCTCTTCACTAAATACACTATCCATATCACCCTAAACAATGACTTTCGCTAAACCCCACCACGGCACCACCAAACCCTAAAAGAAAACACTTCAATTGTTGAAACCAAGCAAGACCCTTTATAAATCCAATTGAAAACAAGAAGTTACAATCATAAAAACACAGCTACAACTATCCAAACTGATGAAAACTCCAATCTTAAAGCCCCAATCTTTAAGCCCTAAATATTAGCAGGGAAGAAAAGGGTTGTTTCAATTGCCCAAAAGAATTTCCTAGAGTATACCAAATTTGAGCAAATACAGAGAAGAAGGGAGGAATATGAATTGGACAGAGAGAGAGATGGACACAACAGATCGAAGATAGTAAATAAACAAACCCTAAAATTCTGAAATAGAGAGAGAAGGGTGAAACGACGACATTGCAGGAAATAAAAGAAAGGGGATGGTAGTTATAGATTTGTTTTTTCTGGTACTTTGTATATAAAAAAACCTTACAAAATAAAAGGAAATGAATTGGCTACTGAAAACTAGATTTAAAACCCGGTAGAATTTCAAGTTAAATTGTAAGGTGCACATTTTATTGTATTATGATTTTTTTAAATGAAAAATAAATAATATTAACATTAAATGAAATAAATTAAAATATATATATAAATTGATAAACTTATAAATATTAATTAAAATATACAGGAGCAATATTAATTAAATTTATTTCTGCCGCTAGGGTATAATTTTAAATTAATTCCCAACTTAAAAAGAACATAATAATAATTATGTTGTGGATATTTTTTAATGTATTATATTTTTTTTATTTGAGCAACAAAAAAATGCTGCGTCTACTTTATATTATAAATGAAAAAAATATATAAGATGATAAATCCAAAATGAGTTGTTAACTTGATTAAATATTAATACACAAAGCTAATTATTTTTATAGGAGAAATAAAATATAGATGCATGTATATATGTCTTATATTAAATTTCTTTTTTTATTTTAAATATTTTCATTCATTAATTATCATTGCCAATAATAAATTATTTTTGTTTTTAAATTTTTTTTTATTCAAATACAGTTAATTCATTAGTTGTGTTGCTCGCGCGCTGCAGCGAGATGGCTCCCTAACCGTGGATTTACTCGGAGTGAGTAAGTACCCTACCATAGGGGGGGAATGTTGAAAGCAGCAAAACTAACGGAGAGCATGAGCTTGGAGATCAAATTAAGAGCATCGACATTTGCCTAAACAACAACGGTGATAAAAACATTAAGAAAAATGCCTTGGCGAGGCCAAGAAATACGTGGTTTGCAAGCGAAACTTGAGATGCCAAGGGGGTCTGGCTAGGAAAAGCTGCTGGAATTGTTGCCATAGGGGCGGCAGTTTGATAGGAGAGAAGCGCACAAGGAGGCGGCCAATGAGATCGACACCGTGCAGAAGAGCAACCCGAGCACCTGAAAGCTAGCTGGCATGCAACAAAACAGAATTGTTAGCAGCGGTCGTCAACGTAAGAGATTAACGTAGAAACAAGAACGAAAAGCATTTTGAAATGTCAGCAAGCTGATCGCAGCAGGAAAAAAATCAAGAAATGGAGCAAATGCAAATTCATTAAAAAGGGACTGAAAGCAAAAACATGGCAGCGTCAATGAAATCATAGCTGATGCTTATCAAACTTTTGAAACATGAAATAAAGGATCGATAAAACCTTACCAGTCGAAGTTGTCATTTTTGATGCTATGATGGGATAAAAGTAGTAAACTTGGCGTGTTGTTCAAAAGGCCATTCTTATTTCCTGGTCATTTTGTGGACATTTAAGAATCTTCATTTCATTCAAGTAAGCTTTCCAATAAACACTCTAAAATAGACTACGTATGGGAACAATTTCTCAAACATTAGTGTTTATCTATCATATGCAAGTACTGTTTAAAAAAAATCCATTCACCGCGAAATGATATGTGCAATTCTCATGCTAAAACAGAGACAAACAACTTCTCTTCAAGGAAATCTTGGATTACAGATCAGAGGACGATTTCTTACCTTCGATAAAGCCAGGATGCTCCCCCATTTAATTTGATGGTAATCTCTTTCACATGACATCCACAGTCCAAAAGGGACAGCTTAAGAGTTCCTCCTTGTTCTTTGAAAGCTACAGTAAGCCCCACTTCCATCCAATTTCATTTTGTTGAAAGACAGTATAAAGATTATTATTCCATGATGTCAAATACGACAACAGAACTTTCAAAAAACTTATACAGCTTTGGACATTGCCATTAAATTAATCATCACGAAAACTGATAACAGAAGCATCCAAGGTTGCTGTCATTCTATATTTGCTGGCGTTGAAAATATCCCAACATTCGAGGGAAAAAAACAAGAAAAACTTTTCCAAACAAGTTTCTGAGTGCTATGCATCATCATGATATTCACACCATATCAGGAATGCCATATGTATTCTCAATCACTACTTCCAATTGTCTGTAGCTTCTTCTTTTATCCATCCAATTATGATGCTTGCTCTCATATGAGAGATGACATTCTCCCATCTTGCTGAAGGCACACCAGAGAGACAGCAAGTGCTCAAGAAGAAGAGAAAGCAATTGGTTATATAGGTGGTCGGTTTATTTTCATGGTATGTTGAGTAGGATACAAGACAAGAGCAGTACTATTTCGAATACATGGCCATGGAGAAAAGGGATAGAACTGTAGAGACCCCTGCTGATTTATTAAGAAGGAAGTTGCTTGAGATCATAGCAATTATACCGCAAAGTTACATTTCAAAATGGAAAAACTACAAAGCCATTTTGACAACAGCAAGAATGCTTCCCAGGTCTTCGGTATACATGTCAGAGATTCTGAAATCACGTTTACTATGTATAAGTTGAAACACACATTTAAATTCATTTAAGCATAACCTTTACTTAGTTATACCTTTTAACATGGTGGACAAAAAAATCAAAAAAACGATTAAACTAAAAAAACTAAAAAAAAAATAATTAAAAAAACCAAACCGTGAAAAAAATCGATTAAACAGATTAGAATTTAAAAAAAAAACAGACCGGTTCGGCTTCGGTTTTATAAGCCTGAAACCGAAAAAATCGAACTGAACTGGAAAAAAACAAAAAAAATAGAAAAAAAAACCGAGTCAAACCAGTTTTTGTTCTCAAATAACCGAACCGAAACCGGTTGGTTTGAACCGGTTCGGTTTTGGTTTTTTTAAAAAAGCCTGGTTTGGTTATTTTTTTTATAAAAACCGAACCGAATCGAAAATGATCACCCTACTTTTTAGTTCATTAAAACTTCACGTTTTGTATTTTTCTTTTTCTTTTTTACAAATAATGGGTGCAATATTTTGTCAAACTTTTATCTGTAATGTAACGAATGAAATAAACTTGTAACATCTCAAATTGAATTCAGATTAAAAATCTGAAATGACCCGAAATTTTCAGTAAATTAAAATTTATTTTAGTTTTATTTTTTAAAATAATACAAGGTATATTCATTATTCGAGCTGAAACGAAATAAAATTAACAACCTTTAACTCCTTCTAAATGTTCGTCCTACTTTCACATTTAAATCCACTAGCAATGATGTTGTGGTAGATGCTTTTGAGTTCTTTAGTGGTGTTTGGTATTATAGTAATATTTATTTTTTAAAAGTAATTTATTTTCAAATGTATTTAAATAATTTTTTTAATGTATTTTTATATAAAATGATTTAAAAACATAAAAAAAATAAAAAAAAATTATCTTTTTTTAAAAAGCATGGTGACAATAACAGTTCACCAAACAGGTCTTCATCGTCAAGCCGGCTTCACATGTGCGGGCTTCTTCCTCTACTTGTGCATGTGCAACCAGATATTGACCAAAAAAATTAATTGAATAAAACAAATGGTTCAAAATCATCATCACAACATGAAGATGTGTAGCCCTGATGGGGACAAACACGAGTCTAGATGGCAAAACAGGCCTGGGATTAGGGTTTCTGAGTAGCAATGCTTGGCAAATTAATCAGAGCTTATTGAACTGATTACATCTGGACAGCCCACATTACAGAGTGGCTTAAGAGCATACTGGCCTCGTAAGCATTCAAAATTGTGAAAACCATTGAATTTCAGTGCTATGAGAATGTGCAGGCCTCTGTTTTTCCTTGTCAGTAATGCCAAAGGGATATTAGCTGAGCTTCCAAAACAAGGTGTCAAAAGAGAACGCGAATACTGATGTTGTTTTAGAACAACAAAAAACCAAAGGTTTGTTGTTTGAATCAAGGGCCATAGGCAACAGGCAAAAAGTCCTTTTAACATTTCTTATTCTGACATTTATCAAATGCATCCCAAATTAATCAGAGTACAATGGATCCAGAATTATTAGATTCACTTGGACTCCAGAATACTTATTTGTCAGATCTATATTATCTTGTACTTGATTGATTATCAAGTTCAAGTGTCTTGAGTGTGACATGTTTGTCAAATTCATATTACCACATTCCCTTGGGCATGCCAAGAAAGAATGGTCGTTACCTTGGACATAGCTAACTACCAAGTCGAAGTAACTTGGGTCAAGCATGTTTGCCAAGCACGTATTACCTTAGACTTTACTTTGGGTCTGACATGTTTGTCGTACCCGTGTTATCTTGAAGTTGGCTAACTGGCTAGTCCAAATGCAATGGACTTGGCTGACTACCAAGTCCAAATGTCTTGGGTTGGTATATTTATCAAACCCATATTGTTTTAGACTTAGCTGACTGTGAAGTTCAAATGTCATAAGTCTGACATGTTCGTCAAACTCACATTATCTCTTTTTTTTTGGCGTGTTAAGAGAGGATAATCATTCCCTTGGACATTACAAGAAAGGATACGCATTCTCATAGGCATGTCAAGAGATTGGCAATATCGTGC
>Ga0307515_10008215_pt1 | contig 20415 bp, 4 predicted proteins | sample 17_EM_MG_FD_194513 | JGI IMG/M metagenome (GOLD analysis project Ga0307515, IMG submission 194513) | Populus trichocarpa ectomycorrhiza microbial communities from riparian zone in the Pacific Northwest, United States - 17_EM | ecosystem: Host-associated > Plants > Roots > Unclassified | place...
TTTTTTTTTCTTTTTATTAACTGAAAAGCTAAATCATGTGGCGAAAATACTGTATCTTTTCTCACAAAACACTGTAGATTGCTACAAATCATTTTGTTCAGTCTCTAAGTTTTTGATCACCAACACAACTTTTTTTTCCGTCATGAAATATTTGCTTCATCATACATTTAATTTCTATTACTTATCTAGCGCTGGTTCACAATTATAACACTATCAAGTGCATTTTTTTTATAAGCTCCCGGCAACGCGAGGGCATGTCATCTCGTGTAATTTATAAAACATATTTAATAAAATACATAGTAGTTATACCTTTCTTAAGAGGTTCAATTGACAAATGAATATTAGCTTTATTTGAATTTGATTTACATTATATGTCATAAAAAGTAGTTAAAGAATAAGCTTTGGCTAATTTCTTAGCTAATTATTGATGTCTTGATATCAACCATGAACTAAAATAAGATATGAACAACATTATTGCAGAACTTGTCCTATTATATTTATGGTTTGATAGATCTAAAACCAAGAGTAAAGCTAGTTTAAGGGTGGTAATAATTTCTCTAGTATGTCATAAGGTGACTTTATTATTTTGTCTTGATTTTCCATGATCTAATAATCGAGCTAAATATGAGCCCTTGAACATAGATTTGAAAATACTTTTGAAGTTAAGATCTCAATCAACTAGAGATCCATGTTCTAAATCCATATAAAGATTTTCAATGGTCAAAGACCTTATTAATAGGTTTTTTTTATTTGGTTTTGGTTTTTCATTGAGAGGAAACAATATAAAAGCTAATGATTTGAATTAGCATGGATCAATATATAAAATAACCGTTGACCATCGTGACATCTTACCTGAGATGATCATTGATCAATCAACCATAGTTGATATATAATAGAGATGCAATGATGAGTAAAGAAGTATGGACTCTATGGTAAAAAAAAAAAGACCAAAATAATGAAGAAAAAACTGTTGCTAAAATTTTCTACCGAATATAAGCAGAATATCTCAATAAATCAAGTGTTCTAAATCACATGAAGATTAGAGAGAAGAAATCAAAGTCTATTTATAGGACCTTTCATGGAAAGTTTTGAGGTATTTTAGATTGAAAGTGAACAATTACATTCCCTTAGCATATTTATTATATAAGAGGAAAACTTTGATTTTTCTCAAATGTTAAGGATAAAAAAAAAAAACCATTATTGTTCATGAATGAGGTTTATTAAGAACTTTGTAGAACTCATCAATCTAAAATTAAGATAAGATGGTTAATTATGAATCATGACTTTAATTGGCCAAGTATAACCAAGGATTGCATTGGTTACGCAAAAAAGTGTCAAAATATCAATAGTTTAGCCCAATATAATATGTGTCACTAACTAAACTTAATGAAATGGTCAAACCATAGACCTTTAAGAGTTGGGCAATAGACATCATTGACAAAATACACCTACCATCTTCAAGAGGGCATAATTAGATCTTGGTTGTCACATGTTACTTCACCAAGTAAGTTAAAGTTATTCCTTATCAATTGATCAATCAAGAGATTGAGATCAAATTCATTAAAGAACAAATCATTAATAGATTTAAACTCTCATAAATAATCATAACCAACCAAAAGATGATGTTCACTAGAGAGGATATGAAGGAATATGCACAAGATTTAAAATAATTCATTTTATACCTATTATACGAGGTCAATAAGCAATTAGAATCAACCAATAAAACTTTCATCCCTAACCTATATAAATTGGTCAAAATAATCTTAAAGCTTGACATGGTGCATTATCAAAAGTGTTATGGGTATGAAGAACTTTATAAAAAACCGCTTTAGAAACTTCATTACTTACTCTAACTTATGACCATATATGTTCAAGAAAAAAAAGAAATTCAAAACTTAAAAATGACTTTCAAGTTATAAATAGAAGAGCTGCAAAATGTCAAAACACCAGATGAACAATTAACTTTGAGTATTATTGACGAAAATAGGCTAAAGATGGGTTTAACTATGCAAATTAAAAGTTAAAGTACCTAAAGAGATTGAATGGTTAGGGTTAAGAACTCAATTGCACCAATGGAAATCCTAATTAAAGGAAACATTGAGATCTTGAGACCAAATAGAAGAAAGATAATGAAAATTGGGTTAAACTTGCATATTAATTAAGTTTAGGGATTTAATTGAACTTTTGATGAACCTAATTGACTTAATCAAAGGTTTAATCAAAAGCAAAATTAAGATTAGAGGTCAATTATGCCAAAATTAGAAGAAATAATTAAGTTTAAGGAATTAATGGGTTTAATTGACTTAATTAAGGATTTAATTGAAGAAAAATTAAGTTTCGAAGTCAATTAGGATAAAATTAGAAGAATTAGTTAAGTTTAACGACTTAATTAAATTTTTAATGGGTTCAATTGACTTAATTGGGGGCTTAATTGCAAATAAAAAAGTTTAGAGGCCAATTAAGGGTCTAATTGAAAAACATCAAAATTAAGGACCAAGATGCAAAAGATGAGTACATTTAGGGACTAAAATTGCATGAGTGGTCAAGTTGAGACGAATTGAAAGATTAATGGAAAAATAAGGGCCAAATTGTATAATCTGGAAACTAAGGACTAATTTGTAAAAGGTCATGAATTAAAAGATTCCAATCAATATTTCTAGGGATGCGATTGCATGAATTGAAAAGTTTTCGAGTTAATCGAGGATGCATGCACTGAAATTAGAAGTACAGGGACTTGAATGGAAATTCTTAAAACCTAATTAAAATCACTGATTTTTAGGGTTTAAGATAGGCAATGTGTCATTCAAATTTTAATGAAGAGAAAAAGTGACATGTTGTTCGGTCATTTTTTTTTCTTCTTCAGCCAAAAAGATTAATTGATGAACCACCTTTAGACAAATAAATGTGGTGTTTCCGACTACCTCAGGAACTATAATGTGCACCAATTTTTTTAGAAACACTTTTTTTACAAGTATCGGCCATTCTCATCATGTTTATACCTCATTTGGCTCAACGAACTTGACAAAATCTTTTCCCTAGTCAACCTCACCTACATTGACAATTTCAAACTAACTAAGGACCAATCTTTTAGTCAATGAATATGGAGTTCTTGACCTCCAAGTCAAGCATGGTTTATTCCCAGTGGTGTATCTACATCAAGGTTGTCAAAAATGCATTTTTGACATGACATGGAAAATGTAAAATAAACTCGGATCGTAAAAACGGATCATAAAATCGTAAAATTATAAGGAAATTTTTTTTCAGAATCTTTACACTGGTACCTGCAGCTCGAAGGGTTCATCTCAATGTTATGTATTGTTGTTCCAATACGCATAGCACCAAGAGACATGCAACTTCCAATTTGTGAATTGATATCAAGGTGAAGCAGTTGTTTCATCATGTTACCACGCATTGAATTAGTATTGCCAGCTACATCTATGGTAAGCAACAAATAAGAGCAATCTTATCTCTGCTAACAATAATACATCATAAGAAAGAAACTGATCAACCCATCATGAATAACTTAATAAATATTTTCTCTTTATGCAGAGAAGAACGCAAAAAGCAATGACAAAATCCCAACTTTCCTCTTCCCTTTATCCCTCTATTTGTTCTTAAGAAATCAATGCTGGAACAGAGATGAAATATAAGAACAAGCTTAGAAACCACTAACATACCACATAAGAAAACAAAGCCATGCTTTTAATTGATAACATGGAATAGAGATGAAAGGGTTTTGAAAGCTAACAATCCATTCAAAACTGGTGCAGGAACAGACTGCCCATTGCTCCCAAAAACCTAAACTAATGGTAGAGGGAAATTTATTCCTAAATCCACATGTTCATAGCATCTCAATTTGTAAACCCAATGATCCTTTATGTGTGGGTCCCTAATACATTTGCACGGACCACCCGGATTTCTACTCCGAAAGAGAGAGGATGCCCTTACATCATTCATCCCTGTAAAGGGATTGAGCCTGAGACCTCCTGGCTGGCTCTGATACTAACTAATGTAGGAACAAAATATATGTTGCTCCCAAGAGCCTAGACTATTAGTAGCGAGTGAATTTATTCATATATCCACTAAATTATGGCATCTCAATTCATAAAACCAATGGACCTTTGTTTGCTGCTCCACCCCGAGAAGGAGAGGAAGCCCCTACATCAAAAACCTTATGCGGGACCTCTTATGAACTTTCCAGATAACAATAATCAGGAGAAGAAGTCAGGAGTCCAACTAGTATACATTTCCCTTCACAATTAAGCCACTCTGCCATGAAATGAAAACATTCTAGAGTATTAAAAAATTATCTGCAAAAAAGAAAAGAAAAGAAACTCTTCTCTTTAATAAGCTTAATATAGACATCATCAAAATGGGGTGTTTTCTTCTCTTTTTTTTCCCTTTCACGTTTCCGAAACAACAAAAAGTAATAATTAAATGCAAACCAATTCCATCCCCATTTTCCTTCTCAATTCTTCAGCAACCAAACCCCTCAAAAACCTCATATATGTTGAAATTAAGAGAAAAGTGATCAATTAGACATCTTTGTTTCTTCTTCTTTCATGTAAAACGACTTGATTTGTCATTTGCCAGAGATGTTTTAGCTGGCGTGATGTTTTACGCATGATATGACCATTAACAACAACAGCACTATGTACAACCATAAAAAAAAATGGCCCTCTTCTGCATAATAAAACATGACAGAAAAGATGAGAATCCAACAAGCAAACTGGTTATATATTTGCGCTACTGGTGAGTGGAGAGTCGAGAGTGAAACTAGCGGTTGCGCTACTGAATGCTGATGTTAATTAGTTAGGGCTGAGGCTTGAGATTCTGAGAATTTAAGATTTGGAGAAAGGGAAAAGGCCGAAAGGGGAAAGGGGAAAGGGGAAAGGGGAAAGGGATGGGTGGAGTGTCGAAGTGCAATGAAATCAGGAGATGGAGTTAGCAGTGCGCAGATTTTTAATTTTTTAGGAAACTCATGAAATCGGTTTGGTTTTACTGATTTTAACGAGTTTGACCGATTTTGTGCGAGTTTGACCCGATTTTACTGGTTTTTAAGTTTTTAACCCGATTTAACACGTTTTATCCATTTTTACTCGTAAAATCATACGATTTTACGAGTCAAAATGCATTTTTAATAACATTGATCTACATCTCCTCTACATGTATTAGGTCCTCTAATGGCATGTTTATATCCTAATCTTCAAGATGAATTTGTCAAAGTACCCTACACAGTCAACCTTGACTGAAGAAGAGAATCACTCATATAAGAGCTAACTTTGAGGTTGCTTTCTCTTGCTAGGATTCCGTTAATAAAGTGACAAAAAAAAAAACTAGACACCTCAACTTTTAGGGGGAGTTTATAGAAAAGAGAGAGAGAGAGAGAGAGAGAGAATCTTACATAACCACCTTACCTTTGGAAAACACTATGGTTTTATAACCTTCTAGTTTTGTTTCATCCTATAAAAAGAGTGTCTCCACAACTACAAGAGAAAAAAAGAGAGAAATTCTAAAGGATATCGAGAGAAATTCCAGAGAGAATCAAGAGATAAATCCTAGAAAAATAATGAGCAAAAGTGAGAGATAGAGAAACAAAATAAAGGAAAAAGGAATAAAAGATCAAGGGGGTTTAAAAATGAATTGCAAATAATAATAATAAATGAGCAAAAATATCCATAAAAGAAGGTAGCATTAAGGTTAAAAGGTATATACTTACCTTTGATAAGAAGGTATAGCTCGATAAGCACACCCCTCCTTAATATATTTTTTAAATTTTTTATCCTTGAATGCTTATTGTTCATCCATTGTGTTTAGTTATTAAGCTTAAAAGAATTGTATGTGTTTTGGTAGATCAAATCATGTTTTAAAGTAATATGCATTATTCTGAAATGTATGTTCAAGGTAGTATTAGATGCATGATTGATGTTTTAGGCCTATTAATGTAATGAAGATAGCTTGTTTAAATGACAACCAAACATGCTTTGATGTTCAGGTTAGTCATTAAATCTCTTTTGATTTCATGTGCTAATGTGGACCTCTTGATCACATGGTCAAGTAACCCCCAACAAAGTAGATAACAACCCGGAAAATAAAAAATCAGGTTTGACAGAACTCTGACCCAGAGGTAACCATGTACCTAAAAACCAAAAGGTATTGAAAAAAATACTTGGACCCAAATATAACCTTGTATCTAAGAATCCTAAATAAGCGAATAACGTCACGAAGCCAATTAATCTTTGATAAGTTAGTGTATGATCTTTGTCTTTGCAAAGAAATGTTGTTTTTTCACAAACAAACAAATAGAAAACCCATGTTTATTCTTCGACTTACTGCCAAAATTTGCATCTCAAAAACACACAATATATTCTTCTTTAACTAACCCTAATGAATCCCTTTTTTGTTGCAAACTAATGAGCCTAAACTATTAATCAACTAACATAAGTACAATAATGAAATAAACCCCTAAACAATGTTTAATGGGTCAGAACAAACCCAAATTAAAAATAATTATTCAACATTAAATAAATAAATAAAATATGATAATAAAAAAATTCTCCATACTAAGATTCCCTCATGCAGCCCGAATCTCCAATTTCCACATATTCTTGGCAGATTTCAGTCCTGACTTCAAACACGTCGTTCTCTCTTTTCTGGATGAATTATTGGTCCTACCATATATGGTTGGAAAGCTTGATATGTATAGTTTCCAACCCAACTTAAATCGCAATGAGATTCTATTTATAGCTTCATATATGTCTTAAACAGTAAACAAAAGTCTTTGTAGTTAATTTGTCCATCTAAGGCTTGGTTTGGATCAATTAATTCTTAATACCTTTGAATATCTGAGTTTAGGTTTAAGACTGTTAGGGTTGATTTATGCAATTTATGGCTTTTTTTTCTTTTTGATGAATCATTATGCTTTAATCTTCCATGTTTTATTTTTTTGTGCCTTTGATTTGGTGTAATATGGTAAAGATCTTTGATTGACTTTTTAGGTTCATATGGTGTTCTTCACGTTCTTGAGAATATTCAACTGAAATTTGTCATTTGATCTTCATCATTCCTTTTCTGAACATGGGCTATGTTTTTAGACCTTGGGCCAGGCTAGGAAACCCAGTCCATGTGGCTATGTTATAGATACTTTTTCAGTATTAAATAAACTAGTTTTTTGTTTTTAAAAACATATAAAAACTAAAAATCCTTCTTTTAAAAAAATACATTTATGTTTTAAATTGCATATAGCCAAGTTTCTCCCAAAAAAATCATGTTTGCATTTTCAATTAAAAAAAAGGAAAAACAATTGCATGATTTAGCGTAATGAAAAAATAAAAAATATATTTTATATATTTTTACATGCATCATGAATTTAATAACAAGTTTATTAAAGCTATATGGACTTGGCCTAATTTCAAAAACAATAAAAAAAAATTATTTTTTTTCATTTTTAATATCAATGATTATGAACTTATATGTCAAATATACTTCTGATATTAAAAGAAACAAGTGCAAAAAAAAAATGTTTTGGCTTTAAAATTGATAAATTTGACACATAAAGTTATGATCCACTTTACTGGAGTGGACCTGCTTTAACCAATAGACAAACCAACGGTTAAAAAAAACATAACAATGCTTTAGTAATAATCAAACAAATAAATAATGCAACTTACCTTAAATATGGTGTACTATGGGTGATATTGTCCTCCATATGCACAACAAATTCTCTTATCCAGACTCTAAAGACCAGTTAAGGTTCCTAGCAACCAGAATACTAAGTGGTGACTCCAAACCTTTTAAACCATAAAAAGGACAAGAATTCCTTATTTTTTCCATATCACCAAAATCTTGATCTAGGAGGATGATCGTCACGACACCGCATACATACGACGGTGTTTGCAATCCCTACTACACTTGATAGTTCGATAACATATATGGTTCTAAAATAGAGGACATTTCTAGCATACCAAACACTCCAAGCCAACATCATCATTATTTACATCTTTTAACCATGAAAAACATTAATATATTGCATAACTAATCAATAATATAAAGTTTAAAAGCTATACTGGTGGTAAATATAAAGTCTTTGTCTCTCATACCTTCCTTACAAAACAACAACCAAAGAAAACATAAGATATATGTTCTAACTGAAATTCGCATCAACTATAAGACTAATCTAAATCCACCTTTTTTTAGACAGATTATTTCTAATAGGAAGGAAATGTATTTATAAGTTTATTCACCATCATTTAAGCAAAGAATGAGTGCACTAGTTGTCTATCTAAGTAAATTCAATAAAAAGATATTAAAGATAGAGGTCCTTTTAGAATCAATTGACATTAAAGCCTTGATGAATGAGGTCCATAACAAGACTCTTTTTAAGGTGAAACAAATCATGGAAAACCAAATTTAGGTAGAAGAAATAAGTATGGTAAAATTGTATAACCCTGCTTTAAAAAACACATGAAAGAGCCCTCAAAAAATGGTTAGTCTCTAAATACTCCTCGAGCTCTCAAAAGGAATCTAAATTGATTGATTCATAATCACCTTGTTTTTTCCAATCTTTCACCACGTTCTTAAACACAACCTCAACAAAAGTTTTAATTGTCATTAAAGGTAAAGAGTTAATATGATATCCCCCTTTTGTGAAGGTAGATCCTCACACCTATAACTATAAAAATTATTATATATTCTATAAAGATAAGGAACATGATATTAAGAACTACTATGCATTGAAGAATGAGATAAATAGGTTAATCAATAAGTGTTATATCTAATAGCTTATGAAGAGGGATGATTAGCCTAAAACTAAGAGGAAAGAGGTTGGTGTGTGTAATAAGGCATCACTCAAGATCAATGTGATTATGGGTAGACTTTATATAGAGAAAGACTCCATCCAATAGAGAAAAGCTTATGAAAAATAAGTATCAGTTGCCTCTAGAGCCACAAACTCATGGCATGAGTTTATGATTTTTACACTAGAGGATGGAAGGGGTATATATTTCCCTTATGAAGATACCTTACTAACACTACCATAATCTCTAACCAAAAGTGCTTTGGGTGTTGGTGAATGATAGGAGTGTTGTTAACATTCTTTTCTAAAAATTGATGAGCAAGATGGGCATCGATAGTTTTAGGCTAGTTTTAGTTAAAACACTATTGATTGGAATATAGAGGAAGGGTGTGCTAGTAGAGGGTATCGTTGAAATAATAGTTATCGTTGATACATAGCCCTATATAGAACTCTCTAGTAGACCTTTACGATGATCAAGATGGATTTGTTCTACAACATCATTATTGGTAAATGTCTCTATAAAATCAACACTGCTATTAAAATACAGTACTTTGCTATAAAATTCTCTACTAAAATATAGGTGGCCATAATTAGAAGGAATTGAATGGCTTTAAAGTTGTGCACCTTCATGTGGGTCAAGAGGAAGAATGCCTTGGTAGTAGACTAGGGTGGGCTATGAAAGAAACAAATAAAACATGCATCAAAGCTACGAAAAAGTTATAATAGGTCAGCTTTTATGAGACAAATACTAGTGCTACCATGAAGATTTAATTTGCCTTAGATCCTGAATAAGAAAAGGCCCTAATAAAACTCCTCAATATCCAAAAAGATAACTTTACTTTTAAAATCTCTTATATGCCTAACATCAACCCCGAAATGACCATCCATTAGTTGAATGTGAGCCTATTTTTCTCTCTCATCAGCTAGAAAAGAAGAAATTTTAGGAGGGAAGACAAAATGCCATATATGAAGAGGTGGATAAACTTTTGCAAGTGGATATTTTTTTAGAGGTGAGGTATCCTAAGTGGCTAGTTGTTATAGTGTGAAGAAAGCAAATAAAAAGTGGAGAATATGTGTGAACTTCACCGACGTTAATAAAGCATGCATAAAGGATAGTTTTTCCTATCAAAGATAGATAAATTGGTAGACTTTATAGTTAGGTTTGAATTCCTAAGCTCATTGGATACAAACCTGGGTTATCACTAGATCCCAAAGCACCATCGAAGTTGAAGAAAAGATATTGTCACATGGTTAATTTATTGTTAAAATTTTCCAACCCCTATACGGTAATCTAGTCCCACTAGACTCAGTCTTTCCTCACCATTTTCACTTGTGTTTGCCTATGACTAAGTGTCTCCCACACCCAAGAGGTTTTTCCCACTCTCACAAATTATAAGCAAATAGAATTACACAAGTAAAGAGGTAGCAAATCAATACACAACATATACAAGAAAAATTTTCAACCTTTATTAATCTCAACAACAAAAGAAATACATAAATTTATATGTGTGTGTTATGCATAAAAATTACAACCTATACAATCAAGGCTCTCCAGCCTATTTATAGACAAGCATATAAAAGATTGCAAAGCATAAAACTATCATCCCTACATTTTAGAAAGTAGTGGAGCACTTTCTCCCCCATATTCCTATAAATTTAGTGGGTGGTTTTGACCCATAATTGTAACTGCCATAACAACCTACTACATTGTCATATAACTATTAGTTTATGATGTCGAATTTGTTATGTTTGTTGCATGCCTTGGACTGTCCATTGTCTAAGTTCAAACTCACATCAGCACACTGCTCGTTTATGCCAATGATGCTGATTTTGCCACGCTGTTGAATTTGACGCTATCCAACATATTGCCACTGCCTCCTGTGTTCTTTCTAGCAGTGTTTTTATCAATGTATTCATGTTGAATTTTGACTTTGTTATAAACCTCCCCCACTAAAAGAAACTAACGCTCTCATCGAACAGAGTTAGGATACCTCTGCATAACATTTGCTCATTGTCACGAATTTGTATCCCACACACAAAGCCTCTCAGTTTTTCTCGTATTTAAATATAATTTTTCCCATCTAATCTATGATGCCTAGGAAACCTTGACAATCCCATAGTCAATTAGATTTTGAAACAAACTGTGACTAAAGTCTTCTCTAGGATCCTACTTGTTTTCCACAAAGTGAAAACACACTTTGAGTCCTAATTCAAAGCATTGAGATCAATGTCATTAATCTCATTTGGACACCAATAAAGCTGAAACACTCCATTGTCACACAACTTCCATATCTTCTAGAATTCATATGCAACTTCTCTAAGGCACACACAAGTTATCCTCAATCATTAGCAATCTCACATGCCAATTCGTCGACCCATAAGCTTATTTTCATAATGTTTAGACACTTCCCTAAGCATCCAAGGCTTCAATCCCTTTCCTCATGAAAAACACCATATAAAACTACTTTGAAGAATCACGTTAATCCCCATAAAATCCACCTAACTCCTCAATTGTTTCATATACAACCTTTAAGAAAAATAAGTCAACTTTTTTTAGTGATCAACATAATCTTATGTTGAAGTTCTTTCGGCAAGTCGTAGCCTTGCCTAAGCATACACACATGTAGCATCCCAACATCATATCCATCTGACTTGTTATATATATACCTATTGTTGTACCCGAGACAATTCATCACCCACATAATTATTTATTGATGTAATAGCCTCGTTGTTCCCATATAGAATAGCTACCCATACTACCTCTCCATCAAAGTAGCATACCAAATCATCCTCGTTGATGATTTTAGCTCCTCAACCGAACCCACTAACTCGGTTACCGAATCTATCACCCAACTGTCCATCGTTAAAGTGCAGACTCCCAATATGCTCACTTTTGTTCTACCTCCCCACCATGGTAGCACACCATACATAATCCCTCTGTTTAAGTTTGGTTTCTTAATCAAATCCTCTACGACTCGGTTACTATATTCTTCATCCCGCACAATCCATCGTCAAAATATGTTGAATTCCCAAAACATTGTTCCCTTCATCCCAACCTATATGTTCACTAAGATGCATGGCATGCATGTTCTGCTTTTGTCACCCCAATCTGTCTCGTTGTTGAAGTGCACATAACAGCCCCATATTTTTCCCCACCCAAGACAGTCTAATTAAGCCTTGCCCCCTCCTCCTCCATACTAGCCCAAATCACGATTGAATTTCATCTTAGTCATTAAACACACGCATGAGATTTATGCATGCCACATCTTCAACATCGTTTTCCACAATGACAACATTGAGATGTCCTTTTTTTTAGCGTTCCCTCATAAAGTGATTTCCATCGCATATAAAGTAATGGAAATCTGGTTTTAAACCCTTACCGATTATCTTCTCATCTTACCTTCCATCGTTAATAGCATGTTTGGGCTCCCCCCACCAAATTTCTTCTTTTTCATCTTATCCTTTCTCTTAGGCTTTAACAAAAACTCAGAAGCTCCAGCAGTCCCTTCGCGCATTTACTCTAAAATCTGTCAATCCATCAACAATGGTAATGGCCGAAGACAAGTCTAAAATATTCTGCCTCCTCAACTCTAACTATGCCCATGAATGAAGACCAGACAGAAACTTGAACAATTTATCCTTCTTGGACATGTTGTCAATTTCTAGAATCAAAGCACTAAATCTCTACATATAATCCCTCATTGACCCAACATACCTCAAGTTTTCTCTTGCAATCCATAACCTATTGTTGGGCAGAAATTGTTCATTTAACTCATGTTCCAGGCTCTTCTATGTCTCAACCTTTGGTCCCCTAGCGTTTAATTCCTTCTTGGACCTTGTCCGCCACATAACTTTACATCACTAGACAGGTACATCACTGCGATGTCAAATTGTTCATCAATGTTGATCTTGGCCACACTAAAATAGTGTTCCATGTCCTACATAAAATTCTTCAATTCCTTGAACCTCTTAGCCCCACCAAATGAGTTAGGCTCTGGAACTTTAGGCTTTAAAGAATCAATGCTGCCAATAGCCTTCACAACTGCCCCTTTCAAGATAGTCATTTCTTCATCGACAGTCTGCAACTTTCAGCTTGTCTTTATCGCAAGTTTGACATATTGTCCAACAGTCTTTTAAATGATATCCATTGCCAACTCTAACTCGTCATTCAATGAACAATTTTCATCTTTAAGAATTGACCCCATCAAGTCCTCTAGAGGTGTCAATCTCTCCCTAATCACATTCATGCCCTTTGGCATATGATTTCAAGCCACCAATTTAGTAAACTATCCCACAATAACTTATGCAAGACTGTCTGTTGTCCTGCCCACAAAATTGTTTATTGTCCTGCCAAAAATGCAATCGTGCTCTGATACCAATTGTTCATGAGGAAAGGGATGGAAGCATTGGGTGCTTAAGGAAGTGTCTGGATATCATGAAAATAGACTTACAGGTTGATGATTTGGCATATGGGATTGCTAATGAATGAGAACAGCCTATGTGTTTCTTAGGAAAGTCACATACAAACTCTAAAAGATATGGCAGTTATGTGACAATAAAGTGTTACAACTTTGTTGGTGTCTATACGAGATTAATGACATTGATCTCAATGCTTTAGGTTGGGACTCAAGGTGTGTTTTGACTTTATAGGAAACAAGTAGGACCTAAGAGAAGAATTTCATCATAACTTGGTTTGAAATCTAGTTGACTATGGGATTGTCAAGGTTTCTTAGGCATCGTAGATTCGATAGACATAATTTTATTTGAATATGGGAAAAACTGAGAGGCTTTGTATATGGAACACAAATTTATGACAATAAGCAGATGTGATGCAAGGGTATCCTAAGTTTTTCTGATGAAGGTGTTGGTTTTTTTTAATGGGGCTTTTTTTAGTGGGGGGTTTCTAACGGAGTCACAATTCAGCATGAATACATTAACAAAAACACTACTGGAAAGACACGATGGGTAGTGGTAGTCCATGAGACAATGTCAAATTAGACAACTTTGGCATATTCAAGCAATGGGTTGATGCGAGTTTGGACTTAGACGATGGACAATCCAAGGCAGGCAGCAAACATATATTCTACAACATAAAATGATAGTTTCGCAATAGTGTAGTGGGTTGTTACGATAGTTATGGTCATGGCTTTATGGGGGGATGAGTGTTTAAATCATGGAAGCATGGCATCTAAATATTGGGGCATGATTGAGATTGCTCCTCAAGACACTAAGATCATCGGATCATGGGATCATGGTTCAAAACCACCCACTAAGTTCATGGGAACATAGGGAAAAAAGCGCCCCACTACTTTCTAAAATATAAGAATTGTAGTTTTATGCTTTGTAACATTTCATATACTTGTCTATAAATAGGCATGAGAGCTTTGGCTATGTAGGATGCAAGTTTTGTGCATAGCACACACATATGAATTTGTGTATTTCCTTTATTATTGAGATTAATAAAAGTTGAGAATTTTTTTCTATATATGATGTGTACTAATTTGCTACCTCTTACTTGTGTAATTTTATTTGCTTACAACTTATGAGAGTGGGGAAAACCTTTGGGTGTGGGAGATACTTAGTCATAGGAAAACACAAGTGAAAAAGGTGAGGAAATGTTGAGTCTAGTGGGACTAGATTGTCGCATAGAGGCTGGAAAATCTCGATGACATATATCCTTTATGAAATAGACTAAATTTTGTTATAAGACCATACCATTTGGGCTTAAAAAAGTAGAAGTCGCCTATTAGAGGATGGTGAATCAAAGATTTAAAGACTAGTTTCATAGGAACATGAAAGTCTACATTGACAATATGAGAGTATGACTTTTAAAGACTTCTAGGATCTCCAAGAGGTTTTTATTATTCTTCACTAGTACAAAATGAAGTTGAATCTAGCCAAGTGTGCCTTCTTCATCGGAGAAAGAAATTCATAGGAATTTTTTATTGGTAATAAAGGGATAAAACCTAATCTCGAGAAAGTTTAGGCCATCTTGAACATGATACCTCCCTAGTTTATGAAAGATGTACAAAGACTGATAGGAAAAAAAATATTTTTTAATAGATTTACCTCCCATATGGGAAATGTTATTTGTCATATGAGATAGAAATCAACAATGAAATATGAAATAGAAATCAATAACTTAAAACACTAGAGCATCCAATTTCACTACAACTAATCCGTAACAACTCCTTAAATAATGCTAGTGTAAGATTTAGCCTATGTTGACAGTTAAGATTCCCCAATTTAATCAACAATCTCTCTCGAGAATGTGTTGACATTACTTTCATACATTAACATATCATATCTCTATATGAATTTCAATATGCAAAAACACTTTAAGTTTCATAGATTCTTGCATAACATAACCACATAAATCATGCTTGTCAATCTTTAGAGTTTTATCAATTTATGGAATTCATCATATGAATCAAACATTATACATAACCTCTTAGTATCAATATAACTATCAAATCATCAAGTATTTTCTAGATATTCAAAAGTATTAAGAACAATGATGAGAACTCAACATGAAATAATTAAACTCGAAATAGCATTGAATAACAAAATTAAAACATCATTGTTAGTCAACATTATAGCCCGAGTAAAAGGACTTAGTTCATGTTAAGAATAAATAATAACATGCTAGAAATAAACATTAATAACAAAGAGAAAAGGAAAAGGAAGAATAAGAATAAAAAAACTAAGAAGAAATATATCATCACCATCTTAATAGTGTGAGATACTTTTTAATTGAAAATATATTGAAATAATATATTTTTTAGATTTTTTTATCTTTAACATATGCACATCAAAAAACATCAATTTAATACATTTTCAGGTGAAAAGTAACTTGAAAATCACTTTAAAAAACAGAAACTACCACAATACCAAACATGAATCAACAACTTGAATTGATCTCTCTAGCTTTTAAGTGTTCTCGACATTGCTCTCTTTTCTTCCTCTTCTTCTACTTCTTTTAGTGGAATGTTTTTTATACTGACCTATAGGAGAGTTTAGCAAGGCTTAGGTGAAAAGATAAGAATTAAATCCCTATTGATTATGAATTTTATTTTTCTAATTGGATTAGGAATCTAACTTTAATGCACTTCTTTTTTCCAAACTAAACCTCGGCTTATTATAAATTAAAAATAATTTATAAGTGTCCCTTAACTATCTTATATTTTTAGACTCTTGCTTATCAATATTGGTAAGTTCTTATACCAAAAATCAAATATAATTCCAAAACAAGACCATTGATACTAAAACTAGTGTAACTTTTTTCAATGAGCTCGGTTCATGAATCGTAAAATTATGAAGAAACTAGACTTCCAGATATTTTCAAGAATATATGGCATGTCATTTGTTTCTTTCTAAGTACACCCTATTTAATCCATCAAATGGGCTCGTTTGCACAAATAACTTCTTTTATATTTGATTATGTTAGGCCATCAACTTGTGGCCCAAGTCTCTCTTTGATTCGGGCTTATATATATATATATATATATATATATATATATATATATATATATGTTTTATATGTTTGAGTTATCTTTTTTACAATAATAAGGTGATTTAGGGTTTGTTTGTTTTTATGTTTTAAAAGTGCTTTTGAAAAAAATTGAGAATTTTTTTTTTTTCTTTACTTCAAATTATTTTTTTAGTATTTTCAGATCATTTTAATGTGTTGATATCAAAAATAATTTTTAAAAAATAAAAAATATATTATTTTGGTGCATTTCCGAGTGAAAAATATTTTGAAAAGTAACTGCTACTACACTCCTAAACACCCCTTTATTTTACTAAAAAAAACGTTACGTCCAAAACACTTAGAGTTGCTTTAAAGAGTTCAAGAAGGGAATTTTCCTAAAGTTGAATAGAAAAATTGCATGCTTCTTCAAAGTATTTTTTTTTCCTTTTATTTTGGACGATTCCATAAAAGAAAATTCTGGTTGATTTCTAATTTTTCTCCAAAGAACATCATTTTTGCTATTATTTATTCAAACCTAACACAAAAATAAAATAAACAAAGTGGATAACATAAAAAAAAATACAAAAGATTATTGCATAAAAGAAAATTCTGGTTGATTTTGGACGATTCCATAAAAGAAAATTCTAGTTGATTTCTAATTTTTCTCCAAAGAACATCATTTTTGCTATTATTTATTCAAACCTAACACAAAAATAAAATAAACAAAGTGGATAACATAAAAAAAAATACAAAAGATTATTGCATAAAAAAGCCTAAACAAGTTATGAAATATGATCTTATAATATCATAGGCTAGATTAATTCTATTATCATAAAAACTTTATCATCATTCACTCTTGTTAACTTTGAGGTGCTTCATGGAAACAAATAATTATATATATCACGAGTTATACTTTTTATTTTCACATAATCATGGCAATCATTCATATATTTCATTTTTCATACGAGGTGAGAGTACCACTAACAACATATAAAATAATTCATCCTAAATATTTTTTTTTCTTATGATAAAAAAATATTAAATCTAACGTGAGGTTCTTCCTATGTTTGGCTTTTTTTTTCTTAATAGTTTTTTTTTCTAGAGTACTATAATAAAGAAATGGAAAAGAACATTTTGATGTTCCATAAAGGTGAACTAAAAGGATACCTAATTGGAGAGAACTAGATCCGGTTGGGATCCCTTTGCACCTGTTGCCCTATTAATCACTTCTCATTTTCTGTGTGTCTATCCCAACATATACTAGACTCATTTGTTTTGAAAAGTTATTTTCAGAAATTATTTTTTAAATTTTTATATATTTATTTATTATTAGAAAAGTTGGTTAATGAAAAACACTTTTTAGTTAAAGAAAAATTTAACTTGGTTTTCAAGAAAGTATTTTTTTATTTTAGATGGAAAATATTTTCCAAAAGTTGCGAAAAGTTTAAAAATATCTTATTATTTGTTGATTATATCAAATTTGGTCATTAATTTTTTAATTATTATGCATTTTGTTTTGTCCCTTATAATTTGATTTAATTTAGTTTTTATATCAACTTTGGTCTTCATTCTTTTATTGTTATTTGATTTTCTCTTGTACTTTTCTTAATTGAAATTTTTATCTATTAGATTTGGTTCTTATATTTTTTTATTGCTATTTATTTTTATTTGAAATAATTTATAAACTTATTAAATTTCATCATCTTTCAACTTTTTTATTTGACAAATTTGGTCTCTATTATTTTAATTGTTATTATTTTATTTGAAATAATTTATGACATCAGATTATTTTTTATTTTTATTTTCCTTTAATTTTTTATCTATTAGATTTTGTCCTCATTCTTTTAATAAATTTAAAAAAATTAAAAAAACAATTCAGCTTATTTTCCATAACTTGACCAGATACTATAAAGTATTTTTTAATTTATTTTTCACAACATTATCAAACATAAAAAAAAATTTAATTTAATTTTTATAAAAACTATTAAAAAAACTATTTTCCAACATTAAAAAAAACTCCTATATCACTAATACAAAAACTTAATTGACCACCTCGAGGCAGGCACAGATTCCCATACCGTGATTGGCGCGTGGAGATATCCCTTCATCCGTGACGAGCAGTAGTCCCTTCAATTGTAGTCCCAATCAAGTAGAACAGGACCCACGCGGATGATGGAGACTGGATTTTGCCAACTGCGCCTACAATGAAGATCATACGCTAGGTATCACTCGACCGTTCTGACGCCGACGTCTGTTAGCTCCGTCACGGAGGAGTAACAGACACCTCTGACGGCGAGTCACGGCTAGTACTTGAAACAGTACAAAATGAGACAGTGAGGCACTACTACTCTATCTCACCAAGACACCATCCTACAATATTATAAATTATTAATTATTAATTATAAAATAAACCAGAAGGATAAGTCTTCACTATTTCAATTATTTTCCCTCTCTCGACTTTTTAAATTCGGTAAGTATTTTTTTTATTGATATTTTTGTATTTAACTTCATTTTTATTTTAATATTTAATTTCATTATTAAAAAAAAAAAAAAGTTATGTGAGATACTACTACTCTATCTCACCAAGATATCATGTAATATTACAAATTACAAATTATTAATTATAAAATAAGCCAGAAGGGATAAGCATTCATTGTTTCAATTATTTTTCCTCTCTCAACTTTTTAAACTCGATCCAAGTAGTTTTTTTAATTGATATTTTTATATTTAACTTCATTTTTATTTTAGTAATTAATTTCATTATTTTGAAAGAAAAAAATGAAAGTTATGTGGGGCATTACTGCTCTATTTCACTAAGATACCTTCCTGCAATATTACAAATTACAAATTATTAATTATAAAATAAGCCAGAAGGGATAAGCATTCATTGTTTCAATTATTTTCCCTCTCTTAATATTTTAAATTTGGTCGAAGTAGTTTTTTTTAATTGATATTTTTGTATTTAATTTTATTTTTATTTTAGTATTTAATTTTATTATTTTAAAAGAAAAAAACGAAAGTTATTAAAAAACTTGGTTAGCAAAATTTCAAAAAAAACAATTTTAATGTTAATGAATTTGTCTCTAAAAAAAATTTGATGGAGATGATTTGGTTCTATAATAATACTCAAAAAAAAATATATCGAAACTCAAAAAAATTATTTATATTAGATGTGATTTTGAGTTTTTGAAGTAATTAGAAGATGTCAGAAATCAAAATAGAAATGACCCTGAAAAAACAGAAAACCTTGATTTTCTAGCTTTTATCACAAGTGGCTAGAATTTATTGCAAATGACGACACTTTCTTTGCTTAAACAATGACATGTTATCCGATGTTTTAAAAAAGGATCAAGCGAACAACCTACTTAGATTAAAAAAAAATAGATGTCAGGCTAGCTTTTTAGGGCCAACACAAAATAGGTTAGACAAACAGCATTGGCTTTCATCTTCTTTTTTTTGCTTTGTTTTCTTTTTTATAATAAAATTCACTTCAAATAATTTATTAAAATGATGTTTAAAAAATCGTTTGGTTATTCATAGTTTTCAAATAGGAGTAGAGTTTTTTTTTTTGTAATATTAATAATTACCTTATGAAAAGTCATTTATGTACTTAACATGCATTTGTTTTTTATAAAATTTACTTGTGAATATTCAATAAAATATTTATTTTATTATTATTTTTACTGTCAATTTTTTTGTATAATTTTCTCAAATTAATTAATTTTTTATACAATCATAAAAATTATAAACACATATAATGTTTTTTATTAGAACTTACTTTGTTGCAAGTCAAGAAATTTAATGCATTGAATGAAACATTGTTTTCACAAACAAGCAAGGTGTCATTTTGGTTTATTTTGAAAAAAAAAATCAAGTGAATGATATCATCTACATAAGTTAAGAAAATCAAGCTCAAGCTCGGTGCGCGCAAGCTGACCCGGACACCCACGTTAAACTAAAAAAAAAATCAAGCTCAAGCTTATTAATAATTACTTTATGAATATTATATTACCTAATACTCTAAACAGTACTTTCCTCACGCTACTCTTTTTTTTTTTCATTTTTTTTGTTTTGTATTTTTGTTTATTTTTTTGTTTTGTATTTCTTTTTTTGTCCCCACATTATTTTTTGTTTTTTTGGGATTTATATA
>Ga0307515_10008216_pt1 | contig 20415 bp, 7 predicted proteins | sample 17_EM_MG_FD_194513 | JGI IMG/M metagenome (GOLD analysis project Ga0307515, IMG submission 194513) | Populus trichocarpa ectomycorrhiza microbial communities from riparian zone in the Pacific Northwest, United States - 17_EM | ecosystem: Host-associated > Plants > Roots > Unclassified | place...
TTAGGAATCTTTTAACTATAACCTGTGCTACCTTACTAGTACTAAGATCTACCGCCTACACCGCTGCTTTGGCTACCCGTTAGCCGAAAAGCTATATAGAGTCCTTAAACGCTCTGGATATAACGACGTTAATAGGAAAACAGTTAACTACCTAACTAAATACTGCTCCTTCTGCTAGAAATATGGACGTTCCCTAGGCCGATTTAAGTTTACTCTTTATAAAGACCTTAATTTTAACCACTTAGTATACGTAGACATTATGTATATTAACGGTAGCCTAGTATTACATATAATTAACGAGGTAACCTACTATTAAGCCGCCCGTTAGTTGCAAAATATATCCATAAAATACACTTAGGATATTTTACGGACCTACTAGATTAACACATACGTTAGACCCCCTGAGTATATCACCCACAACGCTAGTAGGAACTTTATTAGTAAGGAATTCCAGCAGTATGCTATGGCTATGGCTATATTAATAAAAGCTGTCCTAGTTAAGGCGTATTAGTCCGTTAGGCTTATTAAGCGAGCTTATTTAGCCTTATGGAGAGCTTACTAGATTATTACGGACGAATACAAGGATATCTAAAAGGAACTAGCTCTACAGATGGCTATAAAAGCCGTTAACGACACCGCTGGCCTTGACGGACTAGTACCCACCCTCTTAGTCTATAGAGCCTACCTAAGGATAAGCAACCTAGGCCCTCCTGCCCCATCCGTTACGGATTAAGCAGCTATAATACGGAAGGTAATGGCTAAAATAGTCAAATTATAGGCCAAACAAACTGTTAATAACGCCCTACACTACCGCAACGGACTTAATACGACTTTAGTACACGACCTCCCGCTTAACTCTAAAGTCCTTATATAGCGTAAAAGCGGCAATTAGACCGGACCCTACCGTTTACTAGCTATAGAAAACAAAACGTGCTATGTATAACTTTCTAGCGGACCAACTAACTTTAGAAGCACGTCTGTAAAACCCTACTTTTGGTCCAAAAATACCTATACCGTTAAACCAGACGAACTAGAAGTACCTACTAAACTAGATAAACTAGAAGCACCTCTACCTACTATAGAAGTTCCTTAGAAACCCACCGAACCTACTAAACCTGCCGTAAAGCGTGGTCGAGGACGCCCCCGAAAGAACCCTATAATAGAGAATTACCTAACCTCCACAAGCATATCCGTAAGGCAACCTCCGCCTACGGATATATTAGTTCTAGTACAGGAAAACCCTTTTACGGACTTAAGATGTAAAGAGATTAACGGACTACTTAAAAAGGGCGTCTTTGCGGTTGTAATGGAGAAAGACGTCCCGCAAGGCGTTTGTATATTTAACTTACGCTTCGTTAACGAGATTAAGCACCCTGGTACTAACAAAGCCTTTAAGAAATTAAGGCTCGTTATACAAGCTTATAACGACCAGGGAAAGGGCCTAATCCTTACATAATTGCCTACAATTTAACGAGTTAGTTAACGGATTATACTTACACTTACGCCTAGACTATAGCAAACTAGACCCGTAGCCCTCTACTTACGGGACATCTCGTAAGCCTATATGCAGTCTAATACCTACCTAAGTAGAGATATCTTTATACGACTACCCCGCGAGCTTAACCTATAACTAGAAACAATTCTATAGGTTATAAAACCACTATACGGAGTACCGGAAGCTAGAAACCATTGGTTTAAGACGTACTACTAGCATCATGTTAGTAAGCTTAAAATGGAACAGTCGACCTATAACCCCTACCTCCTATACAGCCCATTGAACGGCCTTAGTATTGTTAGACTTTAAACAAACAATACCCTATTCTTAGCAGACTAGACCTTTACAGACGCTAAAGAAACTAAACTATAAAAGGCTAAGTTCTTGGCAAAGCCGTAAGAGTAGTTAACTAAGTAGAATCTAATTAAGTTTAATGGAGGCCTAATTACATAAAAGGGCAACCTAATTAAGCTAACTTAGGAACGCTAAGCTTAAAACCTAAAGCCCGTTATAGTAAAGCCTACGGACCTTACTAGCTCCCGTAGAGAGACCTATAAGACTATAAATATAAAGAACTAATACGTTATACAGCGTGCAAGAGGCGCCTATATTGCTATAGTCTGCCAACCCAAATCTGCCTACGATTTATCCTTTACGGCCCAGGCAGTAGATCTGTAAGAAGAAAATATTAAGTAGCTTAATAAGCGCATTTAGTGGCAAATTAACAATGCAGCAAGGGGATTTACTTTTGTACTATTAGACCTAAGTTACCTTAGCTTACTAGCATTTACGGACGCCTCCTTTACCAATAATAAAGACCTATTATCACAAATCGGCTTTATAATTGTACTTACGGACCGTAATTAGGACGCAAATATACTGTATTAGTCTTTAATTAAGTGCAAATAAGTAACCCGTAGTGTACTAGCTTCTAAACTATATATACTAGCTTATGGCTTTAATATAGCAGCCGCAATCAAATTAACAGTCCAGAAGATTTTATAACTAAAGTAGTTACCTCTAGTTTTATACACCAATTTAAAGTCCCTCTATAACTGCCTAGTTAAACTAGGTATAATATAAGAGAAGAGGCTTATAATCGACCTAATGTGCTTACATTAGGCCTACGAACGACGTGAAATTGCGGAGGTTAAATAGATTAGCGGCGGAAACAACCTAGTAGACGCTATAACTAAGGCAAAGCTGTGTTAAGCCCTTAAAACCCTAATTAACACGAATAGGCTCAACCTAAAGGTTATAGAATGGGTAGAACGAGACTAACGGAGCACTTACGCCTCACCTACGGCCCGTCAGAAGGCCGTACGGTTCATTTATGGCCCGTTGGAGGGCCGTACGGTTTATTTTACGGACCGTAAGCAGGACTTATGGCCAGCTTGGAGCACTATTTAGAAGGCAGCCCAGAAGGCACCTCGGGAGGGATTTCTTATATATTTCCTTTGTATTTTACGGTTCTATTAAAGCAACTACGGAGACCGTACACAAGTGGTTCTATTTTTTAAGTACCGCCAGTATATAATTACAGCACCTGTTGTACCAACCGCGTGCCTACGCGTTCGGTACACCAGGTACGCATTTACGCGTTTAGTGCACCAACCACTAGCTTACGCGTCTGGTGCACTTATAAAGCACTAACTAATTAGGGGGGAGGTGCATTAGTATATAGACCACGTAGTCTGCTTTATACAATCGACAGTCACCATTATCTAAAAGAGCATACGATACTACACGTATTTCGTGCCCCTGGATCTGACTCACTCGTGCTATTAAATTGGTACGAACACCTCCCTATAGTAAAGGTTTAGTACATTAATATATTAGTACGTTAATACGTTACGTTCCGACATTTCTATATTCCTACATTTTAAACTTATAACGTAACTAGCTATATAACTTAGCTACCCTTATCTTATAGCTTAATCGGTTCTAGCACCTCCTATACTATTTTAACTAACCTATTTATATCTCTTTTTAGTAGTCGTACTACTATTAATATAAGGTCTGTAACACTATCCCCCTCCTCTTTATCTTTGTCCTTAAAGATATCTCCTATCTCTAAGTTATTTACTAGAGGTATAGCATTCCTATCTTTAATTTAATAACCTTTATTATTCCTAATGCCTTTTATTAGATCCTCTATATCTAATTGTCGTAATTAGCTAGTAATATTTATTCTATCGCTTGGTAAAGTTATATTATCCTATTCTTATTATATAGAGAAGAAGTTAGTATATATTATAATCGCGGCTCTATCTAGTCGCTAACCTTCTTCCTATACTAAGTATACGTAAGTAAATATGCAATTATCTTATAATGTTTAATCCGTCTCTAACGCTAAGTATATACGTCTTATTAATCTTTATAACCGTCTAGTTCCTTATTTAATCTATTTTAGAGTTACGCGTAGTAGTAGCAGCTAAAAGACTAGAGAGTAAGCTGGCTAAGGCCCTTACTAAGGTTTAGCGTTGTTTTAATAAGGCGTCTTAGGCTCTAAAAGCTTAACTAGATACTTATACTCGCCTAAGCCGTCTAATAAAGGTTTATAAAAAGTGCGCTTAAAAGAGCTATATTTAGTAGAGTAAGGTCTATTTAAACTTAAGGCTAAGGAGGCTAAAAGGGATTCTAATTAAGAAGAGGCGGAAACAGTTTATATGCTAGCGGTAGATCCCCTAAGTAATCTAGCTCTTCTATTACTTTTAACTAATCCCTTTAGCTCCTTTTTAATGTTACCTAACCCGTTTTTCTTTAATACTCCTATACCTTTCCTATAGCGTTCTTTAAATTCTATAGTAGTTCCTAGGTAGTCTTATTATAGCCTATCTACGGAGGTAGCGGTCAAAAGTTCCTGGCCCCCCCTGTTATGTGCGCTAGCCTTTAGTGGCTTAGTGTGGCGTAAGCGATGCTTGGCGCGCACTGCGGGGGCGGCGTATGCGACTCTCCCCTCAATACTATACTCCATAAGCTTTTAAAATACATCAAATCCTTATTATATCTTACTATTTGTGATGGGTAACTTATACGACATCTGTACAAGGGCTTAGGCCCTTACTATGAAGATTTGCGGCAGCACAAATGCCGATATTTAAGCCGCTACTAGAATGAGCGTCTCCCGCATTAAATCGGTCATCCAAGAAGCACGAAAACGCGGCTTTGATGAGACCAAAAGCCGCACAATTCTTGATATCTACCTTAGAGATGCACCTCAATTAGGGCGTCTAACTAAACGTACGTCCGCTAAGATTTAAGAAGTTATTGAGAAGGTCCGTTGTGACCGCTATAGTAGGGAAAAGAGTACCGAGTAACTTGCTCTTAATACTAATCTTAGCGCTAAAACTATATAGCGAATCCTTAAGTCGTAGAACTTCCGCAAGACTAAGGCTACTTACAAGCCTGGTCTTTTAGCGTAGATAAAGAAGGATAGGCTTAAGTTCTGCCTTCGCTATGAGGACTGGACTTTAGAGGATTAGATGAACGTTATCTGGAGTAATAAGACCTTAGTTGTTCTTGGTTATTGCCTTAGAGGCTATCGCGTATAGAGGCAGCCAGAAGAACGCTTTCTTAGATCTATAATAAGACCCCAGTGAAAAGGCTATTCAGAGTTTATATTTTAGGGCAGCTTCTTATATTACAGGAAGGGCCCCTACTATATTTAGACTCCCGAGACAATATAATAACAAGCTACTATAATAGCTAATCTTATTAGAATTAACGCCGAACTTAAACCTATCGCAAGAGCAGAATAGGAGCTTACTACTGCTATAAGAAGAATAGGAATTTGAAATCTTGTAGGCAAGAAACCTACATAGAAATGGGACAAAAGTCACGGTAAGCTTATAAGAGGTAGTGGCAAAGGAGTTAATTGGTATTACTATGTAACGTTTATCCTCACACTAAAGCTAATTCCGTTTGCTTAAGCTTGCTAAAAGAATCTTCCAAATACGCTAATTTAAGAAGATAAGGCTCCCTCTTACGTTGCTAAATATTACGACCTTTTAATAAGCGCTGCAGAAGTTTAACGCCTTACCTAGTATAGTAATTCGCCCGATATAAATATAATAGAGCTAGCATGGCTACACCTTAAGAGAGTTACTACTAAGAAGGGCGCCCTTATAGCTTAAAAGCCTGCTAAGAAAGCCTGGTATAAAGTATGGAGGGAGCTAGAGCAGTGGCGAATCCAGCGTTGGATTAAAAGGATTCCTTACTATATACAGGAGATAATAAGGCTTAAAGGAGGCAACGAGTATCGTGAAGGCTTATTAGATAAGCTATGTCGACCAGGGCCACTAGAATACTAAGTTCCGCAGCATAATTAGGAGGATATATCTAATATTGAGGAGGAAGAGCCGCAGCTAAAGCCACGACAGCGTGCTCCAAAAAAGGCACTAGTAGCTAAGAACGCTGCTAGCGCTGCTCTTACTGCTATCTTCGCGATATAAGAAGCTCATAAGCTACCTTAAGAACTACCCTAAGAGCCACCCCAAGAGCCTCTAGAGCCACCTCCCGAATCACCTCCTAAACCACCTCAAGCTCTACCTGCGGAGCCACGACGGAACCCACGACGCCGCCTACCAATTAAGCTACTTAATAAGACGTTTATTAAGCCCGAACAAGAGCCACAACAGCAGCAGGGGCTACAGCAGCAGCAGGCTAAGTCATTAAAAGGAAAGAAGCTACGGCGAGGTAGTAGGCGAGGTAGTAGACAAGGTGGTGGACGAGGTGGTGGACGAGGTGGTGGGCTAGCTAGTGGGCAGAAGCAGTAATCCTATATATCACCACCATGATGTCATATATCTACACTTTTGTCGTAGAGAGCTAAAATCCATCTTCCATTCTAGCCTCCTTCCTAATTCGGAACGCCAAGAAAGAAATTTGTGGCTTATTGGTGGCGCATCGGTGGCGTAGGGGGGGCCAGGAACTTTTGACCGCTACCTCCATACTTAACTTTATACTATATTTTGTTGTTAATATCCTTATAACTAATAATTTTTAAAACTTGCTATTTATCTTCTTTTTATCCTCTATACGTGTCTGCTTTATAGATTAATAGCTTAATATTTCTGTATACTAGCTCTAGTATTGAGATATATTATATAGGGTAGATCTTTATTTTAGCTAGTAGGTCTAACTTAAATATAACTAGTAAAATCCTCTATATAATTTTAAAGGGTCCTAATCTAACGTAGTCTAACTTCTTACTTAGTTATTAACTTTTAAAATTTTTATATAGTAGCTATACTTTTGTTAGATAACTTATATAGAGCTATTTATTAATGAAATAGGTTGATTAATTAATGATCTTGATTGTGTCTTGATCGTTGCTTGACCTAGGGCCCCTGGGCTTAGACGAAGATATTTACAATACATATGACCCGTGTACGTGACTAGTGCACGTCCTACGCCACCGAGAATACAGATTATCTGATATACCCCCTTAGCTTTAACCTGGTTAAGGACGAAGCTAGCTACCTTCTTGTGTCCGTTTATGCGTTAATTAAACCATAATCTTATCTAAATCCTTCCTTCTCGCCCTAACCTTCTCCCTTAGGTCCTCCAGTTGCTTCTCCTTATTTAGCCGCTCCTTAATATCCACTATTCTAATTATATTAACGAAGCTCTTAAACCTCTACTTAGGCAGGGCCTTCGTAAGTCCATTAGCGATCATCTCCTTTATTACTGTCTATTAAAATCATACTTATCTTATTATATATTCCTAACGTAGCTAGTATTAATAGATATTAACGTATTAGAGCTTTATAATTAGCTTTACCGTATCTTCTATAATTAGTTAGAGCGTTTAGGTATTGTCGCATTTAATAATTAAGGGCTTATTTAGCTGTAACGTTATTACTTTAAACAGCCTACTAATAAAGATAGCTTCCTTTACTGTCTATAATAAGGCTAATAACTCGGCTTTTATACTTAACGTCATAACTATACCCTGCTTATTTACTCTCTAGGCAATCGGCCCCCCAAATAGCTTTATAATATATCCTTATAAGCTCTTTCTATTAATAGAGTTGTCTGCGAATAATACGTCGCTAGCACAGATAAATAATTGCGCTTTACTTCTACCGTCTCCGTCGTCTCGTCCTTAGTCGCGTATTCCTTTATCTCTCCCTCTACCGTTTATTCCTTCCTTATCTCCTCTATAATAGATTGCTCTGCTCCTCGTGCTATATAGGTACTAGATAACTCTGTCTACCGCTTAATAGTACTCTTAGCTTAGGTCCTAATTAAACCTTACTAGCTATAATACTGTAAAGGCAATATCTGGACGCGTTATAGTGGCTATATAGAGTACTAAACCCAGTTTTCTTTAATATAGCATTATAGAAGCTAGTAGGGATATAGGATAGACTAATAGGTCTATATCGGGGGACGGACGCGTTAAATAGATTATACGGTAATCGGTAGGGAGGAGTTCCGATTCTACCATAGGAGTATTTAAAAGACGCCCTCTAAGATCTATCTTATACTGGTTAGCTATTTTCTTAATATAGGCTTCCTAGAATAGCTATAGGAGCCTCTAGCTACAATTATATAGTATATAGATTCCTAGGAACCATTTTAGCTCGCTAAGGGTACTTATCTGGTATTCCTTACTTAGCTCCTTAATTGCTTCTTAAGCTTTCTTCTTATCTGTCTTTTAGTAGTAGAAGATAATATTATTAACGTAGAAGAAGACGATTATTCTACCTTTTAGTATAACACACGGCTCCTAGGGTACTTCTTTAAAACCCAATTCGTTTAATAAGCTCGTGAGATTCTTCTGCTATAACAGTAGTAATCATCGTAATCCGTATAGGGCTTTCTTAAGCGCAGTACTTTATCTATCTTTCCTTTATTAAACCCTAGCGGTAGCTTTATATAAACGACCTTATTAAGATCACAATGGACAAACGTATTAACTGCATCTATCTGTGTCGTCTTTAGGTTAAATTTTATAGTAATCGCTATAAGGGTTCGGAAGGTCGTACTAGCTAATATAGTAGCTCTCATAGGTAGGTCTCCTAGGGCCTATTAATTTCCGTAAACTACTAAGCGTGCCTTACATTTCTGGAGAAATCTGTGCTTATCCGTCTTATAGACGAACACCTATATTAAGCTAAGGACCTACTGTCCCTTTGCGTACTTCTTATCTATTTCTTAAAATGACCTTATTTAATAATAAGATTAGAGATAGGCTTATTAAGCCTCTTGGAACTAATCTTAAAGAGGATATGTATTAAGGTCGCGGATCGACTAAGGTGGCGGAGGTAAGTTCTTCCTTTATAATCTAATATTACGTATTCTACTTAATTTTAGCTTGCTATTATTAAGTCGACTATTAAGGTTAAACTTCCTTCCTGCTAAGAAGGTGCCGTAATAAGCTAAGGTAATCCTTTTAGTAATAAAGTCTTTAAACCTATTATTATAGGCTTCCTTAAATAAGTCTTTAACTAAGTTATTAAACACCCCCTAAGTGTTAAACCCGTCTCTAGCTTATTAAGCGACGTCTTAATCTTATATATCTGACTTTATTAAATACTTAACGTAAAAGGCATATAGAGATTCTTTATCTTCTTTTATTAGAGGTGGCGTATAATATATATCTTCGAGAGCTCTTATAAGCTTAAGGTCTGCTAACTTATTAAAGGTTTAAATTAGCTTATTAACGTCGTCGTCTTCCTCTTAAATTAACGGTTTAAATACTTCTTTATTATCTTCTAAAAGGACCTTATTCTTAGTCTAGTTATTAGGGAGTTAAATCTTCTTAATTAGCGTATCTAATTCGGCGTATAGATCCTTTAAGATGTCTATTTGCTTACCGTCAAAGAATATCTTTTTGTTAAAGATAATATCCTTAATAGAGATAACGATACCCTTATATAGGATCTAGATCCTATAGATATTGGTAGAGTTATAGCCGACAAGGTAGCTAATATAGGCTCTCAGATCTAGCTTGCTTAGCCTTTTCTTCTTTAGCTAGGCGTCCGACGTTATCGCGTACGCCCTACAGCCGTAGGCTTTTAGGTGCGCTAGTTGCGGTCTTCTTAATCTACTATTAGCTAGGAAAGTATAGAACCTCTTATATAGCAATTTCCATCCATTACTTTCCCATGGCGTTTAATCTTAAAGATAGACTACATAATTAATGATCTCGTCCTATAAGTTATATAGTAGATTAGCAGCAATTCTTATTACACGTGCTCTCTTAATAATTATACCCCCTAAGCGTTCAGCGGTACCGTTCTGTGCTTGGGTATATGGCGCTAAAGGCTTAAATATAATCCCTTAGGTCTATAGCCATTTAAGGGTTCTCTTTCTCCCTAGCTCGTTGTCTAATCTAATAGTGTTAACTTTAAGGTTATACCTTAGACGAATCCATTAGATAAAATCTTTAAGTACTTATAGTGTCTCCTTCTTCTCGCTATGCGTTGTTATAAAATACGGGAAGGTTCTTTTTAAGAAGGTATTATAGATAAACATAACTCATACAAATCCAGTATACGCTTCCTTAAGGTCAGTCCAGTTAATATGGAGGTTAAGATAGGGTTTATTAATTTTCCGTTTTAAGAACCTTTGTAAGACCTAACGCTTAATTTTAGTAAAACTACAATATTAACATTCTATCGTCTTTAGGCCTTAAAGCTTAACTCCTAAGGCGTTAAGACCTAAATAATAAAGGGTTATAGGTCCTAGATAACCTAAACGCAGATACCATAAACATATATCTCCTTTTAAATCTAGACAAGCGTCTCTTAATAATACTCTGCGCTTCCGTTAATATAGTAGTTAGCTTATATTAAACGCTAATAAACTTCCTAGTTAGACGTATTTAATAGTCTATTATCTATAACGTTCTTCCATTTAATATAGGATTGTATTATCCTTTTAAACTAGAAGATTGTTATCTCCTTTATTGTCCTAGTAGTATTTTTATTTTTAAAGTAGACGGAACAATATAAGGTTCGTATTAAAGTCCGTATAAAAGGCAACGTCCTTAAGACGTAGGATTCCCTTACTCTTGTCTGGTTTTGTGACTTAGATAGTGACGTCGCTATAGCCTAGTATAGGCACTTCTAAGCTGCCGGCGATGACGTATTTATATCTTAGAGCTTTCCTAAAGTTGTAGAAATAAGAGAGGTTATTAAAGATATAGAGAGTAGTTCCTAAGTTAAGAATAGTCAATAGCTTTAGCGGATAGAGTTAACCGGTATGATATGATTTTAGGAATATCGTATTAGCTTCTCCCTTAATCTTAACTATCTTTTAGCTCTCGTCCTGTTGTTATTAAGCTTCGTCAGCATATAATTCCTTAAGCTTAAGTTGTTTTACTTAGGCAGCTAGATCCTTATTATGCTCTACCTTTTTACGCACCTTCTTTATACGTATACCCTCGGTATTAAATCCTTTAGGCCTCTTACACTTAAATAGATACCAACAGTTAGGAAGGGTATGTCCCCTTATATCGTATGCTAGGCATTTTAGGTTCTTCGACTTTTTAGAAGACGTCTCTTCAGTTAAATTTGTTCCTGCCCTTTTTTGACTACAAGATAAGCTGTTCCCTCTTCCCTTTTAGACCTTATTAGCAATAGAGATATCCTCTTTAAACTCTCCTATAAAGTCTATATTAAATGCACTTCCTTTAGTAGTTGAGGATAGTACGGCTTTTAAGAGGTTTACAAATGCTTCCCGTAGCTCTATTGCTACTTTACGGTATTTTAATAAGTAAGCCTTTTTAGTATTATTTGCCTGTTTAGTGTATATAATAAAATAGGTTTCGCTTATAGGTTGTATTGTATTTATAAGGTCCATAAGCCAGATCCCATTAATTATCTATAAAAGGTTGTACTTCTTTACTATCTTTATTATATATTCCCATTAGTTAAGCCACGGGGTAACCTTCGCCTACTTAAGTCCCTTAAGTGATTCTATATACTATAGTTGTACCTTCCTTATTATAAAGTTCTTTAAGGGCTTAGTGTCTTCTTTTAAGCGAGTTAACTATTCTTTAACTATAAGGGAAGGGTTAAGCAGTAGCTTCTTCTAAATTGATACTGTAGACGTAATCTAGGTGCGGATCTGTTAAAGATAATCTTCCTATCTTAAGAAATACTTTATATCCTAGTTGTAGTATCGTCTACTATTGTTATACGCTTTCTGCTAATTTGTCGAGAGCTATATATATAAGGTTACATTCTCATTAAAATCTGTGACCTTTAGATAAGGTGGTTTTTTAAGTAGATCTTCTTAAGGTGCTTCTGTAGCTAGGTTAACGTGGGCCTAAATTTGCTAATCTATAAGGGCTCGGAGTTGCTATAGCCATTATTCCCAGTCTTCTAGCTTATTAAGGATAATCGTGGTTAATGAACTTGACGTTAGTGGAGTCATTTAACTAATAGGCAGATGGGAATTAAGATGGAATTTGTTGTTAGGATTGTCCTTATTGCAGGATTGTCCTTGTCGTCAGGATCGTCCTTTAACGATGAGGTAGAATCTTGTGAAATCTCGTGGAAACTCGTGGAATCTCGTCCTGTGATAATTAAGGTAGGATTTCGATCAGGGTTGTCTTGTGACGATAAGGTGTTAGAGTCTAACAATAAGGTGTCAAAGTCTGACGATAAGGTAGAATTTCTTTAAATAATTAAGTGATAGCTGAATAGCTTCTTGTGTCGGCGGACTAGGCTTATAACTGTCAGATAACTTATATAGAGCTATTTATTAATGAAATGGGTTAATTAATTAATGATCTTAATTGTGTCTTAATCGTTGCTTAACCTAGGGCCCCTGGGCTTAGACGAAGATATTTATAATGCACGTGACCCGTGCACGTGACTAGTGTATGTCCTACGCCACCGAGAATACAGATTATCTGACAACTTTATCCCCCTCTTTAAGATCTGGTCCCTTAGATCTCTTAGCGTTATAGTACCTTTTTATTCTTTTTTATACCTTTTTTACTAATTTTATAAGGTCTATATAAAGATTTATTAGTATCTTTATTCTTTTTTAACTATACTACTTGTTTTCTTTACTTGTTATAGTAATAATATTTTTAGCTTATACCCGTAATTTGCCTTAAATAGTAATATACTATAAGGTAAGGATATAGATAGGGAGTCTAATAATAGAATAATAAGTATATTATATAGACAGAGACAAATCCTTAAGGGAAAAGGAGGAGTCTATATGCGAGGTAGGAAGGGTTTTCCCTAGGTATGTATAGCTGTAAGGCAGTATTGCTAGGGTGTACGGTAGGGAGCAGGCAAGCCGAGCATAAGTTATATAGGGAGTCGATGGAAGAGGACGATATGGTAATAAGGGTAGGCAATAGCCTAGTACAGAGAGACGAACCGATGGGGGAGGAAGGAGGCTGTAAGCCTGAGGTGCTTATAAGGAGGTGCCAAGGGCTAGCCGAAGGCTAGCCTTGGCGACCCCTAAGAGCTCCTAGGCGATGTAGCCGGGTAGGGGCCAAAATAACCCTTATAATAGCGCACATACCTTACGGGCGAGTTACCCCTAGGTTGCCCTAGGGTTGCCTATACCTTACAGCTATATAACTATCTACTTAGATTTTACCTAATAATGCTCCCCCCTTTAAAAAGGGTCGTCCCTAATCCCTTATATACTTAAGCCTTAATAAAACCCTATAAAAAACCTTAGTAAGGAAAAAATTTAGAGGGGAAAGAGTGTCTTAATTTTGCGTATAGAGAGATAGGTAGTATATATACGCGGCGTAAAGATATTAAGGAACTTTAACCGGCGGTTAAAGTTATCCAATTAGTTAGATTTGCCTTACTAAGACTTCCCCGCATTTAACTAAGCTAGTAGCAATTTTATATACCTAGTATAGAAAATCCTAATTAATCTATTTAATAGGTAGAGTTAGTAGAGCTTAATACTATTACCTAAATTTAGTAGACTAGAAATATTCTAAAAGCTTATTTATATATATAGGTTACTAGTACCTTACGAGTTAGTTATAGGTTATTTGCATATAGCCAGATTTATAAACAGTAAAGCTATATACCTATTAAACCCGCCGCTAACCCTACTTTAGCCTTACGCTATACTAGCGTAGCGCTGTATATACTTTATAGGTAAGTTATAGGTTACTTATATATAGCTAGGTTTAGGACGGTAAGGCTATATGCCCGTTAAATCTACTACTAACCTATACTTTAGCCTTAAGTATTATCTGTATAGTATATACGTGGAATAGTATAAGTTATTAGTATAGGTTACCACTAGTAAGTTACTAGCAGGTTATAGACCCTAGTTAAATAGACCCTAGTTATAAATATGCCTATTCTTTAATATATAAGCAATCTGCTTAGCTAGTATAGAGTAATAAACTAGGTTTAGGAAGGGTGCTTTTTAAATTAAGGCCGCAGTTCTTATAATAATTATTGCTTGTTTTTTAATCCCTTAGGACGTCCTTTACTCCGCTTTAATATAGATTATATTTTAATAGTGGCGCTTGCTTTTTACCTACGCTTTATCTATAAGGCTAAAGTGTTCTACTTACAGTACTTATCTAGCAGTTGTTAACAATTTTTAAGTTCTATCTCGTATTTTTATTTATTATACTTATTTAGCTATCCTAGCTATTTAATAAGGTACTATAGTTATCTAGTATAATTCTAGTAGGCAATAATTACTTCTACTTCCTAGCTGCCTTCCTTAAGCTCTTTTACTACTAGGGGTTAAAACCTAGGGCGTAACCTATAAGGCTCTAGTAGGGAAATATAGAAGATTAGGTGGAGCTATGCTATAGCAAGTAAGAGCTCTAGCTTATATACTTACTACCCTACGCGCTCTAAGATCTAAAACGGTCCTATAAACTTATAGTTAAGCTTTTTATAGGGACGTTTTATACGGATGTTCTTAGAGGAGAGTAGGACTTATTTACTATCGGCGAAATGCTTGGCTAGATAGTGACGATTATAGTATTTTACCTAAAGCTATTAGGCGTGCATTATTGACGCCGCCGCTGCCTTATATGTAAGGCGTAGGCGTTATAGATACGTCTCTATAAATTTAATATTTGTTAACTTAGACTCCTCCCTACCTTACTAGGCGTCTTAGACGCCGTTTAGGACTCTATCTAGGATGTTTAGTAGCTGGCTATAGGCGAGCTTAATAGGGGAACGCTTTGTTATGGCGTAGACCTTAAAGTTATAGGTAAAGGCTGCTTTTTTAAGTAGGGAGGCCTAATTAGACTGTTCCTAGTTTGTAAATATATATAGGTATACCTTAAGCTTCTAGTTCTAACGCTCCGTCTAACTATCTATCTATAGGTAGAATATAATATTAAGTTTACGTTAAACGCGGAGATGGTAGTATATAGTGCTTTAGTACTTACTTATAAATACACTACCCCTATTAGAGACAATATTATTTAGAGGCCCTATTTATATAAAGACTCTAAATAAAGGTTTTATAAGTTACGTAGCATTAATTATCTTATATACTGGATAGTAGCGTACTAGCTTTATAAAACGGTCTATAAAGATAAGGATAGAGTTATACTTTACACTATTCTTAGACTCTAGGAGATCCATAATAAAGTTAAGTAAATAATGCTGCTAGGCTCGGGTAGGGACTTAAAGAGGCTGTAGCTTACTATAGGGTTTATAGCGGCGCGATTTGGAGCGTTAATAGGTATTATAATTATCTAGGTATTTACGGAGGTTCTAAATAAGGCCGTTCTAAGCGTACTTCTACGCGATTACCTTAAAAGTACAGTTAAAACTATAGTGGCTGCCTATAGGATCGTTATAATTCCGCTTAAGGATCTCCTATTATAGTAGTGTGTAATTTAGTACCTAGACCTTATTATTTTGCCTTAGGAGTTCTTAATTATTAAGGGTATAGTCCTTATTACTAGTAGGAACTTATCCCTAAGTTAACTAATTATATATAAAGCGTATAAAGGCGTCCCTTTTTAATACTCTATAAATAAAATTAACTAGTAACTTAGGGGGTTGTTCTATAAACGCTGTTTTAGCTAAAGTAGCTACTACTACCTCTTTCTATAGCACGAGACTCTGCGTAAAGTTAGTGCTAGTAAAGTAACGTATAATATATAGGTAACTTACTAGGTCGTTATAGGGGACCGTAGCCTAGGCTAAGGGGTCTTTCCTAGGGTTAAGTGCTATTAGGTTAATTAAAGTAGTCTTAAAGAGAATAGTAGGACGCTCTAGTCCGCTAGCGCTAAGTTTATAAGGGTCGCTTATATACTACATATATGCTACTTACTAGTTTGGTATAGTAGTACTAGGGCCGCCTATAAGGCCTATAACCCGCAACTTTTGCTATAATATAGGTAGTATAGTATTAAGGATTATCTTTTTACTGCTATCTTTAAAGCCTTTAGTATAATCCGGGCGTTAGGATAGTATATTAATAGGATTTGCCTTACCTAGCTTATATTTAATCTTAAAATTAAACTTAGCTAGTTCCTTAGCGTACTAGGCCTAGCGAGTAGATAAGCTTTTAGTGGTTATAAAGTACCTAAGATTATTATAATTATAGAGCACGCGTGTTATATACGCGGCGTATTTAAGGTAATAGTGCTATATCTTAAAGTATTGCACTATAGCGAGTAGTTCTTTATTATGCGTATTATATTATACTTTTAGGCTAGTAAGCTTCTAACTATAATAAGCAATTAGGTGCTAGTGGAGTTAATCTCTCTACCCTAAAGGCTATAGAAGTATACTACTATAGGCATAGTTAGAAACGTTAGTAATTACTATTAGAAGTAAATTAGGGTTAAAGTGGCGAAGTAGAGGAGCCTATATAAATATAGCGCGTAACTTACGGAATACCTACTACGCGTTATTAGGCTAAGACTAAGGTTAATACTATTTAGTAGGCCCTTTTAACTTGTGCTTCTTCTTCTCCCTATTTAATATTGGGTTATAATATATCTATATAAGATATGCGTGTAGGGGGTATACGGTATCTAAGTAGTTTTAGATAAATTGCTTATAGAAGTTAGCAAAGCTAAGAACAACCTAGATGTCCCTATAGGACTTAGGCTTAGGCCATTCCTTAATAGCTTTTACGCGGTTAGGGTCTATTATAATACCCCTAGGGGTAATAATAAAGCCTAGGAACTTAATATTCTTAGTATAAAAGATATATTTTAATAGTTTAGTATATAGGCCCCAAGTACGGAGCTATTATAGTACCTACTTAATATACTTAACGTACTTATCCTCGTTATTTAAGTAAATAAGAATATTATTTAGGTAAACTATATAGATAGTATCTACTAGGGGTTCTAAAGCTTTATAAATATAGCTCTAGAAAGTTATAGGGGTGTTAGTAAGACTAAAGGGCATTACTAGGTACTTAAAGTAACCGTAACGTATCTTAAATACGGTCTTTTATTCGTCTTCTTTTTAATATAAATCCTATAGTACGTATTATAAAGATCTAGCTTTATAAATATCTTTATATAGCTAAGCCTATTAAAGAGTTCACTGACTAGCGGTAGGGGGTACCGATTTTTAATTATAATCTTATTTAGGCGTCTGTAGTCGATATATAGCCGTATTATACTATCTACTTTTAGTATAAAGAGGATAGGTACTCTAGTAGGCGACTTACTGGGCCTAATTTAGCCCTTTTTAAGAGCACTGTTTAGGTACTCTTATAAGATCTATAACTCTTTTTATAAGAGGTTATAGAGGGGCATTTATAGTGGCGTTTTGCCTTATTTTAAGTTAATTATATAGTTATACTTAGAGTTCTATAGTAGTATACTTACTAGCTTATTAGAAAAGATATTAATTTCCTCCTTATATATATCTAGTAGGCTAGGGGCTATAGAGGTTAAAGCGACTATTATATAGTAGTATACTTTTAAGAGCTAGTAAAGAGAAGGGTATAGCTAATATACGTTTTGTAGGTATACTCGCACTAAGAGTATATATAGCTTTACCATAGTATACTTAATAGTTTTAGGGTTTTAATTACCTCCCCTTATATATAGGTAATCTGCGCTAGCACTGGAGGGTCTCTATAGGTACTCGCTACTAGTGACAGTAAGTCCTCTACTATATTTATAACCGGTATCTTTACGTCTAGAGGGTCTGCACGGGTACTGGCTGCTAGTAATAATAGGTCCTCTATTATGTTTATAACCGGCATAAAAAAGAAGTCTTTTAGCTATAGCGAATAAACTATTTTACTAGCCTTAATATCTGCCAGGAGAGCGTTAAGGGTAACTATTTAGAGGTGTTTAGGGTCCAAAGTACCCTAGATAAACTATTTAAAATAGAAGCTAATTAATAGATCTGCTTCCGCGAGCTAATCCTATTTAAGAACTATATTATAACTATTAAATAAGCCGCTCTAAAAGGTTTACGGGCCGATAGTACAAAAGATTCCTAGCATCTCTAAGTTGTTCACTAGAGGTATGATATCCGTTTAATTAATTTAGTTAATATCGTTACTTATAATACCTAAAGCCTCTTCTTCTTTATAAGCGCAGCGTTATGCCTATACTGTTGCTAGTATACTATCGCTTAGTGAGATAATGCTATCTCCGTATTCCCGTTATGCAAAAGAGGGATTAGTTTATATTATGTTGGCAAGTCCTTCCTCCTAGTAACCCTCTTTGTGTTTAGAGTATACTAAAGCGAATATTCGTTTATCCTATAACGTTCGCTCTATCTCTAACGCTAAGTATACGCATCCTATTGTCCTTAATAGTCGTTAAGTCCCCTAAGTAATTTGTTATAGGGTCTTATATTTAATCTACTGCTGCGAAGCTTAATGGTAAACTGTTATAGGCTCTTGCTAAGCTTAAGCGTTCTTATAATACGGAACAGAAGGCCCTAAATACTCGGATTATGGCATCTACCCGTCTTCTTCATCTTAAGAAAGTGCGTAAGAAGGTTTGTTTTAAGGAGTGGAAACTTATAAAATAAGGTTTACTAGAACTTGGCGATAAAAGAACGGATTCTTTTCTAATAGTAAAGGAAATAACTCTAAGTAGTTTGGCAGTTGGTCTTCCTAGGTCCCCCTTAGGTGACTTATTCTTTAGCGATTCTTCCTTGTTAATATTGCCTAACCTATTTTCTCCTAATACTCCTATACCTTTCCTATAGCGTTCTTTAGATTTTCTAGTGGCTCCTAGGTAGTCTTAGTGTAGCCTATTTACTTTACTTTATACTATATTTTATTATCTATGTCCTTATAACTAATAATCCTTAAAACTTACTATTTATCCTCTTCTTACCCTTTATACGTGTCTGCTTCGTAAATTAGCGGCTTAATATTCCCGTATACTGGCTCTAGTATTATAATATGCTATACTAGGTAGATCTTTATCTTAGCTAGTAGGTTTAACTTAAATATAACCGGTGAAATCCTTTATATAATTTTAAAAGGTCCTAGACTAATATAGTCTAACTTCTTACTTAGTTGTTAACTCTTAAAAATTTTATATAGTAGCTATACTTTATCTCCCTCCTTAAGATCTAGTCCCTTAGATCTCTTAATATTATAGTATTTTTTTTATTCTTTATTATACTACCTTAGCTGTCTCTATAAGGTTCTTATAAAGCTCTATTAAAGTCTCCATTCTTTACTTAGTTATACTACTTGTCTTTTTTACTTAATATAGCAATAATAATATTCTTAGCTTATACCCGTAATTCGCCTTAAATAGTGACGTTCCTATTTCTTCTTATGGTGTTATATTATATATAAACTATATAACTAGTAATAACAATACCTAATTGTTTTGTGCGTAATTAATATAATATTTTAGATACTGCTCTAGTGTCTAATTTAGTCTTTTTATTTAACCGTCTGTCTGCGGATAATATGCGGTAGAAGTTGCTGCTTAAACTCCTTGCTCCGCTAAGAATACCTCTTAAAATACTGCTATAAATCTTAGATCTCTATCCGATATAATCTTACTTAATGCTCTATATCTTATAAATACTTCTTTAATATAGATTTTAGCAATATCCTCTACTAAGATTTCTTTTATATATGCTATAAAGTATCACCACTTCGTAAGCTTACCTACTATTACTAAGATCACGTCGTGATCTTGTCCGGTAATAGGATTTCTTAACTTTAGCAACTTAATAATAAAGTCCTATAATATAACCTTCTATAGTCTCTCTAGTATTTTAATAAGTTATAGCCCTCTATATGGCTTATGCCTTGTTAGTTTATTTCTTTAGCAATCTAGATATTTCTTAGTAACTTTCCGTAATATCCCCTAGATTCTGTTAATAATGTACTCCTCCTAGAGTCTTGATACTAAGCCTATAGCTCTGTTATATCCTTAAGTTATTCCCTTATAAAAATCTTCTATAAAATGCTCTGCTATACTTTTTAGGATGTACTTTGCCTCTCTATACTTATATAGTGTCTCTTCTCCTAAATACTCCAACTATTCCTTTAGCTATGCCTTAAGAATTCTTTATACCTAAAAGCTTTCTAGTATCTTATAGACTTTTTCTAACTTATCTTCTTAAGTTACTGTGATTTTCGGATAATTATATCTAATTAATCTATCTATATCTTTTCGCAATAAAGCCCCTAATGGCTTTTTATTATTTTATAGTTTAGCCTTTCTACTTAAAGCGTCTGCTTGTATATTATCTATACTCTTAGTATACTAAATCTTAAAATAGTAGTCTGTAAGCGTTTCCGCCTATCTAACCTGTCTCTAATTAAGTTATTTTGTTATTAGGAACCCCGTTAGGTTCTTATAATCCGTTTTAATTATAAATAGTTTTTCTATCATCAGGATTTTTTTTTTTGGGCTCGTTGTTGCAAACGAAAATCGGGGTCTGCAAAACCTGCGTAAGTCGCAATTTTGGCAATTTGCGGCGATTTGCAGCAATTTGCTACAAACACATAGGCTACCTATACACGCGCCT
>Ga0307515_10008217_pt1 | contig 20414 bp, 17 predicted proteins | sample 17_EM_MG_FD_194513 | JGI IMG/M metagenome (GOLD analysis project Ga0307515, IMG submission 194513) | Populus trichocarpa ectomycorrhiza microbial communities from riparian zone in the Pacific Northwest, United States - 17_EM | ecosystem: Host-associated > Plants > Roots > Unclassified | place...
GTCACATACTACCACGACCCCGCATACTACCACGACTCCCGGCCTTTGTAGCTCATCTAGCTGACCCCATTGTATACTTCAAGTGCTGCCGAGTCAGCCTTCTTGCGTCATCCACATTTGGTATCCCACTCGACTCATGCATGGGTTCACCGACATAAATTATACATAGATACACGCGGAGATAGGCGATCATGTACAATATAATACATTATCTCACTTTTCGTTGTGTTTCGTGCCGTCTTCGAAAGCAAATGGAATCGGGGGCGAGGATATCTGAGAGCTGAGCCGGCCTCCAGGAACGGGGAATGAAGAGGGAAATTCTATGTTGAGACTTAGACTAGAGACCCATCTATCAACCTGTGCAGGGCAAACCGCTCAGGTTCGACAGAGAGTGAATTGAATCTGTGACGGGGAACATTTCGATGAGGCGGGAGACCCTCATAGTGTGATGAGAGCACGATAAGCCTCAATATCAACGAGCTGGTATATTCGTTGAGAAGGTGAGGGTTAGGCATGGGGTGCCTTGATACTAATTCAACTACACAATCGCGGCTATGAATCGAACCGCATACGAATAACCAGAATGATGTGTCCCAAGCTTGGTTGAGCTGAGATGAATCTCAAAGTGAGCAGTACAAGAAGTTGTGAAGCTAAAAATCAGTTTGCCGTTGTGATGTGCAATCGCAATTCCGACAAACTCTGAACCGAGTTGTATTGCATTTGGAAACGGTCCTCTGTTGCACTCGTTATCGTGGCCATCAAGCCCGAGTCGAGGGACAGACGCACCAGATATGGACCGCTGCCATGCACACTAGGCTGGGCTCAGGCAGCTAACTGGAATCCAGTCGCATGGTGGCACTTTCACATACAGAGTACGAAATGCATACAATACCTTCGCATATGAGTGGCTGCCCGTTCCCTTACCCATGTAAAACCCCACGCTCTTCACTTTGCTGGATCTGTTGTCTTTACAGATACACAAAATAGATGGATAATCTTGCGACCAACGCTGCCACTCCTAGCGACTCCCAACATCCGTGGGTGCCAGAACCAACGCAGCGGGGCACTTTCGGGATCATCTCGCTTTGCCTCAACACGTTGATCATATGCATATGGAGCACTCTACACTTCAACGTACCCACCAAACGTCACAGTAACACACGTCGCTTTTTTATTCAGGTGCTTTGGATGTTCATCACTCTCCTCGCACCGGAGGTCCTGCTCTACCTTGCAATAAATGAAAGGATCAAAGCTGGTATTTTGTTAAGGAAAGCGCTGAAGTTCTATCCACATCTGGAAAAACCCGGAATGTTTGTCAGCGTGTGCCACTGGGTCCGTGGACGAGTAAAGTCGAAAGACGTGAGTGCCAAATGCCAATCTCTCGTGATCTATTAACTCATTGTGACTGAGCAGAAGTGTTATGATCTCATGGCGCAGACGTCTCAACCACCTTTCGGCCTTGTCCATGCATTCTACGCGGTCATGGGCGGTTTCGCGTTTTATGGACCCTTCGACGACAACAGCCCCACTGCTGAGGAGTCCTTCTTCCAGATATCAACAAATCCCCGTCACACTGTTGAGGTTCCAAAAATCAATACACTCGAATATATCGTGGAGCACTTCCCCCACATCCTCACCGACATCCCAGAGGAGTACATCCTCGACCAGGCAGCGTCCAGCAGTCTGAGCAAGGCTCTCCTAATTGTTCAGGTAGCATGGTTCTGTACGAATTGCGCTTCAAGGCTTTATCAACGTCTTCCGCTCAGCCTCCTTGAAGTCACCACGGCCGCTCATGCCTTCTGCACCCTGATTACCTACTTTGTGTGGTGGTCGAAACCTCTCAATGTTGTGGCGCCTACGATAATGAGGGAGAAAGAAGCTCGGGAGGTGTATGCACTGCTCAAGTGCTCAGATGATGAATATGAAAAGGCATTGGAGATGGCGCAAAAAAGGGCAGCAGCAGACCCTCCGACGTTGTCAACAGCTCATGGGTCGGAGAAAGTAGTCTTGGCGGCAGATGCACTGCAACATCTTCTTCCAACCCCAGAGCGGCCGCCCCACTCTTCGCGTTTCCACGATGGTGGTCGTATAATGGTCCCCGGTATCTTTAAGACTGGACCTGGGCGTGGTCTGACAGAATTACTGTCCGTAGGCCTGCTCATCATCTCCACGATGCTTTACGGCCTAGTACACTTCCTGGCCTGGGGTGGCCGAATCCCCACATCCCTAGAACGGCTACTTTGGCAGGTCTCCTCGTTGGTGGTCGCATGCTCGGGGCTCGCGGAGGCCTTTATGGTACTCCTCGGAGCGTGGTGGGAAGACACAATCTCCGGAAAGATAGCCGAGGTGTTCGTGATACTCACGGCCGCCGTGGTGATACCGTTTGCCCACATTCTGGCGTCGGGATTTCTTATCGTAGAAAGTTTCCGGGAGCTGTCGTTTCTCGATTCTGCTGCATATCAGCTCCCGTCCTGGACGAATTATTGGCCTCACTTCTCATAAATGTTGGGCTAGTGAACGTGAGGAGAAACCGCAAGGAATCTCCCCTGGCTCGCGCGCAGTCATCATATGTACGTACATGCCTTCAAACAATATGTGACAGAATTACTAGACAACAGTCAAACTAGCGAATGGCAATGTAATAATGGAACAGTACAGTCTGATTATATGAAGAAGAACATATTCCAGCTAGGAGATGTGGCCCGTTCGCCATACGGGAAATATTCCACATCGCCATATGGTAATGATCACAATACACAACAATGAACAGGTGCCCTCCGTGTACGACGCTTCTCGAAACAGTGGATGCGTTGTTCCTTAAATTTATACGATATCCACCCACTGATAACGCTTTTTACAATTCCCAACGACGGAAATGAGACTACGGTTCGAACAACACCGCAAGAAACTGCTACCTCTTTTGCACGAGGATCGGAGGCTCATTTCCATATAGGCTGAATTGTCGGAATATTGTTCTTCTCGTCACAGTAGGTACGGTTTGGGTTTAATTACAGTTCCTTAATATCGGTTATGTACAGGGTTGTAGACCCGCTTCCGCGTATTCTGATACTGGTTTCATGTGCGGCTCGGCTAATATTATTACTATATAAGTAGTCCTATCGTAGAAGTAGATAGAATAACGAAGTAAGGGAGTTTCATTTTCCGTCATGAATCCCCGAATGTTCGAGGGCTACAGTGAAAGTCGTGGCAATTACGGGGTAACCACCACAGGGTGTACTCCATGCGGCAAGAACAGTAGCAATATGACGCGTTTTGACTAGGCATGGACTTTGCAGCTTATGCGGCGATAGAGCGCTTATTAAATGGGTGTTCAAGGCATAATATTCACTATCCTGGGTGAATATAATAGTAGTTCGTTGAAAACATCATCCGCCATCGACTATCTCGGTGTCGTGGAGCGCACAGACACATTAGGGTCCACTCAAGTATGAATGAAGGATGGCATACACATCATGATGTGGTGGTGGAGCGTGTGCCTGACAGGTTGTCATGGTGAGCAAGAAGATAGCGAGCACAGTGAGGGGCCTGTGTCTAGAAAATGAGTTTAGTAGGCTCGCGTGAGATGGACTTATGCGACAGCAACCGTGGTGATAGTACATGAGGATTTTAGTCTTGAGTATAGTCTCCAGGGAGATGCCTGTCGGACTTTGGGGTGGAGTGTGCGGTCCTCAGTGCTCCGATTGTGTGGGCCCCCGGATATCATATGGCCACTTCTCGGGTATATAAGGTCTTGATACCTGTGCCCTATATCCTGACGTGTTTGTAGCGGGTCCCTACAGCCACGGTTTGTTCCGTCGTATTCCCGGCTGCTCAGAAATTCAAAGCCATCAACCATCCATTAGTCTCATACTTGTCATCACGATTGCTACCTCGTTGATAGTTGCGCATGTTTGACCCACGGCCTTCAAGCGACAGAAGCCCGAGCGAACCACGAATCTGGTAAGGACATGGAGAGCAGTGGTGGATAGAGTGGACCGATCGAGGAATTGTGCTTGAACTCGCAGGTGGCAGTTAGATGGGAGTTAACGGATGTGTACGAGCGAAATTGAGTGCCTTTGACGACAGAAATTGGTCTTCCTACATATCGGTGGCTTCAAGGGCGCCCTATCACGATCGTTATGCGTGTTGACAACCTGATGAGCAGCCTATCTATTAGAAATATACTCAGACGATGTAAGAAGACAAGCGTCTGTATATTAGAATCACCTATTGGAAATATACTATGGATAGGTGAGTTGGTGAGCGACAGTGGAACAGATAGCACATACCTCAGACGATGTAAGAAGACAAGCGTCTGAGGCATGTAAAATCGTGTGGAAGCTTGAAATACAGAAATACAACAAAGAAAAATAGGGGATTATACGTAATAAAGGAAAAGGAATCGTCATAATGAACAAGAAATCTAACACTATCAACTTTGTAACGTGTATCCGCCAAATGTCAATTCGGGCGTTGTCGACTGGACTCCGTCGTATCATTCTCGCGCGGAGTTCGCCTGGCTGGGGAGTGCCGAGGACGCGAATACCACTCTTGAATGTTGTTTGGGCATTTTCCAGTCGCGTCGCGTAGGACTGTATACTATGCTACTCGCCAGGCGGCGGCCGAGTGGGGGTGGTAGCAGACCAGTCCCGGCCGCTGAGAGAGACCACTTATTTTTGGCCACGTGAGCATCCAGAGGCTCTACAGAATTTCAGCTGCCTAATTTTATCGTACACTCGCCCAATTTCGCACCACCGCGGCCAGGAACGCCACAAAGCCCAAAGATCACCATCTTTTTCACCCCGCAAAGCAGCCTCGCAGAGGCTATGTAGTTTCCTCGTCGAGTGGGTGATCGAGCTCCTCACCCCGCTCGCGCCTCGAGCAGCCAAACAACACGCTGATCATAACCCCTCTTCCAGCACCTTTCTTCGAACCTGTAATACTAGATGTACTCCGACAGCACTTTGCTTCATTCTCCACCACTTACGTGCACACCTCCAGCCCGCCCTCGACCTCGCCCACGCTCGGTCCTGGGTCTCCGAATGGGCCTAAGCAGCTCGAAGGCTCCTTATACTCCTGGGTATCCCTCAAATCTCTCAAACGTGCGATTGTAGTTTTCTACAACCCCGATGACGCGGAACGTGCACGCCAGGCGAGCGATCGATACTACTTTCCACCAACAGCATCCACACCTGAAATCACCCTGCGTGCTTTCCGTGGTGCACATACAGTATTGGTCCCCGTCCAGCTAAGCGGGCCTCCGCCAGATCGGTTCTACGATGTCGACTCAGACGACGAGAGCGCGATCTTCGAGTCACCCTTCCATCTCCGCCCTCCCGTGCCCGAACGCAACCTCCTGATATCACCCCCAGGAAGTCCACCTGTGGGCTGGGAACAGACGCACGAAGAGCCTCCCAACGAGGTACCACTCGCGGTGGACCTCCAGCGCGCGCTCGAACAACTGCGTGCCAAGCGCGAACAGGAGGACTGGGAAAGGGAAGCCACAGGCGCTTCTGGCGATATGTCCGAGAATGAGGATGGGATCCTGTTGATCCCGAGGACGAGGCTGGTGTTTGTGTGCGGGTGCAGAACTGGTGTCATCGCCGTCGCGTTGTCGCGGCACGTGACTCCGAGCACTGGGACGCGCTTGATGAGGATCTGGGCGATGGCGACTGGGAGTTGCCCAGCCATGCACCTCCTATTCGGTTTGCGGGGAGTATGGGATTCAAGCCTGCTCCCGCGAGTATGCCGCCTATCATACACCCACCTACTGTTAGTTCAAATGGACATGGCGGAGGGTTGATGTCTCCCTCTGGAACTATCAGGATTCAGCCGACCGTGAGACCTCCACCTCCGCCAGGGGCTTGAGGTGATTCAATTTTCATTCGTACATGCTATTGGGCTTAATTGGTTGTTTTTTAGGTGTTGCTCTCAACGCGTAATCCGCAGCTGCGGTTGGTCTAAATTGGATTGGGGGTGAGTCTACTCTTTGTTGTTCGGTTGTGCAGCCCGATACCTGCGCCCGGACTCTTAACTTATCATTCTTGTTGATTGGACTCGTGTATTAATATTTGCCTTCTTTTCAGATTTATCCTTCGTCACATACTACCACGACCCCGCATACTACCACGACTCCCGGCCTCTGTAGTTCATCAAGCTGACTCCATTGTATACTTCAAGTGCTGCCGAGTCAGCCTTCTTGCGTCATTCACATTTGGTATCCCGCTCATGCATGGCTTCACCGACATACATTATACATAGATACACACGGAGATAGGCGATCCATGTACAATATAATACATTATCTCACTTTTTGTTGTGTTTCGTGTCGTCTTCAAAAGCAAATGGAATCGGGGGTTCGGATATCTGAGAGCTGAACTGGCCACAGGAACGGGGAATGAAGAGGGAAATTTATGTTGAGACTTAAACTAGAGATTCATCTATGCAGGACAAAGTAATCTGGTTCGACAGGGTGGATCTGTGACGGGGAACATTTCGATGAGACGGGAGACCCTTGCAGTGTGATGAGAGTACGATAAGCCTCAAGATCAACGACTTGGTATATTCTCTGAGAACGTGAATGGGGCACACGTTGATATGAACTCAACTACACAATTGCGGCTATGAACAGAGCCCCGTACTAATGACTAGATCATGTGTCCAAAACCTGGTTGAGCTGAGATGAATCGCAAAGTGGGCGGTGCATGAAGTTGTGACGGAAAATGAAACTCCCTTACTTCGTTATTCTATCCACTTCTACGGTAGGACTACTTATATAGTAATAATAGCCGAGCCACAACCTGAAAACCAGTATCAGAATATACGGAAACGGACCTGCAACCCTGCATATAACCGATATTAAGGAACCGTAATTAAACCCAAACCGTACCTACTATGACGAGAACAACAATATTCCGACAAGTTGTGAAGCTAAAAGTCAGTTTGCCGTTGTGCTGGGCAATCGCAAATTTCGACAAACTTCGAACCGATTTGTATTTGCATTTGGAAATGTCTCTCCATTGCACTCATTATCATGGCCATCAAACCAGAGTCAAGAGACAGGCACTGACACCTGCCCTGACTCAGGGAAATAACCGGAATCCAGCCGATCATCTCCGGCATAGTGGCACCTTCACATTAGTGTTGCCGTGACGAGTCGTGTGCTTGGCGAGTCCTTGGCCGACTCATCACGAAGACTTGCCTTTTTGGGCCGACTCATCAGACTTGCTGTCAAACTTCCTAATTCGGAATGAGTCGAATGAGTTGGATGAGTTGGAAGAGTTGGAAGAGTCGAACAAGTCGATGTATTGAAGCATTCATTTCTGCACGGCGAACCACCATTTGGGAGCGGATCTGGCTGTCCCTTCAACTTCTCAAACACAAGAACCACAATCTTGGTCGACTTGAAGGGCGTAGTCTATGGGCGTATACTGAAGAGGACATGAGTGCCATATCACTTAGCATGGGTGAAAATGGGGCAGATGAGTATCTAGATGACGAATAGTATATAGCTATTAGATATGTAGGTACTATACGATTTTTCTACGATTTTTCTGGTGATTTTTCATTGTACCCCTCCATCCCTTGTCTCGACTCGTTCGACTCATTCCCAATTTGGCAACGACTCATGAGTCGTCCAAATGCGGACAGCCTCGACTCAACTCACGGCAACGCTAATACAGAGTACGAAATGCATACAATACCTTCGCATATAAGTGGCTGCCCGCTCCCATACCTATGTAAAACCCCACACTCCTCACTTTGCTGGATCTGTTGTCTTTACAGATCCACAAAATAGATGGAGAATCCTGCGATCAATGCCACCACTCCTAGCGACCCCCCACATCCGTGGGTGCCAGAACCAAAGCAACGAGGCACTTTCGGGATCATCTCGCTTTGCCTCAGTACCATGATCATATGCATATGGAGCACTATACACTTCAACGTACCTATCAAACGTTACACCGCCACACGTCGCTTTTTCCTCCAGGTGTTTTGGATGCTCATCGCTCTCCTCGTACCGGAGATCCTACTCTATCTTGCAATGTATGAAAGTATCAATGCTGGTATTTTGTTAAGGAAAGCGTTGAAGTTCCACCCACATCTGGCCAAGCCCGGGGCGCTTTCTCGCGTGTACAGCTGGATTCGTGGACGGGTAAAGTCGAATGATGTGAGTGTCAAATGCTAAACTCCCGTGATCTATTAACTCATTGTGACTGAGTAGAAGCGTTATGATCTCATAGAGCAGACGTCTCAACCGCATTTCGGCCTTGTCCATGCATTCTACGCGATCATGGGTGGTTTCGCGTTTTATGGACCCTTCGACGACAACAGCCCCACTGCTGAGGAGTCCTTCTTCCAGATATCAACAAATCCCCGTCACACTGTTGAGGTTCCAAAAATCAATACACTCGAGTATATCGTGGAGCACTTCCCCCACATCCTCACTGATATCCCAGAGGAGTGCATTCTCGACCAGGCAGCATCCAGCAGTCTGAGCAAGGCTCTCCTCATTGTTCAGGTAGCGTGGTTCTGTATGAATTGCGCTTCGAGGCTTTATCAACGTCTTCCGCTCAGCCTCCTTGAAGTCACCACGGCCGCTCATGCCTTCTGCACCCTGATTACCTACTTTGTGTGGTGGTCGAAACCTCTCAATGTTGCCGCGCCTACGATAATGAGGGAAAGAGAAGCTCGGGAAGTGTATGCACTGCTCAAGTGCTCAGATGATGAATATGACAAGGCATTGGAGATGGCGCAAAAAAGGGCAGCAGCAGACCCTCCGACGTTGTCGACAGCTCATGGGTCGGAGAAAATAGCCTTGGCGGCAGATGCACTGCAACATCTTCTTCCAACCCCAGAGCGACCGCCCCAGTCTTCGCGTTTCTACGATGGTGGTCGTATGATGATCCCCGGTCTCTCTACAACTGTAACTGGGCATTTTCTAGCAGAGTTACTGTCCGCAGGCCTGCTCATCATCTCCCCGATACTATTCGGCATAGTACACTTCCTGGCCTGGGGTGGCCGAATCCCCACACCCCTAGAACGGCTACTTTGGCTGGTCTCCTCATTGGTGGTCACATGCTCGGGGCTCGCGCAGGTCTCTGTGCTACACCTCGGAGAGCGGTGGGAATACAGCGATACAATCACTGGAAAGATAGCCCATGTGTTCATAGTACTTATGGGCCTGATGATACCCTTTGCCCACATTCTGGCGTCAGGATTTCTTATCGTAGAGAGTTTCCGGGAGCTGTCCTTTCTCGATTCTGCTGCATATCAGCTCCCGTCCTGGACGAATCATTGGCCTCACTTCTCATGAATGTTGGACCAGTGAATGTGAGGAGAAACTCCCCAGGCTCGCGTGCAGTCGTCATATGTACATACACATATATGCCTTCAAACAATATGTGACAGAATTACTAGTCAACAGTCAAACTAGTGAATGGCAAATGTAATAATGGAACAGTCGGATTATATAAAGAACAGGATATTACAGCTAGGAGATGTGGCCTGTTCGCCATACGGGAGATGTTCCACATCGCCATATGGTAATGATCACAATAGACAACAATGAACAGGTGCCCTAGGCCTCCGTGTACGACGCTTCTCGAAAAATTAACAGTGGATGCGTTGTTCCTTGAAATCATACGATATCCACCCATGCACTGATAATGCTTTTTACAGTTCATAACGACGGAAAATGAGACTACGGTTCGAACAACACCGCAAGAAACTGCTGCCTCTTTTGCACGAGGATCGGAGGCTCATTTCCATATAGGCTGAATCTCCGAATGTTCGAGGGCTACAGTAAAAGTCGTGGCAATTGCGGGGTAACCACCACAGGGTATACCCCATGCGGCGAGAACAGTAGCAATACAACGCGTTTTGACCAGGCATTAACTTTGCAGCTTATGCGGCGATAGAGTGCTTACTGAATGGGGTATTCAAGGCATAATATTCATTAGCCTGGGTGAATATAATAGTAGTACATTGAAAACATTAACCGCCATCGACGATCTCAGGTGTCGTGGGGCTCACAGACATCTTAGGGTCCACTCAAGTACGAGTGAAGGATGGCATGCACATCGTGATGTGGTGGTGGAGCGTGTGGATGACAGGTTGTCACGGTGAGTAAGGAGATAGCGAGCACAGTGAGGGGCCTGTGTCTAGAAAACGAGTTTAGTAGGCTCGCGTGAGATGGATATATGCGACAGCAACCACGGTTATAGTACATGAAGATTTTAGTCCTGAGTATAGTCTCCGGGGAGATACCTGTCGGACTTCAGGGTGGAGTGTGCGGTCCTCAGTGCTTCGGTTGTGTGGAGCCCCGGATATCATATGGCCACTTCTCGGGTATACAAGGTCTTGATATCTGTGCCCTATATCCTGACGTGTTTGTAGCGGGTCCCTACAGCCACGATTCGTTCCGTCGTATTCACGGCTGCTCAGAAATTCAAAACCATCAACCATCCATTAGTCTCATACTTGTCATCACGATTGCTACCTCGTTGATAGTTGCACATGTTTGACCCACGGTCTTCAAGCGACAGAAGCCCGAGTGAACCACGAATCTGGTAAGGAAATGGAGAGCAGTGGTGGATAGAGTGGACCGATCGAGGAATTGTGTTTGACCTCGCAGGTAGCAGTTAGATAGGAGTTAACGGGTGTGTACGAGCGAAATTAAGTGCCTTTGACGACAGAAATTGGTCTTCCTACATATCGGTGGCTTCAAGGGCGCCCTATCACGATCCATGCGCGTGTTGACAACCCGATGAGCGGCCTATCGATTCTGGAACCTGTATCCGCCAAATGTCGATTCGGGCGCTGTGACCAGACTTGGACCCCGTCGTATCATCCCCGCGCAGAGTTCGCCTTGGCTGGGGAGTACCGAGGACGCGAATACCACTCTTGACCGTTGTGTTGGCGTTTTCCAGTTGCGTCGCGTAGGACGGTATACTATGCTACCAGCCAGGCGGCGGCCGAGTGGAGGTGGTAGCAGACCCGTACGTCCCGACGGTTGAGAGAGACCACGTATGTTTGGCCACGTGAGCGCCCACAGGCTCTACAAAATCCTAGCTGCCTAATTTATCGTACACTCGCCCAATTTCGCACCATCGCGACCAGGAACGCCACCAAGGGCCCAAAGATCACCATCTTATGAACCCCATAGAACAGCCTCGCAGTAATATGTAGTTTCCTCGTCGAGTGGGTGATCGAGCTCCTCCCCCCGCTCGCGCTTCGAGCAGCCAAACAACGCGCTGGTCATAATCCCTCTTCGAGCTCCTTTCTTCGAACCCCTTTCTTCGAACACGTAATCCTAGCACTGTTCCTTGTTCTCCACCACTTACGTGCACACCTCCAGCCCGCCCTCAACCTCGCCCACGCTCCGTCCAGGGTCTCGAAATAGCCCTAAGCAACTAGGCGGTTCTGTATACTCCTGGGTAGCCCTCAAATCTCTCAAGCATGCTATTGTAGTCTTCTACAAACCCGGTGACGCGGAACGGGCACGCCAGGCGAGCGATCGATTCTGCTTCCCACCAACAGCATCCACACCCGAAATCACCTGCGTGCTTTCCGTGGTGCGCATACAGTATTGGTCCCCGTCCAACTAAGCGGGCCTCCGCCAGATCAGTTCTACAATGTCGACTCAGACGACGAGAGCGCGATCTTCGAGTCGCCCTTCCATCTCCGCCCTCTTGTGACCGAACGCAACTTCCTAAACTCACCTCCCGGAAGTCCACCTGTCGGCTGGGAACAGACGCACGAAGAGCCGCCCAACGAGGTACCCCTCGCGGAGGACCTCCAGCGCGCGCTCGAACAGCTACGCGTCAAGCGCGAACAGGAGGACTGGGAAAAGGAAGCCGGTGGGACCGCTTCTGGCGATATGTCCGAGAATGTGGATGGGATCCTGTTGATTCCCGAGGGCGAGGCTGGAGTCTGTGTGCGGGTGCAGAACTGGTGTCATCGCCGTCGCGTTGTCGCGGGTCGTGGCTCCGAGGGCTGGGATGCGCTTGATGAGGATCTGGGCAATGGCGGCTGGGAGTTGCCCGGCCATGTACCTCCAATTCGGTTTGGGGGAGTATGGAATTCAAGCCTGCTCCCGCAAGTATGCTGCCTATCCTACACCCACATACTGTTAGTTCGAATGGACATGGCGGAGGGTTAATGTCTCCCTCTGGAACTATCAGGATTCAGCCGACCGCAAGACCTCCACCTCCGCCAGGGGCTTGAGGTGGGTCACATTTTCATTCGTGCATGTTATTGAGCTTAATTGGCTGTTCTCTAGGTGTTGCTTTCAACGCGTAATCCGCAGCTGCGGTTGGTCTGAATTAGATTGGGGGTGAGTCTACTCTTTGTTTCGGTTGTGCAGCCCGATACTTGCGCCCGGACTCTTAACTTATACGAAGATACATACGAAAATAGGCGATCATGTACGATGTTCTTAATATCATACACTATCTCACTTTTCGCTGTCTTTGTCTAAGTCTCTACATAAATTCCCCCTTTTCGTTCCCCATTCTGATCTTGTGGGCCAGTCAGGTGCCAGCTCAGCCATTTACTTTGTCTATCCAAGGAACAAAAAAAAATAAAGACGACACGAAGCAGTGAATCTGTGATGGGGAAGGTTTCGATGAGGCAGTAGACCCTTACAATGTGATGAGAGCACGATAAGCCTCAACAACGAGTAGCTATAGTACCTGAGAAGGTGAGGGCTAGACATATGGATTTAGCTACACAATGGCAGCTATGAACCGAACCCCGTGCTATTGTGAGCGTCAGGAATATCCGCGCAGCCATGTAGGACAAGAACAATCGTGTTTATTGGAGCCCGCTACAAACACGTAAGGATAACCGTCCATCTGGTATCCAGGCACCAGACCTCAAAACCCGAAAATATCCGGAATTCCCAATCTCCGACACGCCATAATTGGACCGTTGCCATGGAAAATAGCCAGAATCCAGCCGTTTCCGACACAGTGGCACCTTCGCATACGAAATGTATACAGCCACTCTCGCAAAGCCACCCTCGTATATAAGGAGCTGCCCGCCCCCATACCTATGTAAAACCCTACTCTCTTCACTTTACTGGATCTGTTGTCTTTCCTGATCCACAAAATTGATGGATAATCCTGCGGCCAATGCCACCACTCCTAGCAACCCCACATCTTTGTGGGTGCCAGAACCAAAGCAGCGGGGCACCTTCGGGATCATCTCGATTTGCCTCAGCACGTTGATCATATGCATATGGAGCACTCTGCACTTTAACATACCCACCATGCGTTGCACCGTCACCCGTCGCTTTTTCACCCAGGTGCTTTGGATGTTCATCGCTCTCCTTGCACCGGAGTACTTGCTCTACCTCGCAATAATTGAAAGGGTCAATGCTGGTATATTGTTAAGGAAAGTGCTGAAGTTCCACCCACATCTGGCCATGCCCGGAATGCTTGTTCGTGTGTACAACTGGATCCGTGGACGAGTAAATTCGAAAGACGTGAGTGCCAAATGCCGACCTCCCGTGATCTATTAACTCATTGTGAACAGAAGCGTTATAATCTCATCGAGCAGACATCACAACCGCATTTCAGCCTTGTCCATGCATTCTACGCGACCATGGGTGGTTTTGCATTTTATGGACCCTTTGAGGACAACAACGCCACTGCTGAGGAGTCCTTCTTCCAGATATCAACAAATCCCCGTCACACTCTTGAGGTTCCAAATTTCGATACGCTCATTTATATCATGAAGCACTTCCCCCATATCCTCACAGACATCCCAGAGGAGTACATTCTCAACCAAGCAGCCTCCAGCAGTCTGAGTAAGGCTCTCCTGATTGTTCAGGTAGCGTGGTTCTGTACGAACTGCGCTTCAAGGCTTTTCCAAGGCCTTCCGCTCAGTCTCCTTGAAGTCTCCACGGCTGCTCATGCACTCTGCACTCTTCTTACCTACTTTGTGTGGTGGTCGAAACCTATTGATGTTCCCGCGCCTACAATAATGAGGGAGAAAGAAGCTCGGGAGGTGTATGCACTACTCAAGTGTTCAGATGATGAATATGACAAGGCATTGAAGATGGCGCAAAAGAGGGCAACAGGAGACTCTTCGACGCTGCCAGGAACTTATGGGTCAGGGAAAATACTCTTGGCGGCAGATGCACTGCAAAATCTTCTTCCAACCCCAGAGCGGCCACCACGCTCTTTGCGTTTCTACGATGGTGGTCGTATGATGACCCCCGGTACCCTTTCAAATGAAATACACTACGGTGGTCTGGCAGGTTTCCTGTTCATGGGCGTGATTCTAATCATCTCCCCAATACTTTACGGCCTAGTGCACTTCCTGGCCTGGGATGACCTATTCCCCACACCCCTGGAACGGCTACTTTGGCGAGTTTGCTCGTTGGTGGTCACATGCTCGGGGCTCGCGGAGTTCTGTGTGTCATACATCATGGGGTTGATCATCGGGTTTTCGGGTGACATTGACACAATTTTTGGAATGCTAATGCTGAGCATGGCACTCTTGAGCACGACGGTACTCACGAGCGTGATAATACCCTTCGCCCACATTCTGGCGTCGGGATTTCTTGTCGTAGAGAGTTTCCGGCAGCTGTCCTTTCTCGATTCTGCTGCATATCAGCTCCCGTCCTGGTCGAATTATTGGCCTCACTTCTCATAAATGTTGTGACTAGTTAACGTGACGAGAAACCGCAAGGAAACTCTCCAGGCTGGCGTGCAGCTAGTCGTCATATGTACATATCTTAATTCAGACAAACTAGCGAATGGCAAATGGAGCAATGGGACAGTCCGATTACACGTAGAAGGAAACATTACGGCTAGGATGTGTGACCTGTTGGCCATACGGGAAATGAACGGGTACCCTCCGTGTAGGAGGCTTCTCGAAACAGTGGATGGGTTGTTCCTTGAATTCATACGATATCCACCTGCTGACAATGCGTGGGTCTTTACAGTTCATTATGACGGAAAATAAGACTACAGCTCGAAGGACACCGCAAGAAACTGCTGCCGAGGATCGGAGGCACATTTCCATATTGGCTGAACCACCGAATGTTCGAGGGTTGCAGAGAAAGCCGTGACAATCGCGAAGTAACAGCCGCGGGGTGTACTCCATGCGGCGATAACAGCAGTAATACAACGCGTTTTCACTAGGCATCGACTTTACGGCTTATGCGGCGATAGAGTACTTACTGAATAGGTATTCAAGGCATAATATTCATTAGCCTGGGTGGATATAGTAGTAGTACATTGAAGATATCATTCGCCATCAACTATCTCAGGTATCGTGGAGCGCACAGACGTATTAGCTTTACTCAACCACGGGCATGGACATCATGAAGTGATGGTGTAGTGTGCACCTGACAGGTTGTCATGATGAGTAGGAAGATAGCGAGCTCAGTGAGGGGCCCATGTCTAGAAAATGAATTTAGTAGGCTCGTGTGAGATGGATAGTTGCGAGAGCAAACGCGGTTATAGTACATGAAGATTTTAGTCCTGAGTATAGTCTCCAGCGAGATACTGGCGGACTTTGGGATGGAGTGATCGATCCTAGTGCGTGGCCCCGGATATCATATAGCCACTTCTCGGGTATGTAAGGGCTTGATACCTGTACCCTATATTCTGACGGGTTTGTAGCGGGTCCCAATAACCCCGATTCGTTTCGTCGCATTCCCACCTGCTCAGAAATTCAAAACCAAAAACCATCCATTAGTCTCGTACTTGTCATCACGACTACTGCCTTGTTGATAGTTACGCATGTTTGACCCGCGGCCCTCAAGCGACAGAAGTCCGAGCGAACCACGATTCTGGTAAGGAAGTGGAGAGTAGTGGTGGATAGAGTGGATCGATCGAGGAATTGTGATTGACCTCGCAGGTAGCAGCGAAATTCCGTGCCTTTGAGGACAGAAATTGGTCTCGTACAAGGGGCCGTCACGATCCACGCGTGTGTTGACGGCCTGATGAGCAGCCTATCAATTCTGTAACGACTATCCGCCAAATAACATTTCGGACGCTGTTTGTCGACTGGTCTCCGTGGTCGCTGGCTTCGTTTCCTTCTTCCTCAGCTCGGTCGAGTCTCGTGAATCATCCTCACGCGTAGTTCGCCTTGGCTGGGGAGTGCCGAGGCCCACGAAGACAACTCTTGAACACTGCGTGGGCCGCCGCGTAGGCTACCAGCCAGGAGGCGGCCGAGCAAAGGTGAAAGCAGAACGTGGGCATCCATAGATTTACCGTGCTTTCTTACACTCGCCCAATCCCGCAGCATCCCGGCCCAAAAATTATCGTCATATGAACCTCACAGAGCAAGCTCGCAGGATTCAGTAGTATCGTCGAGCGGGTTGCGCCTCAATCGAGCCGCCAACCAACGCGCTGATCATAACCCCTCTTCCAACACCTTTCTTCGAACCTTTATCCTCGATTCACTCCGACAGCACGTTGCTTCATTCTCCACAACTTACGTGCACACCTCCTGCCCGCCCTCTACCTCCCCCACGCTCGGTCCTGGGTCTCCAAATGGGCCTAAGCAACTCCAAGGTTCCTTATACTCCTGGGTACCCCTCGAGTCTCTCAAGCGTGCCATTGTAGTCTTCTACAACCCCGATGACGCGGAACGTGCACGCCAGGCGAGCGATCGATACTGCCTCCCTCCAACAGCATCCACAGCCGAGATCACCCTGCGTGCTTTCCGTGGTGTGCATACGGTACTGTTCCCCGTCCAGCTAAGCGGGCTTCCGCCAGATCGGTTCAACAACGTCGACTCGGATGACGAGAGCGCGATTTTCGAGTCGCCCTTCCACCTCCGCCTCCTGTGCCCGAACACAACCTCCTGATCTCACCTCCCGGAAGCCCACCTGTGGGCTGGGAATAGACGCGCGGCACGAAGAGCCTCCCAACGAGGTACCCCTCGCGGAGGACCTCCAACCCGCGCTCGAACAGCTGCGCGTCAAGCGCGAATAGGACTGGGAATGGGAACGCGCGGGAGGCGCTTTTGGCGATATGTCCGAGAATGAGGATAGGAACCTGTTGATTCCCGAGAGCGGGGCTGGTGTTTGTGTGCGGGTGCAGCACTGGTGTCATTGTCGTCGCGTTGTCGTGGCTCGTGGCTCTGAAGGCTAGGATGTGGTTGATGAGTGGCTGGGCGGTGGCGAGTGGGAGTTGCCCAGCTAGTCATGTACCTCCTATTCGGTTTGGAGGCAGTATGGGATTCAAGCCTGCTCCCGCGAGTATGCCGCCTATCATACAGCCACCTACTGTTAGTTCAAATGGGCATAGTGGGGGGTTGGTGTCTCCCTCTGGAACTATCAGGATTCAGCCGACCGCAAGACCTCCACCTCCGCCAGGGGTTTGAGGTGGGTCGTTTCTCATTCGTGCATGCTATTGGGCTTAATTGGTTGTTGTTTAGGTGTTGCTCTCAACGTGTAATCCGCAGCCGCGGTTGGTCTGAATTGGATTGGGGGAGGTGTTGTTCGGTTGTGCAGCCCGATGCCGGCGCTCGGACTCTTAACTTATAATAATTGTTGATTGGACTCGTGTACTAATCTCTGCCTCCTTATTCGATTTATCTCTCGTCACATACTACCACGACACCCGGCCTTTGTAGCTCATCTAGCTGGTTCCATTGTATACTTCAAGCGCTACCGAGTCAGCCTTCTTGCGTCATCCACATTTGGTATGGTTTCACCGACATAAATTATACATAGCTACACACGGAGCTAGGTGATCATGTACATTATAATATATTATCTCACTTTTCGTTGTGTCTCGTGTCGTCTTCATTGGATGGACAAAGCGAATTGAATGGAATCGGGGGCGAGGATATCTGAGAGCTGAGCTGGTCTACAGGAACGGGGAATGAAGAGGGAAAATTTATGTTGAGACTTAAACTAGAGTTTCATCAATCAACGTGTGCAGGACAAAGCGCTCAGGTTCGCAGAGAGTGAATTTGTGATGGGGAACATTCGATCGATGAGGCGGGAGACCCTTATAATGTAATGAGAGCACGATAAGCCTCGAGGTCAGTGAGTTGGTATATTCGTTGAGAAGGTGAGGTGCATTTGATACGATTTCAACTACACGATTGCGAATATGAATCGAACCCCGTACTCATGACCAGATTATGCGTCCAAAACTTGGTTGAGCTGAGCTGAATCCCGAAGTGGGCAGTGCATGAAGTTGTGAAGATAAGAGTCAGTTTGCCGTTGTGCTGTGCAATCGCAATTCCGACAAGCTTCGAACCGATTTGTATTTGCATTTGGAGATGTCTCTCTATTGCACTCATTATCACGGGCATCAAACCGGAGTCAAGAGACAGACACACGTACCTGCTGCCCTGACTCAGGAAAATAACCGGAATCCAGCCGATCATTTCCGGCATAGTGGCACCTTCACATACAGACTACGAAATGCATACGGTACCTTCGCATATAAGTGGCTGCCCGCTCCCGTACCTATGTAAAACCCCACGCTCCTCACTTTGCTGGACCTGTCGTCTGTAGAGATCCACACAATAGATGGAGAATCCTGCGACCAATACCACCACTCCTAACGACCCCCCACACCCGTGGGTGCCAGAACCAAAACAGCGGGGCACTTTCGGGATCATCTCGCTTTGCCTCAGTACTATGATCATATGCGTATGGAGCACTCTGCACTTCAACGTTCCCACCAAACGTTACAGCACCACACGTCGCTTTATCTTCCAGGTGCTTTGGATGTTCATTGCTCTCCTCGCGCCGGAGTTCCTGCTCCTGCTTAATTGCATTAAAGGAAAGGGTCAATGCTGGCATTTTGCTAAGGAAAGCGCTGAAGTTCCACCCACATCTGGCCAAGCCCGGAGCGCTTGCTCGCGTGTACAGCTGGATCCGTGGACGAGTAAAGTCGAATGACGTGAGTGCCAATTGCTGAACTCCTGTGATCTATTAACTCATTGTGACTGAGTAGAAGCGTTATGATCTCATAGAGCAGACGTCTCAACCGCATTTCGGCCTTGTCCATGCATTCTACGCGATCATGGGCGGTCTCGCGTTTTATGGACCCTTCGACGACAGCGACCCCACGGCTGAGGGGTCCTTCTTCCAGATATCAACAAATCCTCGTCACACTGTTGAGGTTCCAAAAATTAATACAATCGAGTACGTATATCGTGAAGCACTTCCCCCACATCCTCACCGACATCCCAGAGGAGTACATTCTCGACCAGGCAGCGTCCAGCAGTCTGAGCAAGGCTCTCCTAACTGTTCAGGTAGCGTGGTTCTGTACGAATTGCGCTTCCAGGCTTTTCCAACGTCTTCCGCTCAGCCTCCTTGAAGTCACCACGGTCGCTCATGCCTTCTGCACCCTGCTTGCCTACGTTGTGTGGTGGTCGAAACCTCTCAATGTTGCCGCGCCTATGATACTGAGGGAGAGAGAAGCTCGGGAAGTGTATGCACTGCTTAAGTGCTCAGATGATGAATATGACAAGGCATTGGAGATGGCGCAAAACAGGGCAGCAGCAGACCCTTCGACGTTGTCAATAGCTCATGGGTCGGAGAAAATAGTCTTGGCGGCAGATGCACTACAACATCTTCCAACCCCAGCGCGGCCGCCCCACTCTTCGCGTTTCCACGATGGTCGTATGATGGTCCCCGGTATCTTTGCAACTGGATCTGGGCATGGTCTGGCACACTTTCTGTCCATAGGCCTGTTCATCATTTCCACGATACTTTACGGCCTAGTACACTTCCTGGCCTGGGGTGGCTGGATCCCCACGCCCCTAGAACGGCTACTTTGGCAGGTCTCCTCGCTGGTGATCACATGCTCGGGGCTCGCGGAGGGCTTTGTGGGATTCCTCGGAGCGTGGTTGGATGACAGCGACACAATCTCTGGAAAGATAGCCGGGGAGTTCATGTGGATCATGTGCGCGATGATACCCTTTGCCCACATTCTGGCGTCTGGCTTTCTTATCGTAGAAAGTTTCCGGGAGCTGTCCTTTCTCGATTCTGCTGCATATCAGCTCCCGTCCTGGACGAATTATTGGCCTCACTCCTCATGAATGTTGGGCTAGTGAACGTGAGGAGAAGCCGCAAGGGATCTCCCCAGGCTCGTGCGCAGTCGTCATATGTACATACATGCCTTCAAACAATATGTAACAGAATTACTAGACAACAGTCAAACTAGTGAACGGCAAATGTAATAATGGAACAGTCTGACTATACGAAGAAGAAAATATTACAGCTAGAAGATGTGGCCCGTTCGCCATACGGGAGATATCCCACATCGCCATATGGTAATGATCACAATAGACAACAATGAACAGGTGCCCTCCGTGTACGGCGCTTCTCGAAACAGTGGATGCGTTGTTCCTTGAATTTTTTTTTTTTTTTTTTTTTTTTTTTTTTTTTGGTGGGGGAAGGGAGGGAAATGCATAATGCCCCG
>Ga0307515_10008218_pt1 | contig 20413 bp, 23 predicted proteins | sample 17_EM_MG_FD_194513 | JGI IMG/M metagenome (GOLD analysis project Ga0307515, IMG submission 194513) | Populus trichocarpa ectomycorrhiza microbial communities from riparian zone in the Pacific Northwest, United States - 17_EM | ecosystem: Host-associated > Plants > Roots > Unclassified | place...
GAGATGATGATGGGGGAGAGGAAGGAGTGGGTTGAGGGGATGGTTTGGGGAGGTGGGATGGAGGGGTTTGAGGTTGAGGTGGGGCCTGGGGATGGGGTGTTTATTCCCAAGGGGTGGTGGCATGCTGTTAAAGGTGTTGGAGAGGGGGTCGGGGGGAGTGTTAATTGGTGGTTTCGGTAGTGCTGAGTGCGGTGGGAGGAAGGTTTGTTGAATGCTGGTCTGAGCATGTGGGGTGTAGTGTCCAATTCACCACAAATGCTGAGCTGTACGTATTGATGGAGCTGTTAGAACCTGATATCCAGACGGCGGTTACTGGAAGCCTGCACATATCCACAAATAGGCAGATCAAAGACGAAGATTTCATCCGCTGCATCTTAACCGGACACCCCAGCTTCTCCATTCGCCAGTAGCTACACACAAGATTCAGCCCTACGAAAAGTTAATCTGGCCTAGCCTTCAATTTAGACGCAGGTATCACCCGCCAAACCTAAATCCTCACTATCCCGCACCATTTTTCTCCAATCTTTCTTCTCTTTCCCCAGCTTTTAATAATGACCCCCTTCCTCACACAGAAGGTTATCCACATCCCAAGGAAATAACCTAGAGCTAAACTTGCACCACGCCTCCAACAAATTTCCCACGCGTCCCCACTAAACTGTGTCGTGACTATTGAGTCCCATCCGTTCAAAACGAGTCCCCAAACTTTCACCAACGTCATGGACACCCGACCTCTTGATTTTCGCACTCCACCTCCATAGGTTACTACCAACTATCCCTCAATATCTACACCAAAGCCGCCGAATCCTCTCAGTACAATTGCATGTGCTTGCTCCACCAGTCGCCTGTGCAACCAATCCCAAGACGTATCGAAAGTGCGTCCTCCTCACCCCATTTGAGCCCCACCAGCTACAAGACAGCATCGACCCTCACCTCCGTGCAGTAATGGATATGCACCCTGGCGTTTCAAAGGAGTATAGACAGCGACTGTGGAAAACGAGCGATGGGAAGTGTGAATGCAGCGGCGTCATCGAGGGTAGGAAGTGTCAGGTGTGTGGGAAGAAGTGGTGCGGGGTTTGCAAACGCCCCATGAAGTGGGGGTGGCATGTCAGGTGTAGGGAGGCGTGGTGGACGGTTTGGAAGTGAGGAACTGGTGGTGGGATTGTAGCACACTAAGATGGCGATTGGGTGTTTGTTTGGTTGTGCTTTGTATTTGGTTGCTTATGGTTGTGTGATAATATAAACCTTTATTCTTAAGTAGTTGTCTGGCACATTCCGTAAACTCTATATCTTGCACAGTCACAGACGTGGATCCTCCAAGAAACCATCTACGACATCTCGACCGTAGACTGGCACGTCAGGCAATAATAAAACACGATCGAGTCAAAGGAGAAAGAGGTTGGTGGGGATAAAAGCAGACGGCGATGAATCGGATGAGGATTAGCACGGTAACGAAGGTGATTGGTGGTGGAACTGTAAGGGAAAGGATATCTCTATGAATTATCGAAGCATAGATCAGTTGCAGACCTCTACAATGAGTAGTGGGAAGTGGGAAGTGGGAAGTGGGAAGTAGGAAAGACTTACAAGAAACACGACAATCCGTTTTAAATTATCTGATTAATACAGTTGCCCTACCCTATCAGTGACCCTGTATGGAAGACTTTGCTATTTCTATTCTCTCGTTGCAGGCGCCTTGCCATCCACCTCCGCTGGTACCGCGAACAGGGAACTTACCTTAAACATCCTCATTAGAAGATACCGTAGAATCCGTAAGTTCTTCGTTAGATATTAGGAGGAATTGAGAGTCATTCCAAAATCTGCGTGCAGCTTTGACGCAATCGATGACAGAAGAGGCCGTCTAAGTCTAAAAATGTCCATGAAGAACGGTTGCCGCAAAGTGTTCCATCTCGTGCACCAGGAGTAGGAATACATATACGACGAGGGTATGAGCGGCTGAAGCTTTATACAACCACAACAGAATTAATGCTCTCGTTCCCTAACCTTCTTGTTTACGAGCGCAAAAACCTATGTAGAGCAACGAACTTGGATCAATCCAGTATAAGTGCTGTGTGGTAGGAAAAGAATTGAACTAGTTTAGTGCAAAAAATTTGTGTCGCAAGTTGAGCCTCAGACAGAAAGGGTAACGGCCAATAGTATGCGTGCTCTGCAACCATGTCTGACATCTCACTTCCGAACTCTTGATAAATTCAGCAACCAGTGCGCCGGAGACAATTCCATTATTCCTGTTCCCCCACCCTCCCCACAACATCCTCTAATTTTACAGCTAATGTGCCCTGCCTCTCCCCATCAACATGATTCGGCACGTTCAACACTATCTCCTCTTTACACAACAATGCCACTTCCCGGCTCCTATTTGGACTGGTGATCAACAGCTTCACAACGACATTCTCACACTCCTTCGTCATACGCAGTAGCTTCTTGAACACTATTTGAGTAACCTCCGCCCGTTCACTACCCTCAAACCACGACACGCCATCCACAATCCAAAATAGTACTGTATCTGCAGGAAGTTTTTCAAGTAATTTGCGAAGCAGACGACAGAGTTGCTTAGGGGTATTGAGGTTTTTGCGCTTCTTCCCTTTCAGGAACGAGAAATCGAAGTCGAACCGTGACATCAGCTGTCCTATCAAACTCTTGACCAGATCTGAAGCGCAACAAGATCTATTCTTGCCTCTGAGCCCGCAGAAGTAGATGCCATTAAGAACCCGCCGCCCGTCCGAGTTTAAGGCTTTCCCAAAAAAGGCACAGAAATGGGACATGGGCGAAATAAAAACAGAATCCGAATGTCCGTTGACGAGGAGAGTTGAGGATGTAGGTTTTGTGAGCCACCCAACGAATTCAGGCGATTTCATTACCATGTTAATGCGGTCCTTTGCCATGACGTCGGATGCTTGGCCTTCCCGAAAGCAGGTGTGTAAGTCTTCAGACACTGTTTCTGGAGAGAATTCAAGGAATTCGAGGACTTCCTGAGCAAACGCTGGAGATTTGGTCAGCAACTATGCGGTAAGACATAATAGGAGAGATGCACCATACTCTTTCTTGATGCCAATGGTCTGGGTGGTTTTCCTTCAGTAGGGATTTGGGGGGATCCAGCGAGAGAATCATGCATTGCATTTAGTACCTTCACGCTCCACTGAGTGAAGGAACGCTCCATCCGATCAACCCCGTCGAGTCCGAGGTCGACATTGGCTCCAATCGTTTTCATGAGCTGGGTTTGATCCGTAATACTATCATATACTTGGTTGGTCTTGTGTTGGGAACATATCACCGCCGCCTCAGCAACACCCCTAGCTATTTTATCAATGTCGGCCAGTATGTCTTCTATTTTCTTGCCATAGTTGACTGCACCCCTGGATAAGCCTTTTATGACCTTATTCCGTGCTACAGAATGTCAGCGTCCGATGACTTTTTACGCAAGGGGTTGATCTACGTTTCTGATTTAGCCATTCCAGCATAAGTTCCACAGCTTTTAAAAGTACAACGTAGAGTTTGGAGCTCTCTTGGTGAACTCTTTCGGAACCCACGCCCTTGTGTAGCTCGGTGTAAATATTTGCCTTTGCCAAGTGGTTGGGAATTTCGCTGAGCATCCCTAAGACCTCCGCTCGCAGTTTTTCGATCTTTGTGGCAACCTTGCAACAGAAACACTCGGGTTAGTTGTACCTATGACAATTCAGTCTGAGGGGATACAAACATCAAGCACCATTTTGATCCCTGAGCATAACGTGGAGGAGAAGGATGTACTGGGAAATAGCCCCATCCAAGCTTGTATGGCGGGTGCATGTTCGCCGACTTTTCGCATGCCACCTCGGAACTTCCCTGGCTCGCAGTATGTTTTCACCGCTATATCGACCAGACCTAAAACATCTTCCCAAGAGTCGATTTTTATCACGTCCTCTGGCTCTGCGGTCGGACGTTTCAATACTTTCGTGAGGAAGTCCTTTTTGGCTTCTATCGCGTAAATGTAGATAACCGAAAGCGTAAGTGACTTGCCACTGTGAAACAAAGACTCCATTAGCGATGGTTAGATTCATTGAACGACTGGAGTTTTCATGTACTTTTCTGGTGGAAAATTAGAATTGTCCGGTTTCAACACAAATTTCTGTTGTGCAGGATCATATACGATCCCCTGTTGGTCAAAAGCTGGATGAAAGTCTTTGTCCAGGCGGGTTTGAATAAACTCGGCGGGAGGGTTCGTCAGAAGTGGTTGCTGAGGAAGCATTTGATATTGTGCCTAGCTGTGTTCACGATGGTTGGCGATGTTGTGATAAACTTCGATTAGAAGTTGAGGAGCCTGAGTTGCAACGATAACGTACCGACCTGCAGCACCGCACACACACCCAGAGCTCCAAACTGGTGCCTGAGTATACGTATCGTTCCTGCCTGGTAACACCAATCCATCAACTATATGATCGCGATGAGTGCGTAGCCTACCTTGTCGCTGTTGCGGGATTTTATCTCGGCTCTTTTGTTCTCAATATCCAATAGCAATAGAATGTGTAGCATGAAACCTACTACTTCGACATGTTTCGCTGCAGAATATGTTCGGCATAGCCTATTTAAGGGAGGCGAAGCATGAACTGCAGGTCTCAAACTTGTGCTTCTGTATGCAGGTTAAGGATTTCATGTATGCGCGCGGCGGCTGGAATACGAATCGATCATATTTATTTCATTTAATCATGCGATATGCTTGGTGGTACGAAACTCGGGTTATTAAGTCGTTGGTTATGGAATTTAGAAGCGCTAATCTACGCAAATATTACACGGTAGTTGTTTACAAGCGAGTTCTGCAGTCAGATAACAATTGACTTTGGGATTGGCTATAAACCTCACAATTAGAGTCGGTGTGAGCTGAGTATGGGGTTAGGCAACAGTTTGACGATAGGGATTGCTATCTACTTACGTACTTACGCATGTGATATCTTGGGTTGTGCTGACCAGCTGATTGTGACGATGTAGAGCTGATTTCCCCTCAAAAGGATTAGTCTCCGAACCCTGGCTCGCCACTCCGAGATTACGAAAGGATATAGGCTGCGGCTCCAGCTTTTGTAATAATGTTGTGCAGACACTCCCAAACACAACTACCTGCATGTTCTGCATGTATTTGAATCTTGCTGTCCCCACTCTTCAAGGCAATACCCTCTCAGTATTCTGTCTGCCTTTCGTCTTTCAACCACTTCACTTATTTTACCCAAAGTCAGCATATAGATATCAATCTTCGAGACAGATGGCAGCTGAAGCTGGGGTCGAGATGGCTAGTACCACTGAAACCCCAATCCTAGCTCTAAAGGTTGTGGGGGGCACGGAAGTATGTGACTAACTCAATGGTGGCTGCTTGGCGTTGAACTGTTCCCATTTACATGCATATAACTTATCGCAGGAAAAGGAACCGATGGATTCCAGTCAATCGATAATTCCCGATCCGTCAACAACCTCCGACATTCCCCCAGACACAAAAGATAAGGACAGGGCTACCTCACCCAAGCAAGACGATGCGGAAACATCAGACGACGATGCGGAAACATCAGATGACGATGACCAGGAAAAGCCATCAGAAAATGACAAGAAACCAGTATGCTTCTGTTTGTACTTCACAGGGGCGTGAGCTACTGACATCGATATGCAGAAAAGGTACTATGGGACCGATCCCGAGATGAAATACATGATCCGGAAGATTCTAGCCATGAACACAAGCGACTTTGGAGAGACAGGGGAAAAGTTGTTGCTACGAACGCATATTCTTGATTTAAGATGTCCCGAGTTTGAACGTACTGTCGAGATGGCAGAGCCCAATATGCCAGAAACCAAATTTGACGCCATTCGGATCAATTCCTGGTCGATTTTGAAGCCTCTTTCCAAACTCCAAACGTCTTTGGCTTATTCAAAGGTCGATATTCCATACGTCTTCTGGAAACCCTTTACTTTCTTCGTCGAAAATCTTGGGTATTTGGAGGACTATTTGAGGGATCTAGTAGAGGCCCAACCAGAGAAGTGAGCATTTCTTGGCCGCGTGGCTGCCCGCTATCCAGATACTGAAGAGGGTACAATTAGTCCGAACCGAGAAAAAGAAAGCTCCTTAGGCTCATCACCAATAATCACCAGTATAACCAACTACACATAATAGTGTTAAGCTTGGACGCTAAATTTTGACCCATACAGGGAAAAAAAGTTGCCAGGCAGAACAAACCACTGCAGCGAGTCCGTCCGACCCCCTCGAGCCTAACCAACCCCCGCCCGAAGCGACACTGGATGCCAATACAACGAACGAACCAGACGACGAACTCGAGATTAATGACTTGAAATTCTTCGTCCGATTCGTGAAGGAAAATCTTAAAGAAGATTTGGAGAAGCAGAGACAGTTCCAGTCGGGAGAAGCCACTAAAGCGGCATTTGATGACCTTCATAACCTCTTCCGACCACTGCTTGGCTCTTACGTTGCAGGCTCTTCCAACGATACACTCCGTGCCTACCAAGTTGTTGGTGTAGGAGGTGGAGGCAAGGAGGAACTAGAACCTTCCGAATACTTGGATCCGGAGAAGAGAAACATTGAAAAAAACACGCTAAAAGAGCCGTTCATATTATATCTCTTGTACCTCGACTTTGATGGCAATCACTTCTCAGCAATCCATGAGACGGTAATGATCCAGGACTATGACGGCATGCTGCCGATCAGAAGCTTAAGGGTCTTTCCAGTTAATTTCCTTAGTCCTAAGGAAAGGAAAACCTTGGATGATCGTGGCGGGAGGTTTTTGGAATACGCACTCGGACAGGCGGATGACCGGGGTCTGCATAAATACTGCGCAGGAGTAAGCCTGAATGTAATTAGAGGATCGAAGGACCAGGCATGTCCTCTTATGTCTCCTGGCCTGGCAGCGTAGATGCTGACAATCTTGATGTAGGTGGATAGTCCAGTCATCATTGATCACGCCTTTGCCTTGCAACAGAATCCGGAGTGGGTGCTCAAAAGGGAGTATGATGTCGGTGAAACGCCGAATATATCAAGCAAGTGGTTCAGGTCAGGCTATAGTACCTATTCTAGCGTAAAGAATAACTATCTTGGTCTGGCAGGAGAATGCGCCAAACTTCGCAACAAGCGCTTTTTTCTGGACCAGTGTATGCAAATCCGAGAACAGTGCTCAGGATCAATTCAGGTCGTAGCCGAGGCAAACAAGGCAATCAAACATATTACTCATTTCAGAGTTTTTGCATTTGTGCTTCGAAATCGTACATGGGGTAGATATATAACTGGCTTTTGGTTGATCAAAGATGATGCAAAAGCTAATTCGAACTAGTTTCTGTTAATATTGATGATGTTAGCGACATGGCTATGCAACAAGGGGGATTTGACGCTCTTGTTTTGCCAAAGGGGTATAAAGAACTGGTGAAGGCGCTAGTCGAGATGCACTCGAACACCCAGAGCCCCCAGATGTCGACCCCAGCAACAGAGCAGAATTTCCAGTTGGATTTGGTGCGAGGCAAGGGCTAGTTTCTCCCACCAATTTCGCAGTTTGGAATTTCATCTCAATTGTGTACGTGTCAGCAGGAAAGGGTTTAATTGTCCTTCTTCACGGAGCTCCAGGTGTAGGAAAGACGAGTACCGCCGGTCAGCTCCCAATATTATTCTTGAACTGCGTGCTGACATCGTCTAGAGTGCGTGGCTGAATATGCTGGAAAGCCATTGTTTCCAATTACATGTGGTGGGTGTAATTAGCATTTTGTTCTAATTTGCTTGCTGAAAACTCTAGGTGACATCGGATTCGAACCTCAAGAAGTTGCGAAAAATCTTGAGGATAACTTTAGGCTGGCACACAAATGGGACTGCGTCCTACTACTTGATGAAGCCGATGTTTTCTTGGCCAGACGTGATAGGACGGATTTGAAACGCAACAGCCTCGTGTCAAGTAAGATTTTTTCCCCAAGGTCCATTACCTAAGCGTTGTACATTTGTTGTAGCTGATACCAAAATTGTCACCAGTTTTTCTGAGGGTCCTCGAGTACTACTCAGGGATCCTTTTCCTTACAACTAATCGAGTCGGAACCTTTGACGAGGCCTTCAAATCCCGGATCCACATGAGTCTGTATTATCCGGAACTAAGCCAGAAAGCATATCTTCAAATCTGGCAAATGAACCTCAATCGAATAAAGCAACTTAGGCCAGATGTCAAAGTCGAAGAAAAGGCTGTAATGTCCTACGCCAAAAAAAAGTACTCGGATTTGGAATGGAACGGTAGACAGATTCGGAATGCTGTCCAGACGGCTTTGGCTCTGGCTGAATATCGCTCAAAGAACCCCGCAGATGCGCCTGAATATGATGTGCCTTCACCTCCAGTCATTGGAAGGGAGGATTTTGAGAAGGTTATAAAGGCAGCGAAGAAATTCGAGAGTTACTTGCACGACATCTATGGCAACACCGATGCCGACCGTGCCCACACCGATATGCTACGCGTGAATAAAGTACGCCAACCAACAGCGTCCACGAAATCGAAGGGTGGGGCTCTTTTTGGCTGCGATTCTTCGTCTTCCGATGAAGAATCCTCCTCCAACGAGTCATCTTCCTCCAATTCTAGTAATACCAAGGCGAAAAAAGAAAAGGAAAAGAGCAGGAAAAAGAAGAAGAAGAAGAAGGCGAAGGCGAAGGAGCGGGCTAAGGCGAAGAAGCAGAAGAGTTCAGATTCCGATGACTCGTCATCGTCAGAATAATTGAGGACTATGGACTTCGGAGTCATTATGCTTAGGTTAGCGGTGCTTTGTTTGATAGTATTGTCAAGAGTCTTGGGAGCTTCTGTTTTGCGTGGAAAAATTGAGTTTTGGTTCTGTGGTTCTTGAGGAATCTGTATTGTGCGGAGCGTGGTGGTACAGTTTGGACGAGCTTATTTTTCGGCTTGTCATTTTTCTCACTCTTTAGATCACTGAATGCCTAAGGTGAACCAAACCTCCAATAAAATCTTTTCGGATGTCTTGTGCATGTGTTCTTGTGACGACCATCCAGATCATATCCCATTACGCTTCGTACAGCATGTTAGCACCTCTTTAGACATCTTTGGATAGGAATGTTCGCCGTTGAAGAACGACCATTTTGCGCTTTTCCTACAACCACAATCGATAACATATCGGAAATCCACATTGCTACCGCCACCTCCACCGTAGACCTTGAAAAACATATCACCACTCGAAGCTTTATGATCCATTCGAGTGTGTCAACCCCGAGTCTGAGTAGATGAACATTTCCAAGCAGAAGGCTTGTATTGCTTTAAGCGAACTCTTCCTGGACATAGTGCTGCTAGATTACTACATAGATTGGATTGCTCTGCTGTTGCTCCCTCTCGTCTTCAGCGCTCGAGCGCCTTCTACGATATGACCTGTTTCCTGTTCTTTGGAACAATCGAACGAGTGTGGCAGGAGAATGGAGGGTACTTGACAGAGAGAGGCTACTCAAATACATCAAATTCAGGCGGGGAATGGAATCTGGTGGTGGGCATTGGAACCGTTCCATGCATTGATGTGGTGTCAGCTGGGCCGCTTCGTCATGCCCGTGTTTGAGAAGATCAAGAAGCAGCCTACGGAGCTGGAAAGATGGGGGAGGTGGAGAAGGCGGAGGAACCGTTTTGAGTGCAGCTAGACTTAGTCTCGGAGTGCGGGACACAAGTCGGCTCAGGTTATGTCAGAGTAACCTTAGCCCTATCTATCGCTACGCTAGCCTCGGCTATAGTATAGGTAAACATTACCCGTTGAGCTGGGAAGGTAAGTGCAAGACACCCAATCCGGCCGGGTTTGGAGTATAAATAGCATGTGCACCTTTGAAGTACCTCTCTACAGTATTATGTACCAGCTCAAGATACATGGCGGTGGCTTATGCTGTTTATATTCCAAACCCAGCACCAACAACAGCACATTTTTGCTGTGGATTTGTATATACAAGGGAACAACTGTCCCGCAGTAGATCGGTGGCTTAAGCTTAATCCCGGAGGGTGAGATCCATGCATGCATCATTGTCTCGGCTTTGTGGCAGGGTTTAAACTTTACCCGAGTCCCTTGGAAGCGAAGTATATCTCTCTTCATTGCTGAATTGTACAAATAGGGCCCATAACCTTAAATGTGCTAGGCTTACAGTAACGTTTTATCTCTTGCAACTGGATGGACAGGAGAAAAACGCTCTGATTGTGTGCATACATAACTTTGGGTGAAACGAGGCTCCGCTAGAAGAAAGAACAGATCTAATCAGCAATCAGCACACAGTACAGCAGGATGCCACACGCACTTCAAAAGCCTAATAACTCACCACCCCTCTCCCAAATTCCTCCTAGTATATCGCAATCATGGCTTTCGCATACTTGTCGCAGCTCTATGCCGTCGTCGTACTTCTTTTATGTGGTTTCCTTGCCATGCGGTTATTCCTCTGGAGTGCTCTTTCACGCAACCCGAAACTTAGGCGACCGAAACCCAAGGATTGCTGGCGAATATCAAACGTCCTAGCGCGGTGGGGGTGGTGGTTGTGGTGGTAGTGTGGAGGACTACCCAGAGTACTTTTGGGAGCTCGACTCGGCCACGCTCAATTCGGTGCACCCGGACAACGGCCGAGAGGATTTGACGATTGATTGCTACTTTCACGGCTTGACGCCGCTGAACTGCCCGGAAGGCGAGATCATTGCCGAGTGTGTATTCTCCTGTTTCTTTCTTCTGGCTTGGATAGGTATCTGACGATTTTATGTGATAATGAAGCGTTGTGGCTGTTACCAGCCTCGCCGGGCATGCGTATGGATCCTGGAGGAACCGCCAGAACAGTCGAATGTGGCTGCGAGATTTCCTTCCCAATACAGTCAGAAATATTCAGATCATAACGTATGGCTACCAGAGCAACATTGCTGGGAATGTATTGGATGATTTTCAGGGCATTTTGGAGTATAGGAGAGACCTTATCTATATGCTGGAAAGTGCAAGAAGGCAGCCTAAGGTATAAAAGTTCTAAGATATGACCTTTCACTAAAAAACCTAAATAAAATGAATAGCTAATGTATCGATATCTTTATAGGAAAAGTCGCGCCCGATAGTATTTATCGGACACAGCATGGGTGGTATCTTAATTATTCAGGTACGATGATGACGATGTATGTTTTCCCCAAGTATTGTTCAATTGGTCAACATTAGGTTCTGCTTCACTACAAGAACGAGTCACGGTACAGGTATCTCGTTAACTCGACATGTGCGTTATTCTTGTTTGGGACCCCTCGCCAAGGTCTTGCCGGGGACGATATCCTCCACATGCTCGAGTCCCAGTCAGCTATGAATTCGTCCAGGGCCGAACTGGTTCGGCAGCTGAAGGCGGGCTCAACTTTCCTGGGAGGCCTCAGAGGATTCCATGAGACTCTGGAAAAACCTATCGGTTTTCACTTTTTATGAGACGCAGTCGACCCCAAGTCTTAAAGAAGTATGTTTTACAAAAAAACGTTTTTGATTCCTACTTGATTTGTGGTCTCAGCCCTGCACAAATTTCTAATCTGGGATTTATTAGTCTGCCACATGCGTGTGGATGAGGGGTGGTGAGAAGGAGTTGATGGTTACGAAACCGTCTGCCCAGCTATACTCGCCGGGCGAGCATCGCGTGGCCGTACCATCCAACCATACCGATATGGTCAAGTTTATGAGTGCTGCCGACTCAACCTACAAAAAGGTTGAAACGTTCATTCAAGACACCTTGGATAAAATCCAGCAACGTTTTAGTATGTGCTTCAGGCCCCAGCCTTGTGAAAATAAAATAAAAAGCTTTATGGCGAATTCGAAACATATTTACTGATGGGTTGTGGTTACAAGATGAGAAGTCACGCGTATAAATAAAACCAGTTGGATACCACCCCCAAGACACAGCAATTTTTAATTTTAGGTCCCCCTTTGCTGTAGGATATATGCAGGACAGGTGGTCGCCTTTGTATGCATAATGCATAACGCAGAGTTGAAAATAATAATACCAGACAAAGGGGGAGAGATGGAAGTCTCGGTTCTTTATGATATATTCCGAGTACAGGCTAGGCTAATCAATTGAGTTCCTATGTTTCAGAAAATGATAAGGTTAAAAAATACCTGAAAAGTTTGAACCCAATATCCGATTGCGAAAGCTATAGAGATACTCTTTTCAGAAAGCGACACGAAGGAACCTGCCATTGGTTTGTTTCGCACGCTGAGTACCAGAACTGGTTGAGCAACCGTGAGAACAATCTATTCTGGGTTATCGGCGGACCCGGCTGCGGCAAGAGTGTGCTGTCGTCCGCACCGTCCAAATGGTTTCCGCATGCGCATCCCTCTCTGCAAAGAGACATTCTCGTAGCATATTTCTTCTGCGACGACAAAAACGAGCAGCTGAAAACGTCCGAGGCGATCTCCTACAACAGATTCTGTGCCAGCGGCCGGATGCTCTCCAGTACTTTAAGGCCGAGATGCAGTACGAGTTGTTTTGTGACGCCATGCAGTGGAAGTTTGGCCCTTTGTACCGAGTTTTCGAGCGCGTAGTGCGTGATAGCGATGACGCTATTGGCCCAATGTGCCTTATTATCGACGCACTTGGTATGTTAGCAGAACGTTTTATATAACCCACATGCACCCAAGGGACCCGAGCTGATCATTCCGCGCCAGATGAATGTGAGGACACTCCACAGACGGCAGAACTTTTTGAATGGCTTTCGTAAATTTCAGTATGGCGCTCTGGTGAAAATTATACTTACAAGTCGTATGCACACCCCATTTTCGGAACTGCTAGGGAGCAAGAACGTCACGAGGATTGACCTCGGTGCGGGAAATCTTGGCAAAAGTTTCGTTGTCCATAGAGTTGAAGAGCTGGCAGCGAAGAAGAGCCTCTCGAAACAATTGACCCAAAAAATACAGACAACCCTGTTACAGCGCGCCAAACAAAGCTTCATATCATGGCTGCGCCAAATTTTGCCCGCGCCACCTCCAACAAGGAAGCCTTGCACTTTAGGACTGTAACATTGCTGTTTCGTAGACCGCTTAAACACAATACGCCACAACCATCCCTGTACAGCATCAGCATAAATTCGAGCGAATGCTGGCTGCATCTTTCTACTGTCGCGCGGAGGAGAAATTGTAGCCTGCATCCCGAAACGCACCATCGAGGGAATCACGCTCTTTGCATGCCCGACAGGACTCAACAAGAGAGACTATTCTCGACTTGATTGTTCGTTGCTAAGAACCGGGTACTCTGGGACTGCTTACTGGCATAGCACAGGTGAAATGCAGAATGTGCGTAGAAACATAATTAGTTTCGAAGTAGGCGTGCCACGCCATTGGAGAATACGGTTCAATATCTACTCTAAATCTGGTAAGATACGTACGCACTTCTCTGCTCTACCAGTAATATATGTATCTGCACGGGCAAGGGTGTCGCGTTCCAGGACCACGAGCAAATCGTTGCGGAGCTTGTCACTAAATGTACACCGCCAGCAATAGTACCAAAAAGGTCTCCTGACCCCCAAAAACGCATCCTATGACTTATGCCCTTTCCAAGAGTAGACTATAGAGCAAAAAGATGCCGTATAAGCATTTAAAGGTCCTGCAGTTGCTGAGTCCGACTGCCATCCAACTCCACCCCTTCGGAGGATTTCTTCGTTTGTTGATGCAGCGGAGCGTAAGGTTCTTTTGCAGGCCTTTGAACGCCTCAGGGCTGATAGAGGTCCATATAGTGCACTGCTTTCTCAATTAGCCAAGGACAACGGAGCCGGAGGGACCCAGTACCCCGCATGATGCCCAACCACTGCTATTACAGTATCTTGGTTGTTCCTACAATTATCAAAGAGCCTTCAATCACATGCTCGTGACTTCAGGAGCAGCCACAAAGCCTGCAGGCTTTCAGATATCCCCACAGATCCGGTCAGCCCGACTTCATGCACGTCAGCCGGGCCGTTTAGGAACATTGAGTGTTATGCCGCAATTCAGCAAGAACTACCACAGCTCTTCGGTCGCTTCCAAAAATACCCATTTTACGGCAACCACGTTACGATCTATAGCTGTGTCCTTCCCCCCAGGTCTTCCACGTGTGCCTCATGAGCGGATTGTCCATAAGTTCGAAATATCCTGCACACGTACCTAGAGGAGGTTAAGGTGAGAAGCTGCTTGAATTACTCGGAAGAAACTGAAACACTTGGATTGGAACGCCGTGCTCTGATTGCGGATGGTACGCCATTTGCTTGAACTTGGGATAGGGAGATGGTTAGTCGCTATGGGTGGTTTGTTGTTTGGTCCGGGGGCTTTCTATTCGTGATTTTATCCGGGCAATTCCATTTGTGGTTTATTACAGTCTGCCATATGGCTACTTAATTTTTTTTCCGCTGGCGGCTAGCACCAGTTACATAAACGCCGTCTAATATGTACGTAAACTCTACTTTCATTTTTTTATTCCCAGAGACCCCAAGCGACATTATACCGGAGTCCACTTGGCACCGGTGATCTCCTCTATATGGTCGAAAACAGCGGAACCATTCACGAATAGTCCGTCCAGATATATGCAAAACCGCCACATTTGGTAGCCTTCCCAAAATATTCTTATGTGGATGGGTGGAATGCGCTGAGCTGGCGCGTATGTTCTCTAAATACCGTCACGGTGATGACGCAAACTTAAGTATCTGGAGAGGTGGAGAGGCTGGTGACGCTGGTGAAAAAGTCCATGGAGATTTTTTACGCATACAGCTGTTACAATCATCAAAAAAGCCTCTAGACAGCTGTTTACCTTCGTCCTCATCCGCGAAGCCCAGCGTTCGCTTATCCCGAGAAAGAGATTATATATTTCTCCGCTCGAAACGACAGATTGGGGTCGAAAACCGCTGGGCACGAGGGCACTAAGCTTTACAGTCAACTAATCCCCCTCACAGCTGCGAAATTCTTCATTGCGAACGCGTACTCCGTCAACTCAGTCACCGCCACCGCCACATCCACTTCCAGCAACAACTCATTAAGCGATGGCTTGGACTTCTTGGGAGGAGTATCAAGGGTTGTGTATTCCTCCCGTAGCTTCTTGAGGTTGGTGGTATCGGCGCCCACGCCGAGCTTCTTAGCCGTGCGAGCTATTACTTGACTGTAGGCGTTCTGTCTCGCTCTTCGAATGCTTATGACATACTAAGCTTGAGCACCAGAGTGGCAGTCCGCTGGAGGTGGGGGTTAGCGGGATAATCCTCTGCAAGCAGTCGAATTGGTCCTTGTAGCGCGGCAGAGTAGAGAACTGTGGAGAGCTTTCTAGCTGAGCGAAGACATCCGCAAGCGCGGCAGAAGCGACAGCGGAGTAATTGTCTGCGGGAATGTGAGCCAGTACAGGCTAATCTTGGCGAGAAAAGCGTACCGACATGCTGTGGTAGCGTGGAGCATGTGGAGTGCATAGACCCTGATGGAGAGACGGCGCGCGCTTCTTGGGGTCTGCGGTTGTCGTTGGAAGGTCGCAGTTACGGGCTTCGGGTTCGGGGGCGCGAGGCGACGGTGTCTGGAAGAGCCGCGCCTGTTGAGGTCCACTCTAATTGTTGTGTCCCTGCCACCCCACCTCTGAAACACCCCCAGTAGCGGCTCCCCCAACTCTGGCCTATCGGCATACTACCTCGTGCTAAGTTTGCCTTTACCTACTCGAGCACTCTTCTCGCGTGTCTGTTATCCGACTTTATCGCTGGCGCTAAAACCTCGCTTCTTTCATGTAGTATTCAGTCGAGTTAACGTGCTTGCGCTCTGTTCAAACATTCTAACCCGATGTCGTGTACCTACCTTTTATCATCCAGCCAGTTACACACATGGAGCGGTTGACAACGTGCATTACTGTGTTGAGCACCCTTAAGCCAGCAGTCGCATCTCGAACTCGAGTAGCCAGCAGGACTCGTTAGAAACATCGCGCTTCTCATTCTACCGCCAATACATAGTCTAGCGAACGCAGACAACTTGACCTAGTCACGAGTCTCTTCCACTTATAGGTGGAATTTTGCCCAACTAGTTTAGACCCCAGTACAAAATGTTTTTCCCGTATCTTGAACTCTTCTTTCCGTATAGGCCTGGCACAAACCTGTAGTGTTGAAATTTTCACTGAGTTAACCCATGAAGTTTTCTAGGCTTTCTCATAACTGCACCCTTGCAATACCTTTCCCTTTTTATCACTTGAACTTTCATCTTAATGTACACTGCATAAATATACACAATAGAGAGTCTGATTCGAGGCCACTCAAACTCTAGAGACTTTGTGGTTGGCTCTGGAGTCAAATTTAGACTATTTGGATATGATGATCACAATGCGAAATTCTGTTCATATAAATTGAAGGATTGCTTCAGAATGGCCATTGGGAAATATTGGGCACAAAGTCGCTAATTAGCCGCTCAGATCCACCTGCCTGTAGAGTAATGGTCCAACACACATCTCCCTAAAAACCCAGATACCCCAGGTTCCTCCGTTACTTCCTCAGCCCAGTGATACCACTGCCCCCTATGGCCGACGCTCTAAGTTTGGGCGCCAGCGTCCTAGCCTTCGTCACTGTTGCCGCGCAGCTTACGAGGATCACCTACACCTTTTTCGACTCGATCAAAGATGCACCTGAAGACATCAGACGCCTGCCCGAGCGGCTAAAGGACCTGCAGTTCATACTGCAGCAAATCTATCAACTAGGAACTATAAACCCGCAATATGAAGCGGATCCGGACATACGAGGGTACTGGGACATAAAAGCAGCGAAGCTTCAGCGCGATTTTGACGAGTTTCGAACATTTGCCGAAGGATTGAAGGCGAAAGATATCAGAGGAAGAGTCAAGTGGTTTCTCTCGGACCACGACAGGGCGAAGAAAATTTTGTCGCTTCTCTGCGAGGATATCGAGGTGCTCAGATGTCTGCATCAAATCATGGAGTCGTGTGTATTCTTTCTCGACTAGGATCGCAAGTGGGAACTTACGATCTTACAGTCATCAAATCCATTACAACTTTGAGCAGTTTTCACAGAATAACGTCGTCATCACGAAAGGTTTGACGGATGTACTACAACAAGTTGATCAGATAAAGGGTACTATGGTTACAAAGGACGACCTTGTCCGACAACAGGGTATCTTATTGGCCAAGGCACAACCGAGACACATCGACGGTCAGGGGCGAACTCAAAATACACATTCAGAGATGATTCTTACAACGACAATCAACTGGAATCGACAAACAGTCTATGAACTCCCAGTTGGAACTCTTAAGTTTACCTACGGCTGGGGTGTCGAAAAATCATCTCAGGAAAGGGAATATTCGGCCCGTGGGAGTTGGGAATTCCAGCCAGCATCATGGTTTTCGCACAGAGCATTTCTCACAGAAGCTGCCCTGCGGATACAATGCATCGGACAGCTCGTCCGACCAAGCTTAAAAGTCAATTTGAGGGCTGCGGTGGTTTTGTCAGACGACCATCCAATATTTCGCTGCATTGATGATGGAGATGTGAAAGGCGTTCATCAACTTTTGGATGACCATGCGTTCGGAGCCGAAGATACAAATAGACACGGGTATACGATTATCCATTCTGCGGCTTCTCACATATCGAGCAATTTGTCTTCTGCAAATGTACAGGGGACTATAGAGATACTGCGCCTTCTAATTAACATAGGCGTGGATTGTAACCAGGGCGTCGGCGGAATGTAAGTGTTGCTAGCCTTACAAGGATTTTACTAATTCCCCTACAGGACTCCTCTAAATACCTTGGTGTGGGGTATGGAGCCCAGCGAACCGCTTATCGAGGCCTTGAAAGTACTCCTTGATGCTGGATCAGAGAACCAGTTCAATATGGGGCCCCTTTTATTCGAGTCGGTTATGTTTTCGTCGCATCTGGACAATCAAAGGCGTGACGCTTTTATGGATGGTTTTGAAGATTATGTTTCGGAGTTGCTCAATGCGAACATTAATCATCTCACAGACAACGCAATAGATAATTTGGGTGGAATCCTGGTTTTAATATATTGTAATGATCCACGAGTCGGCAAGACCCGAACACTGTGGCAAAAGGCTCGTTCCCATCTCCGTCTGGATGCCGGGGTCGGAGTCCATCCTTGCAATATTATGGCGACCGATATTTTCACTTTGGCTCAACAACCAGGTGATGGTTTCCCGCCAGGTACCAACGCAGCGACACAGATGATAGAATGGGCATATGAAACAGCCAACAGCGAAGCAGCAAATCATCTTGCATCTTTACTTATACCTCTTTTTCCAAAACAATACTGGCTTTTCGACAAGCCAGACCTTCTCCGTGTCAGTGACTTTGACATCGTGAAAACTCACTGTCTTCGAGACGATTACATAAATCAGCTAGAGCGTGCAGGTGCTGATCCGAAGTTGCTGCGGTATTGGCTCATGACGAGAACGACGGACTTGACGACGTGGCGGCGGTATTTTGAACAGGGCATCCATACGGAGGCGCTGAATTGGTTCCTCATGGACATCGTTCCTCTCCCAAAAGAAAATATTGACTTCTTGCTAGCCAACGGTGCCGATGGTAACTATGTCTTCACTAATAACACGGAAACCTATAAACAGCAAGCACGGACCCCTCTAGCTGTCGCTGTAAGGCATGGAGATTATAGGCTTCTGCAGTATCTACTGGACGCTGGCGCAGATGTTCTACATGACGCTGAGAACATAGAACTATCCGCAATTGCCCGCAAATATGAGCGCTCTGAGCTAGTAGACATGCTTGAGAAACTCGAACGCGAAGAGAGGTTAAAACGGAACATCGCAGCACCAATCGGTAATCCATCTTTCACATTCCATTTCTACTACTGAGACTGACAACTAATTTTTAGTGGTCGAATCTCTTCCACCACCATCGAATACACTCCTGGACCATTTGGTCCTCGTATTTGGCTTCTTTCTTACGGCGCTCGAGTGGAGTCGTCACTGGCTCCTCTGCGGAATCGGGTGGATTTTGAGGAATGGATGGTTGATGCGGCTCGTGTGGCGGCTATTATGCATTGTGTCGTGGCTTGTGCGTGTCTGTGTAGTAGAATGTGGATGGGCAATCTTTGGTGGTGTGATGATAACCTGGTATTCGTGATTGCGGTGAGGGATTTGGATTGTCGATTCTTGAATGCGAGGCATGTCTTTGTAATTATATTGTATTCGGCCGCTAGCGGCCATGACATACATTTTCCTCCATTTCCCTGCCACTTTAAAATCAACAAAGGAAATAAGCAAAGTTGTGACCCCCAACCATTACCGCGAGGCGTGTCTTGAGGTGGAAGAGAACGGAGAAGCGCTTGGAAATGAAGGTATAGAGGTAGGGATGACTTGAATTTTGGTTATTTGAACGGGGAGATGGTAGTTGGGTGCTTTCGGTGGAGGAGGAAGCAGTAGATATTGGTATATATATATTGGTTTTAAGATTTATGTATTTTCTTTCCATACACGATCCATGACTATTTGTAAACTGGTGTCAATATATATTACATATTGGCTCGCGAATGCACATACCAATGATTGCGGTTCCTGTGAAATGGCGAAGGCTGAATGAATATGTGCATGTTAATTGTACATATACTAGCACTGGTGGCGGCTTTGCCGCCCCCAGGATTCGAAATGTTGACCATGGTGGACTTGTTACGATATCAGGCAGATCACCTAGACTTCTGCTGTGTGACCACCACTGTGTATCTTGATTTGGTGCTGCTGTGTATCTGCCGCTGTGTATCTGCCGCTGTGTATCCGCCGCTGTGTATCCGCCACTGTGTATCTGCCACTGTGTCTACTGTGTTGTATATCCACTACTGTATCTGCTGCTGTTCATCTACCACTGTGTATCCGCTGCTGTGTATCTGCCGCCGTGTATCCGCCGCTGTGTATATCGTGCTGTGTATCTTAAACTACTTCTGTATATCCGCCGCTGCGAATATGTATTCTGACCTAGTACTGTATATCTGGCTGTATATCTGTCACTGTATATATATCCTCCACTGTATATCTGCCACTGTGTCTGCTGTATTGTTGAGAGTGATCGAGTACAAAGAGAGATTGAATTTGTATATGCGCCACTGTATCTGCTACTGTATATCAACCACTGTGTCTGCTGTGTTGTATATCCACTACTGTATCTGCCGGTGTATATCCACCGCTGTATATTTACCTCTGTGTCTGCTGTATTGTTGAGAGTGATCGAGTACAAAGAGAGATTGAATTATCTATCGTACAAAAGTGATTGTCTATCGAACTATCTAATGGCAGAATCCATGCCTTTATATGCCTAAGAAATTTGAAGTTCGCTGGAGATGGTAGAGTGGCGCCAGCAGTGGCAAATGGCGGGTGGCGAGTGAAAATTTGTGAATGAGTCTACACAAATGACTCAGTGCATTAGCAAGCACTCTCCAATCCTTTCTAGCAGCTTCGATGGCGTTCTAAAAACTTGTAGGTCTTCGG
>Ga0307515_10008219_pt1 | contig 20411 bp, 24 predicted proteins | sample 17_EM_MG_FD_194513 | JGI IMG/M metagenome (GOLD analysis project Ga0307515, IMG submission 194513) | Populus trichocarpa ectomycorrhiza microbial communities from riparian zone in the Pacific Northwest, United States - 17_EM | ecosystem: Host-associated > Plants > Roots > Unclassified | place...
TGTGTAGATGGGTAGCTATATAGATACATAGATACATAGATGAGAATACAAACTGAATACATGACTGTGATTCGAGGTGCTCCCAGGCTTGTCGTCGATCGCCAGGCGTTGTGTAAACGGCTTCAGCGTAACTGCAGCCCCTGCGAAGAGTGTAACACACGTGTCGTTCTGATGATGCGTATACGACACCACAAAGTAAAGGAGGTACGTATGCAACGCGACCCGTCGCCTGGGCGACGGGTAGCGTGTAATTCTCTGTCAGAGCATACGAGGTTCCGTCAGAGCCGTCAGAGCCGTCCGGAACACCTGGGTGTTTCAGACGGAAATTAGGGTCGTTGCTGATGCATGCCCCATCATGAAAATGGGCGTCAACGGAGCGTCAAGGATTGTTGGTCATGTATCTTGGGTAATCTGAAGGGCAACAGGTTGTATATAGTCATAAACGGAGTATTGGCTGCCTTGATAGGCAAAAGAGGAAGTGAAACGCACCCTGCCCCATGTTGAAAATGAGCATCAATGGAGTGTCAACAATTGTTGGCCTCCCATAATGGTGAATCACTGCGTGATGTGGCCGTTATGGTCTATATACATCGTTTTGACAGTTTTTATACACTAACAGGCTCAAGAATACTTAGGGGCAGCTCTGTAAATGAAATATGTTGTTACTGTCCCAGAGGATGTGGCGGAAATTTCCTGTACATATCTGCCTAGAAAGGCTGCCATATCGTTGTTTATGGATGCTTGAGAGCAAGCGCCACTCATATTACCGAAGATGCAAGTCTAAAAATTGTTGATGCTCAGTTGACGCTCATTTTCAGGATGTGGTAAGGCTTGGCAGTCCGTTTGTTTTGCCCATTAAGGCGGCCAAAACATTGAAAATAAGCGGTAACATACCAATGTTGAGACTTGACGACTAACAGTAGCATATCTGAATGCGACCATACATGTGGAACCCGAAACACAGAACCGGAGATTGGAACCGATGGGTCTGGCCAACCTCAGCAAAACCCGCGGGTTGAGGGGTACGGGTCCGGGTTTGGCACACCAAGAGTCAGCTGGTCGGGTTTATGCACGAGACTGGAACCAAACCGACCAGTATTTACGGTCCTAACCCGGACCGCTGGCGCGTTACCCATACCCATTTCTAACACTAACTGAGCCTAATGGAGGGAAAACTCATGCCTGAGTTCAACAAGCATTTCGGTCGCGGCAGGTCGAAGTTGGACCCAAACTGCCAATGCCAGCCGAAATATTAGCTGACAGTTATGGGTAGAAAATCAAACACAGCAACCAAGGAGTTTATTAGATCTTGGTCCGGTATATTGGCATGCATAATAGGACTGCTACCCTCGTGAAGTACAGGGAGCAGCTCACTGTGTTGAACACACCTCTCAACAAGTCTCAACTGGGAAGTGGCTTCAGTGTAAACACTTACACAACTACAAATGCTTCAAGTAGGAAGATGAACTCCAAGAAACATGGTACAACTGGCACAGCTGGCATGGCCAAAGATGACAGTTTCACCTGCCACAACTGTAGGCAGGTTGGCCATATGTCTTGCAATTGCCCAAACTGCAACTTGATTTAGATGCTACCTGAACAAACTTTGGCCGGCAAAGATGCCCCAAATGCCAAGTCTGGACGCAGACCTAATGACATGAAGAATGGAGGTGCACCAAACAGTCGAAAAGAAACTGGACAGCTTGCTGAGGAGGAATTGGCTCAGCAGGAGACGGACAATGATGTGGAGTGTGAGTTGTAGAGTCTTTCACACTTGGACTCCAAGGCAAGAACAGGCAAAGGAGGTCGATAGCTGTGGCTGTACATGCCATAAAAACAGCATCATATGTGGCATTATCAAAAACGGGTGGCAAATTGGTGCCAGATAGTCAATTCTAGATTTTGACCCTTTGCCTCCACTTGAAAGTTAGTAAACTAGTTGACTCAGTGGTCGATCTACAGAGGTTAAAAGAAAAAACACAATACCTAACAACTGGTGAATCGTGCAGCAGCAAAGTGGAATGAGTAGTCAAGGACGGTGGTGTGTTGGTGAACTATATGGGTCGGAAGTTCCTTCATGGACTGAATTGCAAAGGGGCTGTTCTGAGTGAAATGGACACAGGATGGTTAATTGTGAAGATGGCCAATGTCAACGCAGAGGATGGCATAGAGATTCACCAATGAGTCAAATTGAAACTATGACTTGGTATGTCATATGACTACGAGGCAGAATTTACTTTCAACTACGTCAGGGGCTTTGATATCTTACTAGGCAAATCATAGATGCATGACATACACTGCCGATATCAAATGAAACATGACGATGAAGAAATATCAATAGCTGGCCACCACTGGGAGGAAAGACGGGAAGGCAGAATACACTACATACCTGGCCTATGCCCCTTGGATATCGATGAAGGTATAGTGGAGCAGGTGAAATCTATCTGCATCTAAATCATATGGAAGGGAAAGTGTAACAATATATCTGTCCACATGTCGAAACAGCCCTTCTTGATTGTATTGTACCACCACAGTGATGGCAACACTTAGCTGACAAACAAACCTCCGGGTGAGCTTCGAGTGATGCTGACCGAATTGCAGGGCATCTTCAGCACACCAACATACCCAAATTCACTGAATGGAAGCAAGGCCAATTTCGGAATTGAGATCGACCTGAATGGCAAAATACCATTCTGCTTTGTATAGTGCATCTCTCCTCTGGAACAAGAAGAGCTGCTGAGTCGGATAGACAAGACATTGAGCTGCAGTTGAATTCAGCCCACACAAAGCAATTTCGGCTCACCAGTGTGAATCATGCCAAAACGTGACGGGATGCTGCATATGTGCATAGAATATCGTGCAGTAAATACCATAACCAACAAGGATTATTATGTTCTTCCACACATCACCATCTGACTCAACTCCATGCAGGACTCCTGCTGGTTCACATAATTGGCCTTAGTGGTGTGGCAGGAGAATCCATTTCTCAACACCACCATTGCTCGACTTGGCAGAGGACAGAGCGACAGTGGGTTCATGGAGATACAGTGATGATGGAGGTTGACTGTGTAAGGTGAGCCAGTGGAGTTACTGGGGTAACGGAGACTGACTAAGCGACAGGGAATATATGTCCAGAAGACCCCAGGGTAGATCGGCATCATCCTATCATGCAATAAAATACATTCTCTATCTTTGGCATCTTGTAGTCTCACTTGCTGTTTCCAAGATTTGGGAGATCCATGTGATCGCATTGTTCCTCATTGCTGGGTAGTATCACATCATTTCACCTGCTTCCTACACAACTCGAGTCCGAACAGATCTTTCGCATGAATTCCTTTGGGATGCCACGAGGTGTGTTGGAGTGTTGATTATGGGCTCTTGGCCTCCCAGCTCCATTGTTTCACCACAAATGCCGCCCAAATTCAAATTCTGGTTCAGAATGCTGAGTACGCAATGGTGGGAAAGTCCCCCACTAGGTATTATCGATATATATGGAGAGAAGCAACAAATGGATGGTGCTAATAATGTCAGATTGGAATACCAGATGTGGTAATCTTGGTACATTGATGTCACAAACAAAAAGAGCTCTGACTCTATACCAGAACAACAAAACATAAGAGAAAAAAAGTTCATCCGCACCATGCTGTGGAACACACTTATCCTATTAAACACTGATAATAGAAACCAACGATGCTGCTATGATTAGGAAGAATGCTACTGAGAATAGTACTAGTCGTAAAGGAAGAAGTCGGATGGAATAGAATCCAAAAGATAGAAGACATGGCAGGAACCTAACTGAGAGGACTGTAAGAGGTGGTAAAACCTGGCTAGGAAATGCACATCAGGAAGAGTGCACCTCAAACAGAGCATCAATTAACCCAAGTCCCCTTCCAAGATCTTACAAACTAGCGATTGACCTTAGATTACCAATTACTGGCAATTCATGACCTAAACAACAATACCATCTCAAAAACGCCACAACAGTACCCATCGAAGTGTTAACCAAGCACACTCAATGTTCTTCCACTGCAAGTTGCTGTGGCCATACCAGTTCCTCCAGTGCTAGACTGTCAAGGGATGTGGGATCCTCTGCCAGTACCATCCGTCACTCTAACACCTTGTGAAACAATGTCTAGGACCATAGGTAGTTGATCAAGTTCTTCGCCCATGTCATCGCTACTGAAATGAACCAACTGCCACTCCCAGGATGAGTTGGCACCCCAGTCTTCGGTGCACCGGCTGTTACCAAGTTCACTGAAGGGTACGAATGCCTCTTATTTCGCGCTGGGACTGTCCTGGTGGCCAAAGTTCTCATGTAAACCTTACCATCCTACAGCTCTGACACTATCCAGTAGACGATCAATATGATGAAAAGTTATTTGAGGATGGATTGGGAGCAATTCAAAGAGGAAATGAAGGACACCATCTGCAACCCAGGTTGCCCTATGTATAGAGATTCCAGATTCTACTTTGAGCGAGTATGCAACGACCAGCTGGAATGTGAGAAAGTCAGCCTCACAGCCTTTGTCACTGCCCATGACAACATCAGCCACATAATGATCAAAAAGGGAGCTTTGGTCCACAACTCACAGGAGGAAATGTTACTCAGAGCCCTCCCAAGAGAGATGAGAGCGAATGCCACAATGAAACGAGAACTGGTCACCAGATACTCCTCCAGGTTCAAATCCAACATACTCCAAACGCAAGTGCTCGACAAATGTGTATCTGCTGATGTCCTCTCCCCACTGGATCCGGATGCATCACCTACAGCACCAGGAGTCTCTCATTACTCAATCTCAGCTGGAGTTCCATTACCTGGATTTGGGAGAAGCACATATAGTGCAGGGAGTCTTTTGTTACCAATTCCCAGCTGGAGTTCCACTACAACAGATGGCAGTAGTCTTGAACCTTCCAGCAATCCCTAGCAAAGAGACACCGGCACCGACACTAGCCACGGAGGACATGGTTATCACCAAAGCCAAAAAACCAATCAACACAACAATGTACATTATGATCACAGTCTCTGAGGCTTCGACAGTCCAGATGAGCCAAGCAAATGAGCCCAGATATGGAGGCTACTAGTTCGCCATGGCATACACCACCAAAGATTACCATCCACATCTGTACACACCAATGACCTTCCCACCTCCAATTGCACCCAGGAAATCCACTTACAACTGACTGGGACACAATCACCAGCAGTATTGACCAAACGATTTAGAACCCTTTATCTATTGTGATGTGTTCCAAAACATTCACATGTTCTGTCCTGACATGTACACTGACCGGCAATGGGTATAGACCATTTCAATGAATGCGAATAATGAACCATAGCACCAGGAGGAGGATATGGAGAGGACATATCCAGAGATCAACCGGAGAGAAGGTTCTTGTCAACCCAGGAGTATGCCCGTGAAGTTGCTCATCAATGGCAGAAGGGAGGGGGTGTAGCCACTACAGCTGCCCCACAGTCACCTCAGCTGCAGCACATTGTAAGATTTCGGCTCTTCCAGAGGGCCAGTGCTCAGCTGACTGCGTTTCACTCGAGGATTGCTCCACAGCTGTCCGAAACCGATCGTTATTACTGTGGTCGCTCTCCTGCCAAGGAAAGTCAGGGAGAAGGTAAGGAAGTCAGTATGGAGAAATTGAGCGATGAGGATGAAGAACCAGAAGAGGGGCAAGGCGAAAGCAGTGCGGAACAAGACAAAGAAAGTGAAATGGAGGCAGAGAGAGATGTGCATCTTGATGAGGAAGATAGAGAACAATGATTGCCAGTTGTATGTACATAGACAGGATATGCCATCATGGGCAAGAGAAGGAAGAGGATGGACCAGGTGACAAGGGGTGATGATAAGGCGGCACATAGTGAGGAAGATGATCTGGAGGTTTCAACAAGTGATAGTAATCAGGAAAAGTGAACTATCAGCAAAGCGGTGGCATTCAGCAAATGACTGGCCAGACCAGACCTAACTGAAAACACAACCCCAATGACTCCAAAGGCTCCAAAGCACCATGAAAGAAAGCACCACAAAAGAAAGCACCACAAAAGAAAGTACCACAACAGAAAGCACCACAAAAGAAAGCACCACAACAGAAAGCACCACCAAAGAAAGCACCGCCCCATGATACTGAAAACTATGGAGTCCTTAACAGGGGCCCACTTGATTATACTATCCTAGCCTGTCAGGAGAGAGAAACCAGTGAATTAATCTCTCGACTGCTACCAAAGGCTAAAATGGTATCAGTTTTCAAACACAAATAAGTTGCTTCCAGCAGCCCAGCCATACCAAACAACATCAGAATCACATACATTTCGGCCTTCTCCGGCCTGTAAGAGGACATTGGATGTACCGAATCCTGGTACCCCAGGGCCTCTTCAACTAACCTCAGAAAGATGCATAGGCATAAACTTCCCATGCTCATCCATAGTGGATCTGAGGTCAGTGCGATGAGTGAAGAGGTCATCATCGAGTTGAACATCAGGTGGAAACGTGCCAAATGCAACAGGAAAAGCTTCTGTGCTAAGGTAACCAAGATTTACTATGGCCATTACCACTAAATCATAGTTGCCTACCCCAGATTAGAGTACCTTACTGGATATTTGTACCATTTTAGGAGGGTTATGGGAGACCATATATTACGGTATGTGATAACACTTTGCAGAATGCAATATATTTCTCATGCTATATACCCTTTCATCACCCCCTTTTTTTGAATCACTCCCATCACCACCATCTCCACCATCACCACCACCATCACTATGATCACAACCGCCTTTACCACCATCACCACCACCATCACCGCCATCACCACCGTCACCACCATCATTATCACTGCAATAACCATCACCACCATCACCATTACTGCTGTCATAATCACCACCATTACCATCACCACCATCATCAACACCACCATTAGGTATTGTACTTGTAGATTATTCCTCCATGAGCTGTATATAATACACCCCTGCCAACTCGCAGTGGAGCCAGATCCACTGCCAGATGAGAAGCCAAATCCACTACTGGATTTGAAGCCAGATCAACAGAGACAAGCGAAGTGAAATCCACACTTACCAACTTTGTTGGAGCATGTCAGAGCCGTGAGACCAAGCATGTCAGAGTTGTGGAAGTGAAGCCACATCCAAAGCATCTTTCCAGCTCATAGCAAATCCAGATTCTCTGCTACCAGTGTAGCCAAATCTACTGCTACCAGCTTGCTCGCAGTAATGCAAGACCCACAGCTACCAATGATGCCAGTTTCACCTGTACCAGCGGAGTCAGAACCACCGCAACCAGCTTGCTCACAGCAAAGCCATATTGTCCAAGAGGGAAGAGTAAGCTTGTCAGAGGACTGAGACAAAGCATGTCGGAGTTGTGAGAGCGAAACCAGATCAAAAGCTTGTCACCAGTTCATCTTGAATCCAGATTCTCTACTACCAGCAAACACACATTCAGCCCAACCAGCATTCTTCCAACGAGTCCAGATCCACTGCTACTAGCGAAGCCAGTTTCACCCCTACCAGCGAAACCAGATCTACTGCTATCAGCTTGCTCCCAGCGGAGCCAGATCCACTGCCAACAGCAAAGCCAGTTTCACCCCTCCCAGCAAAGCCAGATCCACCGCTACCAGCTTCCTCCAAGCAAAGCCAGACTGTTAGAGAGGGAACAGTGAGCACATCAGAACAGTGAGACCAACCATGTCAGAGTTGTTGGAGCGAAGCCAGATCCAAAGCTTCTTGCCAGCTCATAGTGAATCCTGCATCTCTGCTACCAGTGAAGGCACATCCAGCCCTTCCAGTGTACATCCAACTAGTCCAAATCAACCAGGACAGTGAAGCCAATTCTACCCCGACCAGCAAGGCCAGTTCCACCCCTACCAGCGAAGCCGGTTCCATCCCAACCAGCGAAGCCAGTTACAACTCTACCACCGAAGCCTGTTCCACCCCTCCCAGCCTAGCCAGTTGCACCCCTACCAGGTTACTCCCACTCAAGCCAGATCCACTGCTTCTTGCCTGCTTCCAGCGCATCCAGACTCACTGCTACCAGGGAAGTCAGTTCCACCCCAACCAGCGAAGCCAGTTCTGCCCCTACCTGCGAAGCCAGTTCCACCCCTCTCTGCGAAGCCAGTTGCTCCCCTACCAGGTTGCTCTCACCGGAGCCAGTTTCACCCCTAGCAGCTTGCTCCCAGTGAAGCCAGATCCAAACCTTCTTGTGCACTCATAGTGAGTCCAGATTCTCTGCTACCAGCCAAGCCACTTCCACCACTACCAGCTAACTTGCAGCAAGTCCAGTTACACTGATACCAGCGAAGACAGATTGTCAGAGGTCAGAGTGAGCATGTCAGAGTTGTTGGAGCAAGCATATCAGTGCTGGAAGTAAACATGTCAGAGTTGTAGGAGTGAGCTTGTCAGAGTTGTGAGAATGAGCATGTCAGAGTTGTGGGAGTGAGCTTGTTAGAGTCTTGAGCGTCAGTATGTCAGAGTTGTAAGAGTGCACTTGTCAGAGTTTTCTGAGCAAACATGTCAGAGTGATAAGATCATGTCAGAGTGAGAATTGTCCATGTCAAAGATGCAAATGCGAATGTTCTAGTAGCAAATACAGGAGTAATTGTGCTAAATATATACTACATTTCATGAATTGCAATATATACCTGCGCTACAATGGAATTACAGAAATACTACTGTAGTGGTCTCGGTAAATTACAGGTGAATTATGAGGGGTTACAAGTAATGGCTCTGGGATAGTTGATGTTATTTTGTGTTATTTGGTGTTACGGGAGTTACAGAGGATTACTGTAGGCCAAATGGCCTATTGTAGATTACCGGGAACAGAATAACTTTTTCCAGTCATGGAAGATGATCACTGCAGATGGCAATCAGTCTGATTTGACAAAGGTGACAGAGTCTGCGCTCATCAACGTACTTGGTATCAAAATTACTATACTTATTGTTCTAGCAAAAACCAGATCGGAACAGGTAATGTCAGGCCAACCCTGGAAATCATACGCACAATACTGTGTGAGGGATATGGACGATGGCAGTTGCGAGATCACCATCTGTGCCATTAATGGGTCAGAGCAGGTGACATTTGTTGTTACCTCTCCAGGAGACAGGTGGGATAGATCAACCAGCAGCTCAGGAAGCATATACACCTAGTTAAAGTATGGGTGACTTGGAAGGATAGGGCCCAGCACTGTAATGGAAAGAGGTTGGAGAGTTCTGGTAAGGGAGATGGGAATAAGAAGGGCTCGAATAGTGGAAAACGAAAAGAGGAGGAGTTGGTTGATCAGACCAGGGCACTTGCGGGGAAAGTGGAAGTATAATACAATGGAGAAGAGCAGTAAACATTCAAGGAAAGAGGAAATCAGTGAGTCAAAAAGGGGGGCGAATCAATGCGGTGAGGACGCTAATGGCAAGACCCATGAATCAGGAGGATGAGTTGAAAGAGGAGGAAGCACTGGTAGTCAGAGAGTTGGGTAGGAGGATGGTAGCAGAAGAGTAGTCAATGGGAGAGGAGGCTCTCATGATGGAAGGGAGGGTAACAGGGAGAGAATCCACGACTTTTGTGTGGGTTTGTAAAAATAGCATTTTGCTGGAACTTAGTCAAATATGACACTTGTCCTCGTACTTTGACTCGGCAACGTGCCACACCGACCCAAGCCCCCACGTCACCTGGGTGCGCACCCATTACAAATACATTACCAAGAAAGTGAAGCCCCTTCCCATGTCAGGTGGAAGTATACCAGATGCCAGACTCGACTGGAGAGGAAGAACTATCAGCGAGGCCATCCCAATACAAGGCCATTGGGAGAAGTTGTTCATCCCCAAGGACTCGTACGGAGAAAGAGGAAGAATGTTGACCTCAGAGAGAGTAATTAAATTGCGGATAGGCAGCATAATATGTCCAATTGGGAAGGATGCCCGCATTGGTATGGAATTGAATAGCAAGTATGCCCTCTGATGGACATGGAAGGAACTGCGAATGATCAGTGAGAAGATTGAGCCCCTGCGTTGTATATTTCTGGAATCCAGTCACAAGGTCTGGAAGGATGGTGTGTTCCACCTACCAAAGAACATCATTCCTATGGACAATGAGATAATAGAACAGAGTATTCAGCAGGTCCTATTCCAGGCAGTTTATGGCCCGTAGAGGAATGCTCACTTCTTTATTCCAACGAAGAATGAGAAGTATTGCCTCATCATGTATGCCATGAGCACAAATTGGCATACACTGGATGATGGCTGGATACCACATAACGTCAAAGAGTTTCCCAAAGCCTTCGCTGGACTGCCCATTTCTTCACTGATTGACTTTGACTCTGGGTACAACCAAAACATGTAGTGTGAGGATAGCCAGGACAATATGGCCTTCCAGAATATGCAAGGCATGTACCGGCCGACCAGACTGGTACAGGGAGCTACCAATTTGGTATCAGCATATGTCAGAGTATCTGGAAAATGTCACAACGCACAGGTGCGTTCAGTTGCAGAAATATTCGTCAATAATGTGGGAGGTAAAGGGGCAATGAGTCCGTATGGAGAAGCCGAAGTGGAAATGCTGCCTGGAGTTCACCGGTTTGTTATGCAACACCTCCAAAACCATGATAACATACTTGCCAATGTGGAGAGATCTGGAGCCACACTTTCTGGAGAGAAATCTGACTGCTGCTGGAATGGGGTAAGAATTGTCAAGTGTGACTGTGGTGAAGCAGGAAGGTGGCAGCAAGCATCAAAGGTTAGCGAGGTGTGCATTTGGCCCTGGCGTGAGAACCGTACAGAGTACAGGCCACTTTGAAGGTTGTGCATATACTATTGAGGATGGATATCCAAGTATCGAATTGTTGTAGGCCCCCTCCCCTGTTTCAAATCTTGCAGAAGGATGTAGAGTTTCAATCAGAGACTGAGGAAAGCAAGCTAAGTGAATCTTGAAGGAGGCTCTTGGTAATGCTCCTGCGTTGAAGAGACTACACATTAGTGATGATCATGAGCAAATAGTCTTGGGAGTTGATCTCAGTTTGGAGGGGTGGAGGGCAATCTTGCCGCAAGATGACAAAAATAAGAACACGCACCTGTGTCGCAAAGCAGGTGGGCTCTGGTGCACAGCCAAGAAGTGATATGACCCGAGAAAACATAAGTAACATGGGCTGATGATGGCACTTATGACGTTCTGCAACTATGTATACGTGGTCAGCTTCCTCATGGAGACAGATGCTAACACATTTGTGCATCAACTACACTCGCCAGCCAATGACCTGCCAAGACCACCAGTTACCCACTGGATCACATTGATATGACCATTCAATTTCGATGTCAAACATATTCCAGATAGACTGAATGGTGGTCCTCACGGCCTTGCATGGCAGCTGGGAGGGGAAGGGGAGCCTAAGTCAAATGTGAAGGCCGCGCAAGAGGAAACAATTCAACCAAACTTATCGGAAATACAGGTGGAATGACAACCAGAACAAAAGAGGGATGAGAGAGCATATGAACAACGTGTTCAGTTAAGACTGGTGGAGGAATACAAAGGGAGAAGGAAGGAGCTAGGTGAATTTCTGAAGGACCTGAAGCAGCTGGACGGAAGAACTATGAAGGCAATGCAGCAAATATGCCAGACAACAACGAGTTACCTGGTTTCAGACTGTGTACTGTCCCGTAGGCAGAAATCCAAAGACCCGCCGGCAAAGGTATTAGTGAACACAGAGTGGAGAAGGAATGCAACGGAAGCTACCCACTAATTGAATAGGCACCAGGAAGGGCATGTATACCAGAGTTCGGCCTGATAGATATACATATGGCAATTATAGGAATCTGGTCGCAAACGTGGATGCAAGTGATTGAAGATGTAGATGTATAGGTATGATTATCACTAGAGATCAGAGGCTCATGGAAAGCAGACTGTAAAGAACGGCCGTTACCCGGCCCATGTAACATGCTGCCATTCTGTCATTCCCCTCTTTCAGTGCAGACCTCCTGTGCTGCAAAAGCCAGGCTAAGTGAAGAAGGAAGGAAGGAAGCAATATACAATTAGATGGTGTAGGTACTCTTACAACTCAAAAGTCCTGCTACTGATTGGAACCGTATGGTGGCCTTTCGCTGGAATCAGTGCATGGGTAAACTCCACCTCCACTTGGCGGTATTCTGGAAGTGGTAATTACCCATGCCAACAGCATTTGTACCCGGCCAGGATCCAAAGAAGTAATGTAGTATCGAAAAGTGAAAAGAAGAAAAGGGAAGCAAGGAATGAAACAATCATCCTATGTACGCAATAGAACAGACTGAGAAGTCGCACAACCAATTCATACCGCTCAGTGTGAACTTTTGGCGGATCTGGTGCAAGTGGAAACTCCACCTACACTTGGCTGTAATCCGGAGGTTGTCAACACCATGCCGATGACATTTGTACAGTACCGAGATCCAAACAAGTAATGAAGTATGTCGAAGAGAAGAGATGAGAAGAGATGAGAAGAGAAAAAATTCAAAAGAAAGGCATGCCCAATTGATAACATTCCTGCAGTCCTGCGTTCCAAAACTCGATTAACTCAATTCCTCCACACCTGAGTCCCGGACCTCAATTCCTGTTTATCTCCACTCCGGAACTCATACAGCATCTGACCTGCCATCCAGTACTGCACTCAAGCCTCGTGTATTTCGGCATGGGTGATTGTCTGAATTCGTCCAGGAGGTAGAGCTTTCGGAATGACTTGACATCTTGGGGAGAGTATTCTGCCAGTATCAGTTGTGGCTGTCAATGGGGTATGTCGATGGCGTGTAGTCTCATTTGTAGACACCTATCACATCAGTTTCTCTAGGATGGTTATACTTACCAAGTTCAAGTGTACTCGCACTGTCTGATCTCTCTGCAGCGATTCCGCTGGTACTGACTACGTTGCAGCCAGTAGTCATCAGTAATTGACATTGACTCGCCGATGGTGCTTGAGGTGGAAATCATTGTTGGAATTGTGCTTCGGTGACCATCTGGGGGACGTCATTGTTGCGCTCTCCACGGGTGGCATCATTGGCATCTTGGTCAACATCTTGCGAGACTTGATGTGCGACTTCATGGTAGACTTGTCTGTGTGTGTCTCAGTTGACTCCCTCCGGTGGGCTAAAGGCTTGTTAGCAGAACTTGAAGGTGGGCTTTTGACTTGTCTGTACACGTCTCGGTAGGCTGCCTCTAGGTTGGCCTTTGACTTGCCGGCGAGACTTGACTGATCTGACATGGCAATCTCCCACTGTTTGAATATTTGTCACTCCATCGGAGACTCCATATCAATTGTTGATTGCAATCATATGATGCTAAGGGTGGATCTTGGATCTTCGAATTGATATTGAGATTCATTGGTGATTCGTGATTGGTACTGTGATCTCTCCAATGTGACACGTAATTCATTTTAGACAATCTTCCTGTAGCTTCGGCTTGTCTACCGTATTGCTCACAGTCTAGTTACTATCGTGACTGGCTCTGCAGGTTGACTTACTGTCATATGAGGTATCACAATGGGCTCAATTTCGCCGGCACTGTAACGGCTATGCTTCATTGTGACTTGTTCTGCCTGTCAACCTACTGTTGTATGAGGCTTCCGAATGCACTGAATCTCAACGTCATGTAAAACAGCGCCTTGCGTTGACTTTGGGAAATGACCTGAGCTTTCGCACCTGGCATCGTCATAGCCATCGGTTTTCATGTTACGTGTTGGTGACTATTTGAGGGTGATAGAATGCGCCAATTGCATCAGGGGTGGGCGGGATGTCATTGATCCATATGTAACATGTAAGCTTTGCAGAAGGTAGTAATGCTCACTGCAATAGAAGAGCGAATCTGCTCTCGGAAAGCCGCATTCTACATGGAATATGCGGATACTGGCATCTCGGTAGGCAGCATCAGTATGATATCCGTTTGCTTCTTGGTAGTTCTTCGGTCGACCGCTGGTAAAGTGGTTTGGAACTCAGTTCAGTATGCCGTTATGCGATAGTTTTCGATCCTACAGTGTGCCATTCCGTAACCGTCTCGGTCAGTGACTCCATACTGTCCTGCCCCCAGTAACTCTCACCCTCTCTATGTGAAGTTCTTTGGCAGCTATATCTGTCGCTGTGAAATCTCAGTGATCATCTCTTGATTCCATTCCCGGGACAATTCAGTACTGTTGGTGGTTGTTAGCAATCTCCGATGGGACCATGTCGGTAGCCTTAGTGTGGTCGTGCAGGATCGTCTTTGGATCTGTTTCATTTACTGCGTTCCTGTCATTTGGTATCTTGTGTGGACCTACATCGGTAGCCATATTGCACTAGTTCAGCATGGATCGGGCTCATTTGACATGTCATCTCTCTGGTGCATTGATGGGTAAACTGGATGTCCATTGTATAATAGGTGAACATTTCATCTTGGATTGTGGCGTATGCTTATTGGCTCTCCTCTGGGTCGGCCTGTTGATTAATTTGTAGGTGTCTTTGCCGTGATTGGAGTGCGTGTGTTTATCGTCATCCTCTGTGTCTGCTAGTCGATTTATCTGTTGGTGTCCTTGCCATGACTTGACCCATCTGACATAGCATCATTCGGGTATGGCGTTCCTACACTTCCAGGATGGTAATTGTTCGTGGTAGGGGCTGTTTGAGATTCCAGTATAGTAATACCACTGTTTGAAAGTTGTTGCTCCGCCAGCAACTAGTCTCATATGACTTGATTGGGAGCATAGATTGGAAGGGCTTGATCCGGGGTTGATTCAGAAGTCAATGTGTGGTCGTCAATTGTCATCGTAGTAAGGTAACTTGGGATTGCTGAATCTGAGTCGGGGTCCTATTTGGGACTATTCCTGCTATTGTAACTTCAAAACAGATAAGGCATTGTATTTGGCATTGTCATAGGCCTTGTATTCTGCATTGTATTTGGCATTGTGATCTCTGCATTGTATTTGGCATTGTAATCTCTGCATTGGATTTGGCATTGTAATCTGCATTCTGTTCAGCATTGCAATTGGCATTTCATTTGGTCTATGTATCAGCATCTCAGCATTCAATTGCGAGTCTTGTAGAATGTCATCAGAAGTAAGCATACTAGAAACTGTACAATGCCACAAAGAGGTTCTTGACTGTCACCGGTTTGAGTGCCCAGTAATCCGTGTATATCGATAGGACGCCATCATTCTTCTTCATGAATAGAATTGGTGCTTTTGATACTGATGCTAATGACCGCTGGACGAAGCCATTTGGTGTGTTCAGTTGCATGTATGCCTTGAAGTTCGAAGTTCGACTTCTAAATGGTTGTAGGTGCATCCACATGATATCTTGACCTCTGGTTCCAGGTCATTTGCATGCTCAATTGGCGGTGTGGTGCCAGCGTTTCAGCCTGTGTCCTGCTAACGACATCCACAAATACTGAGTACCTGGCTGGGATGAAGTTCCCGTCATCTGTAGGTACCCTCTTGTGTGCTGCTTCCGATCTGTGTTTGCTTCAGTGTTTAAGAACCAGGAGGAGGAGAAGAAGATGAAAGGAGTAATCCAGGAGGCCTTGTAATTGATGGTTTGCACACAAATGAGGCAAGCCCTGCCGTCCAGTGATTCACTTTGGGTCTTGGCGAGCCCGTAGCAGTCATTCAAGTCTCTTCTTGGAGGGGCTCTTCTGTCACAACTACCACCGCTGCTCCCTGCTTGTCGCATCCAGCGCTTGTGTCTGTATTCTCACCTCATGGATCCTGAGTGATGCTATCCAAAGTCGCTCCCAGGGGCATTATGCATTCACCTATCTGTATTGCAAATGTTGTCGACTTCATCCGTAGCAAGAAGATCGTCCAATGCAGTTGCTCCAAGTGTGTGTATATCCGGACTACACCCCAGAAGCTGGTCATTGACATTATCATGTTCTGCTTCTTAGACCTTCGGTGCCACTGCCATAGCCTTGAGCATCATTTCCTCTGTTCTACTCACACTCTGGGATTGCAGGGAGTCAAGCGAGCGCAGTCGATGTTAGGATATTGTCTGTGAAACCATCGTACGCCACATACGAAGTCCTATCCCTGTACTTGTTCAACGAGGAAGTCTGATTTTTGTACTGGTGCGAGACGGTTCAAGTACTGGACTGTAATCTGCATCACCTTCCGGCTGTCCTTTGCATGTTGCATCACTTCTACGTTCATGTCAACAGTGGTGATGTGTGTCACCTGGTGTGACATCCCACGTTGCTTGAGAAGCCTCTGTTACATAATGATGCTTGCTGCACCACAGTTGAGGAGACCCCATATGCATTGCCTCTTGCCATATCTATCTTGTATTTACACATTGTGCACTATGAGTGCCCAATCTGGTGTTTCAGTGCTGTATAGATACTGATTTAACATTTTTGTCCAGTAACACAATGGGTGCCTACCCCACGGATAGGATTTTCCTTGCTGAGTGTCGAAGGATCGTTGGTGCCTGATTTGTTGATTGCCACCTTGTCTTTAATGTAATTGCAATCAAAGATTATTCATATGGTAGGCGAACTTTGATTTTCCATAATACTTGTGCTCTGAAGTCATCACAGTCGTTGTAGTTGTGGTAGTTGTCATAGTTGGTCTGCGCAATTGTGTCAGTCTGTAACCGTGGATTGACTTCACCCTGCCCAATGTGTCACTACTATAAGTTCACTTCCATCATGCAAATGCATCTTCATCAGTGTACTTTGCTCATGCACACAATTGCAGATCCTTCTCCGTGGGCATTCTTTGGTCCTGTATTCCATCCCAACAAAGTAGTGATACCTGTTCTGACTTGGATATCGTATGTGGACATCGCTCTTGGTGTTCAATATTACTGCATTCCCTGGTAGGATGACTCCATCCATTATAGGTGCTTGGATTAGTGGTTACGCTCAATGGACATGTACAAATGGTGTTTGAGCTCAATTAGATTAATGGTATTCAATATTTGTAATTGTCAGATTCAAATAATGGGGTCCTGTACTCGTGATAATCGTTGTCTTCCTTGCCGCTGATGCGCCTTGTGCACAAATTGGTCTCTGATCCCCTCTTCACTAGAATCAGGGGCTCAATTGAACGGTGGAATGGTTAATGCTTGATGATTCACAATAATGATACTTTGATATCTTGTTTGGAGGGCAGTAATCGCAATTGTTGAATTCAGGCTGTCCTGTTGAAAACGGGGTAATACTCATACACTCATAATCCCGTAAGCGAAACGTATCTATTAACTGAAATAGTGATAATAGTGTAAGGGCATGCTTGCCTTAGTATGGCCTGGTAGGTATACATATTGCAATAATAGAAATATGATTGCAAATGTGGATGCGAGTGACAGTAGACGTAGATATAAATGTAAGATGATCGCTACAAGTCTGAGGCTAGTGGCGAGCCAACTATTTGGAACAGCTGTCACCCAGCCCATGGCACGTACTGCCATAGTAGCACTGTGGAACAGATGGAACATTACACAAGGTAGTGGAACGATACAAGTCGCTCAAATTGTATATTGACCACACGCGCTGGTTCATTGACAATGTACAAGTAGTGTGAGAAGAAACCTCCACTATGGTATGATGTACCCCTGATAAACATAACTGTTAGTCACCAATGGCACTGAGTGGTGATAGATATTTCATACATGCCCAAGATGTAGGATAGGTATCACCTACAAGTGGTAGCGAGGGAATACGTCAGCAGGTAGGAGGAGGCATGGCCACTAAAAGAAGGTAAACTGCCAAGAGTAGAAGGCTATATTTACCAGTAGGTACTTTGTCAGTTCGCAACCCGAGAAAGTGTGGTAGTCGATGGAGAGGCAGTGAACACTAAATGGACCAACCACCTTCGCAGGCATTACAATATTCAGAAGCTCACTATCCCCGCACAACATGCAGCCTCAAATGGAGTAATGGAATGTGGACCCGGACAGATGGATGATGCACTATCCAATCCCACAGCGTGCTCGAATGAAACAGAATAGGGAAGAAGTGATCACTTACCAGCGGTGCTTTGGACTGATAAGATCACTGTCAGATAGACGACCGGGCTTTCACCATTCCACCTGATCTTCGGCCAACATGCAGCACTTCCAATGCAGCTGGAGAGCTGGACATGGAACACTGCCAACTCGACCCAAGACATCGACAAGGCAGCATTACTACTAGCGGATACAGGTAGGCAGCTGGATTGATGGCGAGACAATATCAATGTAGCCATACAACATCAAGAGGAGTCGTGAGATGCCAATGTGCGATTCTTCGACAACACAGCCAACCTCCACTCTGAAGATCTCCGCATGGGCAGCTTGGCAGTCATATAGGAAACAATGGTGGGGTAGTCAGGAGGCTCCACACTGCATGCTAGGTTGCAAGGACCCTACCAAGTCACAGAAATTGCCCAGCGCAGGGGGAGTTATCGACTGTCAGAACTAGATGGAGCGGAGCTCGCAGGCTAGATAGATTGTAGTCGCCTGAAGAAGTTTGTCACATGCAACAAAGGAGTAGACGGTGCTCGATACAACCAGGGGCCCAACACCGCGCCAGAGGAGGAATCGGAGGAATTCGAGGAATTCGAGGTACAGGTAGTACCTGGCCAGAAAAATTCAGATGCACAATGGATGTGTTTAGTTATATGGAAAGACTGGCAGCAATGATCATGGGTATGGGCAGAGGATATGGCGGGGTGCAAGTAGCTAGTGGATAAGTGAAACGCTGCAGATCAGGTGCTGGCAGACCACCCAGCCAAAGAATGGTGGGAAAGATGGGCACGACAATGCGAAAAGGGAGGATATATTTTGCATTGACCATATCAAACAGAATTGAAGATACCAAAGCGATGCAATTGAGTGGAGTTGTTAGATGGATGGAGAATATTGAATCCACACAATTGAGTGGCTTTACCAGATAGTGGGGGAAGAAATATTCCCATTGGCTGAGTTCCACCTACGTTACACTAACAATTCCTACCATTCTCCCTTAACCCTCGAGTAATGTTGCGACAAGACAGAGGACGACTACTGCAGAACTGGGCAGAATATTCTCCACCAACCACCGGAGTAACAAACATGATATGACTAACATCTGAGTACAAGCGATGAAAGTGGAGTGGAGGAAGGAACGATGTTGTGAACAGATACGAGAATTGCATACTAGGCAAATTTGGAACTACCTAAAGAATGGAAAAAAAAGCAACTCATACAAATTACCCCTCCAGGTATATACAAAGCTCCCTCCTCACACATTCCAATGGAAGACAGCCACTGTACTGCACTGTGTATATCGCTCTGCACACTGGCGACTGTGCTCAATATCACCATCTCCACCATAACTAAGTACTTACTTGCTGTGTACATGACACACGGACATTGAAGCAGTACTCAGCAATGTGATGGATGTTGAATCATCCTTAACCATTACCACCACTGCTACAAGCCTCAACTCCACCACCGTGGCAGCCGCCACTACTGCAGCCACATCAGCAAAACAAATTTTGCTTCATTAAATTTAATCCGTTTATTGAACCCACACACCCCAAAAAATGAAATTGAGGTTCCCTGACATATGGCGTTGCTGTGTTGATTCTGAATGTTCAAGAAGTAGTCGCAATCATTTCATGAAGCTCAGAGTCCTCGCTCCGGAAGGTGGAAATTAATCATTCCCACATATATTTTACTTCTTCCAGGTTAAAATTTTACATTTGCAATTTCCTAACCAAAGAACACTTGTATATGAGTTGTCATTAAACTAAAATATACCCCTGACCGTAAAATCTAGGGTTCCACATAACTACCAACTAGGAACCAATCTAAGGAGGGCAGCACAGGAGGGAGAGGAGCAGAAGCGGGAGCAGGAGTAGAGCGGTGCATCGACAGTTAATAATGGACATACCCCGGCATCAATGCACCATCATAATGTACTCAACGAGCGGAATCGATTGAGCCCACGAGCGAGTCAATCAGAGTTAATATGGAAAAGTTGGACTGGGGTCAGCCCTGGAGTAGGAGGAAGAGGAGGAGGAGGAGTGGAGAAGCCAAATGAGAGCCAATGATGGATGTACCCCAGCATCCATGCACTGTCTTGATTTACTAGATGAGACCAATCGATTGAAGCTACTAGGGGGTCAATTGGAGTTGATCTGCAAACATGAGAAAGGGGTCAGCCCTGGAGGATGAGGACATGGAGTAGGAGGAGAAGGAGGAGGAGGAGGAGGAGGAGTAGAGCAGCGAATTGATAGTCAATATTGAACGTACCCCAGCATCCATGCACTGTCTTGATTTACTAGATGAGACCAATCGATTGAAGCTACCAGGGGGTCAATTGGAGTTGATCTGCAAACTTGAGAAAGGGGTCAGCCCTGGAGGATGAGGACATGGAGTAGGAGGAGAAGGGGGAGGAGGAGGAGGAGGAGTAGAGCAGCGAATTGATAGTCAATATTGAACGTACCCCAGCATCCATGCACTGTCG
>Ga0307515_10008220_pt1 | contig 20411 bp, 21 predicted proteins | sample 17_EM_MG_FD_194513 | JGI IMG/M metagenome (GOLD analysis project Ga0307515, IMG submission 194513) | Populus trichocarpa ectomycorrhiza microbial communities from riparian zone in the Pacific Northwest, United States - 17_EM | ecosystem: Host-associated > Plants > Roots > Unclassified | place...
ACACATATATTTTAAATAAACGTTTATTTGTTTGAGATATGAAGATCACGTTTTTAACCGTTGGCAAAACCGAAGATGCCTATTTAAAAGAGGGCATTGATAAATATGTAAAGCGCCTGAAGCATTACACCAAACTGGAACTGGTAGAAATTAATGAACTGAAAAATACCAAAGCACTTACCGCCGACCAGCAAAAAGCAAAAGAGGCCGAGCTTATCCTGAAAAAAATAAGCCCGCTTGATCATGTGATTTTGATGGATGAGAAGGGAAACGAATATACCTCTACCCAGTTTGCCGCCTATATCAACAAAAAAGAGATTAGCCTATCGGCCAACCTGATATTCGTTATTGGCGGCCCCTATGGGTTCGACCAATCGGTATACCAACGGGCCAACGATAAAATTTCACTGTCACGAATGACCTTCTCGCACCAGATGGTCCGCCTGTTTTTTGTCGAGCAGCTTTACCGCGCATACACGATTTTGAAGGGCGAGCCGTATCATCACGAGTAGATGTGCAGATGTGCAGATTTCAGATGTGCAGATGAGGGAGTTGATGTGCAGATATGCAAATTTCAGATGTGCAGATGATTGGGATAGATGTTAAATGATTTTAGCAGATATGTTTTTTCATCTGCATATCTGCACATCTGAAATTTGCACATCTGTTTTTTATTTGCACGCGTGAGTATGAACTTCTGATTAAGATGGATAATCTGCACATCTGAAATTTGAAATTTGCACATCTAAAACCCTACCTTTGCGCCATGGGTCACGATCATTCACATTCTCACGGCGGGCATCATCACCATGATCATGCGCCCAAGCTGGATCATTTGAATACAGCCTTTATTGTAGGCATCATCTTAAATTCGGCTTTTGTAATTATTGAAACCGTAGCCGGTTTTATGACACATTCGCTGTCGTTGTTAACCGATGCCGGGCATAACCTGAGCGACGTGGCTTCTTTAGCTTTGGCCCTGCTGGCCTTTAAGCTTACTAAAGTAAGCGCCAACAGCAAGTATACCTACGGCTATAAAAGATCGACCATCATCGTATCCTTTTTTAATGCAATGATCCTGTTTGTAGCCGTTGGCTTTATTGTTTACGAAGCCATCATGCGTTTCCTGAACCCCGAAACAGTATCAGGCGGTACCATGGCCTGGGTTGCATTTATTGGGATTGGTATAAATGCGTTTACAGCGTGGTTGTTTGTAAAAGACAAAGATACCGACCTGAATGTTAAAGGTGCTTACCTGCACATGGCGGTTGATGCCATTGTATCGCTTGGCGTTGTGATATCGGGTGTTATCATCTATTTTACCAGGCTGTACTGGATTGATAGTATTGTGAGTATAGTTATTGCCATTGTGATATTGCGCGGAACCTGGGGACTGTTAAAAGACAGCCTGCGCCTGGAGATGGACGGCGTACCTGCCGAAATGGACCTTGGAAAAATAAAAGCGGAGCTGATGAAAGGCAAAGGCGTGGTAGATGTGCACCACATGCACGTATGGGCGCTTAGCACTACCGAGAATGCCCTAACCGCCCACCTGGTTATTAAACCAGAGAATATGGCCGATTTTGATAGTATTAAACATGATCTCCGTCACCGGTTGGAACACATGGAAATAAACCACAGCACTTTTGAACCCGAGTTTGCCGATGAAAAATGCGGGCAGCCGGAGTGTGCATAGGTAAATAACCAATGAGAGAATACCCTGTTAACTATAAAGATATTCAACCGGATATTGATTTTTATTCCGAATTACCAGGGGTTTATAGAAAAGCTGAGAAGTACCTGCTTAGTTTTAAATGGTGTGCTGCGATAAATGATAGCTTTCTTTATTACAACCTTGGGGAAGTGTTTTGTATTTTTCTTTTCGAAATAGACAATATACAAAGCAAAGAAAATAATTTTCTGTGGGTGATTGTCGGTGATATCCCTTCAATGTATTTAGATGTTTACGGGCCGGATTCTACTGTTGAAGTATTAGAAGATTACATTCGATTGGCTGAAGATTGGATTGCGCACATCAAAGCTAAAATATCTGTAGATGAATGTTATCCTTTTAATGCCGAACCGACGATAGAACTGGCAGAACTTTTAGAAAAGAAGGTAAGTTTTATGAAAAATACTTTACTAAACGAAATGGAGAATATTTCGCTTAAGCGATTCCAATAATTCTTCCTAATTTAACGCTCAATAATAACCCTGCTATGAGCACTACCAACAGACGAAAATTTATAACCACTACAGCCGCCCTGGCAGCAGGGACAGCTGTAGCATCAGCAATGCCAATGATAGATCAAAAAGAAGAATGGCCTGTAATACACCATGTGTTTTTCTGGCTTAAAAATCCCGGTTCGGTTGAAGACAGGGATAAACTGGTTGCAGGCGTTAAAACCCTGTCGAAAATAGAAACCGTTAAAAAACTGCGTGTAGGCGTTGTTGCAAGCACCGAAAAACGTGATGTGGTTGATAACAGCTGGGCGGTATCAGAGCTAATGTTTTTTAGCGACCTTGCCGGGCAGGCAACCTATCAAACCCACCCCTTACACCTGGAGTTCATCAAAAATTGCAGCCACCTTTGGGAAAAAGTGATTGTGTATGACGCGGTGGAAGCCTAAGGAATGAGAACCGCGTTTGGTGCAGTCGCGTTTGTGCTTGGCATTGCCATTTTAATGGCAGGTTGTGCTAATGAAGCTACGGATCCGGCCTTGCAAAAAGTTAAGAAACTTAACCCGCATGAGCGCGATAGCCTGCTAAAAAAATTGCTGGCCGGTTATAAAGATACCTTTAATGTTGATACAACAGAGATTTTAGCCAACGGCGATACAGAAACCCTGCGCATCAGGCATTACTGTGTTTATGATAACAAAATAAGTGTCCCCAGGGAATACCTTGATGTTTATGGTTTAACGGCTTTTCAAACGCATAATTTTGTATCGGATGTTGAGTTTAAGATCAATTCCCGGATCATCTTCAAGGGAACAATCAGCAAGGCAATCTTCAATAAATCAATAAGCGATAGGTTAGCAAAATCAGGCACACTGTCAGTTCCTTATGCAAATATGAATAGCAACGGCTTTACGATAGAGTATGGGATAGGTGTTCCACTTACTGATTATTATGATAATGGCCTTATTATCAAAGTTGACTCAACCGGTAAGATAAAGGATACCGGTACCCTGGATTAAAAAAAGCCGATTACTCGGCTTTTTTTGTTGTTTTTTTAGCTTTTGCTTTTGGGGTAGGAGCCAGCTCCGGTTCGGCGGCAACGGCTTCGGTAACAGGTTCTTCAACTTCAGCTGCTTCGGCCTCGGCAGCTGGTGCCTGGGTTGGGTCTGCCTCGTTAAACGATGGTAAATCTTTAAGGATATGGAACCAGGTAAGGATCTTTTTCATATCAGATGCATATACTTTCTCCTCGTCATGATCCGGCGCTACTTCGTAAAAGAAGGCGCGCATTTTTTTACCATCAGCTTTAGCGTCGGGTACGTTTGCGGCGGCTTTCATCTGCTCAAAAACATCGGTAAGCCTGATGTCATCCTCAATACCAAAAATAGTTATTTCGGTAAGGGCAGCCAGTTTAGCTGTTGACAGGTTGGCTACCAGTTTTGTTTTTTGTGCATCCAGGCTCTCCAGTACGTAACCGGTTTTGTTTTGAGCCAACGCCCGCCATAATCCCGGTTTGCCAGATACGGCTACAATTCCTTGTAAATTCATGTTTTATTGGTTGATTAGGTTGATTGGGTGAGTGGTTGATTAGGTTTTAAACTCAATCAACCACTCACCTAATCAACCAATAACTTAATCTTCTATTACTTCGATGCTTAAAATTTTATCGCCCTGGCGGATAGCGTCAACAATGTCAACGTTTTCAATCACTTTACCAAACACGGTGTGGTTACGATCTAAGTGAGCAGTGTTTGTACGGTTATGGCAGATAAAGAATTGTGAGCTGCCGGTGTTACGGCCGGCATGTGCCATTGAAAGCACACCACGATCATGGTACTGGTTATCGCCTGTCAATTCGCAATCAATTTTGTAGCCTGCGCCACCAGCACCGGTACCGGTTGGGTCGCCACCTTGCACCATAAAGTTAGGGATAACGCGGTGGAAGATAACACCATCGTAAAAGTTTGATTTAGCTAATTTTTTAAAATTAGCTACAGTATTTGGGGCATCCTGATCGTAAAACTCTACGGTCATGTCACCTTTTTCAGTTTTGATTATTGCTTTGCTCATTTCTTTGTTTTTTTGAAAACAGTTGGCAAAGGTAATAAAAAAGCAGAAAGCGAAAAGCATAAGGCTGAAAGCTTTTTAGCCTTATGCTGCATGATTAAAGCTTCACGATTCATGGTAATAACATTAGTTGTTTATTCGTTACATTTGATAAATCAGCACCACCGGACAGTGAATAATAAACTATATAAAAAATACCTTTCGCCTTTCATCTTTTGCCTTTTACCTTCTTTTCGGCTTTTTGCTTTCTGCCTTTTGCTTTTAGCCTTAATGCCCTGTATATCAAAAGCGGCCTCTATCCTCATCCCCATGGACGATGAGCAGAAAGATCATCTGAAATCATACGGCATCGCTTTCCTGGCTTTAAAAAATGGCGAGGAGGTTGACTGGTTGCTTAACTATCGCGGCGGCAGCTTTATGATGAAGTATAACCAGAAGATGGAGGAGGAGTGCAAAATACGAGGGGTAAGCTACCAGGTGTTGGCCGATGCTAAGGTGAATGAGATTATTACCGAAGTAAGCGACCCGTCGGTAAATATGGATGTGGTTAAGTTGGAGAAGGCGCCCAAAATGGCCGTTTACTCGCCGAAAAATAAACTGCCCTGGGACGATGCCGTTACCCTGGTTTTAAAGTATGCCGAGATCCCCTACGATGTAGTGTATGACGAAGAAGTTATAAAAGGCGAATTGCCAAAATACGATTGGCTGCACCTGCACCACGAGGATTTTACCGGCCAGTACAGCAAGTTTTACGGTGCTTTTAGGTTTGCGCAATGGTACAACGATGATGTAAAAGGGCAGGAGGCGCTGGCTCATAAGCTTGGGTTTAAAAAGGTATCGCAAATGAAGCTGGCAGTGGCCAAAAATATCCGCGATTTTTGCGCCGGCGGCGGCTTTTTGTTTGCCATGTGCTCGGGTACCGATACGTTTGATATTGCCCTGGCCTCGTCCAATACTGATATTTGCGAGCGGATGTTTGATGGCGATGCTGCCGACCCGGACGCACAGTCAAAACTGGATTTTACACAAACTTTCGCTTTCCAGAATTTTACGCTGGATATGAACCCCATGTCGCACCAGTTTAGCAACGTTGATGTAACTACTACCCGGCAGGTGGAGCGCCAGCGCGATTTTTTTACGCTGTTTGATTTTTCGGCCAAATGGGATGTAGTGCCCAGCATGCTTACCCAGGATCATGACAAGGTGATAAAAGGCTTCATGGGCCTCACCACAGCCTATAATAAAAGTATGCTAAAACCCGGTGTAACCATCATGGGCGAAATGAAAACCGCTAATGAAGCCCGCTACATACACGGCGAATACGGCAAAGGCCAATGGACATTTTACGGCGGCCACGATCCCGAAGATTATCAACACGCCGTAGGCGACCCGCCGACAGATTTAAAACTTCACCCCAATTCGGCAGGGTATCGCTTGATTTTGAACAACGTATTATTCCCGGCGGCAAAGAAGAAGAAACAGAAAACTTGATTTTAGTATCAAGTAGTTAGTATCAAGTATCAAGACTTTTTGATGTACAGGTGATTTTGTCTGAACCGGAATTTACAGAATTAAAAAATTTACAGAATTTAAAAAAGCAATTCGGGACATTCTAAAAATTCGTTTAATTCGAGTTCAGACAAACGCGTAAGGGATAAAAGCGGATACCGGCCCGAGCCTAATGCCCTGTGTGCGTATGAGCCCGGCCCGCAGGGATACGCCCACAATTGATGTAGATATATAAAGGTACGAAGGCAGAAGCGCCACGCGGGTGTCTTAATTCTTGATTCTTGTCTCTTGATTCTTTTTAACCACTAATTATAAAACGTCCAGCTGACACCAAACTTCAGCAAATGGTCTTGCATAGGGTAGCGGTTTACGGTGTAAAAACCTCTGCTTTGCAGGCCCTGGTTGGCATAGTCATACATCAGGAACAGGTTGGTGCGTTGCAGGGTAGCCTTAAAGTAAACGGATGCTACGGGGTACGATGTAAAGGTAACATCGGGCCCGTTGTAAAACTGGCCAATGCCTACCGCATATGATGGCGCTACATACGGTGTATTATACCTTACGCTTACGCCAAAGTTTGATTTAAGTACGTTAAAAAGTGTTTTGCTGAAATACAGGTTACTATAGGTATAAACCTCGGGTGTGCGCAGGGTTGATTGATAATCTGTTTTCTGGTAAACTATGTAGTTATCAAAGTGCAGGCTGTGGTAGCTTAAATTTTTACCCACGCTTAATTTAAGCAGGTTGATATCATTACTCAGCTGGGCGGGGTGGGCGTCGATACCGCCATCCTGTGCGGTAAAATACATGTACCCGGCAATTAAAAAGTACTCGGCCTTGATATCCAGCTGCAAAGGGTTGTTGATATAGCTAAACGATGCACTGGTTGTTTTTTGGTTTTTGAAGCTATTATGGAAAATATAATGGTTACTTATCCAGTTGGTGTAAATGAGCGGAGGTGAGCTGTTTTGTGAATAGGCTTCTAAAATAATTTTGCCTGCTTTATCATTACCCGCAACGTTAAGCTTTGCGCCATAAAAATAATCGCCAAAATCGCGGCCCTGCACTATCTGCCTAAAGTCGCCTTCAAGACCAAGCCTGTCGCTAAAACGGTAGCTGAATTTGGCTTTCAAGGTAATATCCTGGAAGGTATTATTCTGCATTTTATTTTGGTGGATGTACTTGTATCCATACTGATTTAGCACGGTGTCGCTTACGTATTGCGCGTAATTATAAAGGTCATGTACCAGGCCCAGATCGAGCTTTACTTCGTTTTTTACAAACTTTACCGATTTACTGCGGAGATAGAAACTGTAAGAAAATTCGTTTTGAACATGGGTTACTACCAACGAGTCTCGCGACCGGTTATAGCTGTAATAATAATCGGGGAATACATTATAGGTATCGGGCTGGTTTGTTTGCAGGTAATTATAACTGCTGTTTTGAACAAGTAAGGTGTGTGCTACGCGCTGGGTAGGCAAAATTTTGGAGTTAGCCTTGCCTTTGTTCAAACTATCAATACGGCCCAGGTAATAAAACTGCTTTATGTACAGGCTTTTATCTGTCCACTGCTGGTAACTGTTTGCCAACCGCACGGGGGCCGAGTTTTTAAAGAACAGGGAATTGCTTTTGCCCGTGAAAATTGTATCGTTAAGGATGGAGCCCGTTTCGGGTGCTTTTAAATTATTATAAATGATGTTGGCCAGCAAATTGTAACGCTTGCTTGGCGATTGGTACCAGGTAAAAAACGCGGCGTTTACATCGCTCACATTTTGCTGCAGCACGCTGCTGGTGCTATAAAAGCCTCGCGATCCGTTGAAATTGAGGTTGAAGCCTACATTCCAGTTAGGTTTTACATTTTGGGTGTGGATGATTTTAAAAACCTGCTCGGCCGAGCTGCCAAAGCCGTTAAACAAGGTGAGGTTGGAGTAAGCCACCCTGGCGTTATAATACTTAATATCCTGTGGTTTTAAGGCATATACATCAAGCGAGTGCAGGCCGGTGTTAAAACCTATGGTTTGGTCGGGCTCAAACAGCATGCTTCGTTGCGATACACCATTGTAACCCAGGCTGATGCGCGGATGGCGGGGATCGGTAAGCGGGCTGTAATTTTCAAAGTTATAAATGCCGGTATCCAGCGCGAAAGTTTGTGTGCTGTCGCTCAGGAAACGTTCCATCGTTACACGGATAAACTTGGAGCTGAAAACAACAGAGTCTTTTTTATTATCCTCTTTCTTGCGCAGGCTATCCAGCAGTTCGTCGTCGCTAACTTTCCGTTGGGTTTTTAATGTATCGCGAGTTGATAGTGGCTTTGCCCGGTTTACCTGGCCGTATTGTGCAAAAGCCGACTGTATGCCAAAGCACAACAGGAGCAATAAAATATATTTGAGCTTATGATGCATTAATTACACTAATTACCGGCTATCAGATTTTTGAGGATCAGGGTCAGTTTTGGCTCGGCTTCCTCGGCTACTCTTATAATTTCTTCTAATGATACCGGCTCCAGCACATCAGTAAAGCCTTCGTCTGTTAATACCGATATGGCAAATACGGGTATGCCCATATGGTTTGCTACAATAACTTCGGGTACAGTGCTCATGCCTACTGCGTCGCCGCCAATGATCCTTAAATAAGTGTACTCGGCCTTGGTTTCTAAATTAGGGCCGGTTACAGCAACATAAACTCCTTTATGGCAGGTAATATTGTTTGCCGAGGCAATACTTAAAGCTCTGTCAATTAACGCGCGTTTGTAAGGCTGGCTCATATCCGGAAAGCGGGGGCCAAGTTCTTCGTAATTTCTGCCGATAAGCGGGTTTTGCGGTTGCAGGTTAATATGATCGGCAATAACCATCAGGTCGCCTTTTTTAAAATCGGGGTTAAGGGAGCCACTGGCATTTGATACGTAAAGGGTTTTAATGCCCAGGTATTTCATCACCCTAACCGGGAAAGTGATTTGCTGCATGTTATAACCCTCGTAATAGTGCAGGCGCCCCTGCATAGCTACCACCTTTACACCGCCAAGTGTGCCAAATATCAACTTACCCGAATGGAACTCCAATGTCGAGATTGGGAAATCGGGGATGTTGGAGTACATCAATTGTTTTTCTACAACGATATCTTTAACAAGGCCACCCAGGCCTGTGCCTAAAATTATACCGACCTCGGGTTCAAAATCGCCTATGCGGTTTTTAATGTACCGGGCGGTGCTTTCAATATTGTCTAACATATTTGGTTACTAAATTATCAAACTGCTGTTTGCCGTTATTTAAAAAACTAATACCTATCGGCAGTACCAAAACAGGCAGTTTTTTAATGGCCGGCTGCAATTCCTGTTCCCCTAAACGCTGCGCATCCTTTTCTGTTGTGATGATTAACTTTTTTTGTGATGTACAGGCAAAAAAATCATCGGCAAGTTTACTGATATTTTTTAAGGTAAACTGGTGATGATCGGGATATTTATGGTGATTGATGATAGATGTATGGTTTTTTAAATGCGATAACAAAGGCGCGGGATTGGCAATACCCGTAAGCACAAACACGGCGGTTTGCTCATCAATATTTTGATACACAGTAGCCCCGTTCATGTTTTGCAGGGCCAGGTAGTTTATGGAGGTAAAAAATAGCTGCTGGTTGGGCAAGGGCTTAATGTGTTTTTTTATGATAGCCATTTCCGCATCTGCCAATGTTGCCGGGCATTTGCTGATGACAATAACATCGGCCCTTTCGCGGCCACTGAACGGCTCGCGCAGGTTGCCGGTTGGCAGTATCAACCGTGGTTGGTTAAGGCGGTTATAATCAAACAATAAAATGCTAAAGCCCGGTTTAAGTGCCCGGTGCTGGTAGGCATCATCTAAAATTACCAGGCTGTATTTATCTTTTAACTGCTGTATACCCGCTACCCGTTTTTCGCAAACGGCAACGGTAACCTTCGGGAATTTATGTTTAAACTGGGCAGGCTCATCGCCTATAACCGATGCCTGTGGCTTATCGCCCGCCAGCAAAAAGCCCCTGGTTTTGCGGCCGTACCCGCGGCTAAGTATGGTCGGTTTTTCATCCTGAAATAACCGGATCAGGTACTCGGTCATGGGGCTTTTACCCGCGCCACCTACATCAAGATTACCCACCACAATCACCGGGCGGTTAAAACCGGTACTTTTAAACACCCCGGCATCATAACACCAATTACGGATGGTAACAACCAGGCCGTAAACGAGCGAAAATGGGAATAGAAGCCAGCGGAGGAGTTTCATATGGGGTAAATAGTATTAGGCCACATTTGTTTAGGAGTAATGAAATTTTTCGGAGCTCTAAAGGGGAAATGGGGGGTGTAGCCTCGCCGGGTGAGTCTTCGCCTGCGTACAAAGCCGGTGTTTATATACTTCAAGAAGTTAAGTGTGCGATAACGTGGAATCGATGGTTTATTCATTTATCCTTTTAAAGAAGAAACAAATCTAAAAATTTAAAGGCTATTTGTTGCAGCGATGAGATAGGATGTTGGGCAAAACAGCTTACAGGAAATTTAATTGCCGTTGTTTATCAATCAAAAACATTGCCTGCTCTTTTTTAACCGATGGGAATTCGTCTAAAAAAGCCTCAAGAGAAATTCCGGCTTTTAAATGGTCAAAAAGCGACTCGACCGGCACACGCGTACCGGCAAATACCAGTGTTCCGCTTAAAACATCCTGATCTATATTGACAACCTGTTGAATATCCATATCATAAAGATACGATTATTGATTTTACTGAGTATTTTGCATCTGATAAACAATTCACTCATGAAACTCAAACTCTTCACCCTCTTTTTACTCCTTACAACAGCCACCTTCGCCCAAACTGATAAAAAACTAACCGCGCAATTGCAGGATGCCGTTAAGGGTTTTCATGGCCAGGCAGGCATTTATGTACAAAACCTTAAAACGGGTAAAACCGTTGCCATTAATGCCGATACGCTGTTCCCTACAGCCAGCATGATTAAGGTGAGCATTCAGTGCGGGCTGATGGACATGATAGAGAAGGGCGAACTGCATTATAACCAAAAGCTGGTTTACCGCGATTCGCTTTTATATGCCGGAGAGGATCTTTTAGGCTCGTTTAAAGATAAGGACACCGTACAGTTGAGTAAAGTGGCTATGCTGATGATTACCATGAGTGATAATACCGCGAGCCTGTGGCTGCAAAAACTGGTTGGCGGCGATTATATTAACAACTGGCTGCAACAAAACGGTTTTAAGGTGATGCGGGTAAACTCGCGTGTGGCCGGCCGCGAGGCTATCCGTAAAATTTATGGATGGGGCGTTAGCACACCCTATGAAATGTGCCGCCTTTTTACCATGATCAGAAAAGGCGAAGCCGTAAGCCCCGCCGCCAGCGAAAGAATGTACCGCAACATGGGCCGTATTTACTGGGACGAGCACGCCCTGTCGCAAATTCCGCCATATGTGCACACCATATCCAAGCAGGGCGCGGTTGATGAGTCGCGGTCAGAAACTGTGCTGGTAAACGCGCCCCATGGCGACTACGTATTCTCCATTATCACCAACCATAATACCGATCAAAGCTGGGGAACAAGTAACGAAGCCGGCCTGCTCATCAAAAAAATATCGGCCCTGCTATGGCATTATTTCGAACCCGCCAGCAACTGGAAACCAGCGGATGGTGTAGATAAATTTATGCTGAATGAATAGGTTGCTGCGCTTGTCATTGGGTCATTGGGTCATTGGTCATTGGTCATTGGGTCATTGGGTCATTGGTCATTGGTCATTGGTCATTGGTCATTGGTCATTGGAAAAGGCAACGCCTTTTCCAATCCATCGTCTGGTGATTTTTTACCGTCTTGTTTTTTAATCGCAAAGCCCAATGACCAAAGCCCAATGACCAATGACAGCGTAGCGAATGACTAATGACAAGCGCAGCGAATGACCAATTACAAGCGCAGCGACAATGACTAATGACAGCGTAGCTATATGAACCAATAATAATTAAGTAAAATTTCTGTTTGCTTTGCAGTTAAATGGATGCCGTTTGTTATAATTGGCAATTATATCAATGTGTTAAAAATACACATGCCAGTTACAACCAGTTAAATGAAAAAAACACTTACTTTATTTTTATTGCTTATACTTTGTATTACAGTAAAAGCACAAACTATTGCCAATTTATCGGGTACCATAACCGACGAAAAAAGCCAGGGCATTGCCGGTGCTACGGTTTACCTGCTGAATACCAATTACCGTACTGTTGCCGATAAGGACGGGAAATTCTCATTAAAAGATATTGCATCCGGGAGTTATATTTTGCACATCAGCGCCGTTGGTTATGCTGCAAAAAGCCAATCGATTGTTTTAAGCGGCACTATGCGCCCCATCAGTTTTCAATTGAAAGATGCCAGTAACCAACTGGATGAAGTTACGGTAACGGCTCAAAAATACGAGGAGGATGCCCAAAAAGTGCCTTTCAGTGTTACAACCTTATCGGCCAGGCAAATAAAAGATTACCGGCTTTGGGATTTGAAAGATTTGACAGCTATTGCCCCCAACTTAAACTCGGCCAGCTCGGGCGATGGCCGTACGGTTAGCGGTATCAGGGGTATAGTTACCACCTCATATGACCCAGCTGTGGCTACCTATGTTGATGGCGTAAACCAATACGGCCTGGATACTTACATCCCACAGTTGCTTGATGTAGATAGGATAGAGGTGCTGCGTGGCCCGCAGGGCACGCTGTACGGCCGCAATGCTACAGGTGGTGTTATTAATATTATTACCAAACAGCCATCAAACACGCTAAGTGGTTTTGCCGGGCTGGATTTTGGCAACTACGGCCAGCAGCGTTTTACCCTGGGTATAAAAGCACCGTTGATAAAAGATAAATTGTTTTTAGGTGTAGCTGGTGTTTACTCGGGTTTTAATGGTTTTTATACCAATACGTTTGATAATAGCCATTTTGATAAGCAACACTTCTTTTTAGGTAATTACTACCTTAAATTCCTGGCCACATCCAAACTGGCTTTTACGCTAAATGCTAAAAATTACAACAACCGTAATAACGGTGCGTTCACCTTGGCCGGTTCGCCGGATGACGCTTTGAGCAAACCTTACCAGGTAGATCAAAACGCCACTACCAAAATGATTGATAATACTTTTAACACCTCGCTGGCCATCAATTATTCGGGCAGCGATTTTAACTTTACCTCGCAGTCATCATACCAGGTAAATAACCGTTATTATACCAAACCTATTGATGGTGATTTTTCGCCTATCGACGCGGTATCGGTAGTAAACAACTATGGCGGCGACTGGAATAAAGTACGTACAGGCATCCAGGAGTTTAGGTTTACTTCGCCTGCATCGTCAACCTCTAAATTAAAATGGACCGCCGGTGCTTATGGCTTTTATCATTATGCCCCAAACAAGCAGGGAACCTATTTTGGCGCCGATGCTGCTGCTGTTGGCTCGCCAATAACCAACTTTACCAGCATCAATACCAATATCGACAGAAATTTTGGCGTGGCTGTTTATGGCCAGGTAACCTACATGGTCAGTCCGCAATTTGATATTACCGCCGGTTTGCGTTATGATCATGAACATAAAAAAGAAAGTGTGAAAGGCGAGTTTCAGCCCGATGGCGGCGATGCTATGGTTACCCGGTCGGATACCTCTTCATCGGCAAATTTTAAAGCTTTTTCGCCAAAACTTAACCTGGCTTATCATTTATCGGCTGCCAATAATTTATATGCCACATACAGCCGTGGTTTCAGGGCTGGCGGTATTACCGAGTTAGGTTCAGATCCGTCGTCGCCCCCGTTGTACACTTTTAAACCAGAATATAGCAACAACTTCGAGGTTGGATCGAAAAATAGCTTTTTGGGCAACAAACTGCGCGCAAACGTAGCCCTGTTTTATACACGGGTAACAGATGCGCAGGTACCAACTTTGGTATTACCGGATGCTATCACCATAACCAAAAATGCCGGTAAACTAAGCAGTAAAGGTGTTGAGGTTGAGTTAAGCGCCACACCGGTTAAAGGCCTGGAAATTGAAAATAACTTTGGCTACACCGATGCTCATTACACCGACCTGGCTGTAGGCAACAATGGCGTTATTGTTGATTTAAAAGGCAACAAACAAATTTACACGCCTAAGTTTACCAACATGCTGGCACTGCAATATGGCTATGCGCTTGGCGGCCGGCAAAAAACAAGGTTGGTGGCCCGTGGCGAGTGGCGCTACCTTGGCGACCAGTATTTTGACCTGGCCAACACCATCGAACAAAAAGGCTACAGTAAATTCAACGCCAGGATCGGTATCGACACGAAAAACTATAGCCTGTTTTTATGGGAGAGCAACATAGGCAACAAAAAAGCTATTGATTACGCATACGATTTTGGCGCTACCCACTTAGGTAACCCAAGGGTTTACGGTGTATCGGTAGCCGCTAATTTTTAGTGTATACCTCGCCTTTATAAGGATGAATGGTTGAGTAAAACACATAACCTGCTACATGCATCAGGTAGTAGGTCATGATATCGCACCAGCAAATTTCATCATGAAACATCGGGACCGCCGGGAACTTACCTTCCTGGCGGCTTTCGTTTTTATTGTAATCGTACTCGCCGCCGTGTTGCGTTATCCAGTCTTTAAACAAGTCCATTTCTGCGGGATCTGAAAAAACTATTTTAAAAAAGGTTTCCTCTTTAACCGACTTAAGATCGTCGTTAATATAATGGTGGAATTTATGCCGGTGGCGGATTATTTTAGCGGTTATCATATTATATATGCTTGTGGTGCAGTAGGGTAACACTAAATGGCGGCTAACGTTTTAATTATTAATTTATGGTAGTTAAATAAATGTTAGCTATGTATCTTTAGCCCGTAATAACATTGTATTTTTTACCGATGAAAAAACTTATCGCAATTACAATAGCATTTGTGTTATCTGTAACTATTACCATTAAGGCTGGGGCGCAGGCAAATACCACTTCAAAATCACTGAAAGTATGGTTGCTGGCCGGTGTAAACTTAAAAAATAGCGCTGACGACAAGAGCCAAACCATCGCGACCATTCCCTATGGAACTATTGTAAAGCCTGTTAAATCCGAGGGAGAAGTTAAAGCCTTAACGGTTGATTTTAACACCGCAGCTTTAAAAGAACCGTACAGGCTGAGCGGTAAGTGGATAAAGGTAGAATTTAAGGGTAAACCAGGGTACCTGTTTGATGGCTATCTGTCTGTCATGCCTGCGTTGGAAATGGATGATCATGGTTTTGTAGAAACGGAAGATGCTTACCTTAAGCGTAATTACGGGGTTTTAAAAATTGCGAAAAGGATACCCAAAAAAGGAGCCAAAGAAACAAGCATTTATTACAAAAATGGGGCCGTAACCACCGAGACCTATTTTGACGGCTGTGCCGACCATAAACTGCTTTTAAAGAACATTAGCCTGGATGAAGCTATGCTTTTTGAAAAAATCTTGCATAAAAATGCAGATGCCGCGCAAAATATTAAAGTCGAAAAACAACAAGCCGGAGGTGTAAAAATATCATCATATGATTGTGACTGATATTGTTTAAATTCGATTTTATTTAAACCTGTCTAACGATATTTCCTGCTCATGAAAAAATCAGCCGCTCTAACCCTGTTTTTAACTATTGGCTTGCTGCAATTTGCCGCGGCTCAGGTTGTAACCCAATATGGCGACAATGTGAGTACCCTTGATGGTATTATGAAAGCCTATTACGATGTGGTGACTGTAAAAAAAGGGGAGAAGGTAAGCTATGAGCGCGATAGCCTGCTGCATATTGCGGATGCGCATGTAGGTTCGGCGGGTATGAATAAGGAAGGCAAGATAAAGTTTCATTACATGACGCTGAAAGAATATCATCGCCTGTCCGACGCGTCATTATCCCGCGATGGTTTTGACGAAAGGGAGATCTCAAGGAAAGTGGAAAAGTTTGGCAGCATTTACCATGTTTTCAGCACCTATCAATCGCGCAATGTTGCCGGTGGGCCAATTATCGAACGCGGAATCAACAGTATCGAATTATTTAACGATGGTACCCGTTTCTGGATCCTGGCCTGGTTTTTTGACGGCGAACGGAAGGACAACCCGATACCGAAGGAGTATTTGGAGAAGTTGTGAGTAGGTGAGTTGTGAGTAGGTGAGTTGTGAGTAGGTGAGTTGTGAGTAGGTGAGTTGTGAGTAGGTGAGTTGTGAGTTGTGAGTTGTGAGTTGTGAGTTGTGAGTTGTGAGTTGTGAGTTGTGAGTTGTGAATAAAAATAGCCATCAAGTTAATCAAAATCCTGAAAATCTGATTTATCCGGGTTCAGAAAAAAAACCGTTAATTCTACCAGATCCTGAAAACCCTGTTAACTCTTCATCTTCTTCAGCAACGCCTCTACCACTTTGGGGAAATGTAGGTGCTCCAGTTGCTGGCCTTTGAATTTGACCATTTCGATGTTATCGCCCGGTTCAATTTTGAACTTCGATTGGTGGATAACCTCGCCTTCATCAAAATGCTCGTTTACAAAATGGATGGTGATGCCGCTTTCTTCTTCTTTGTTATCCAAGATTGCTTTGTGCACATGGTCGCCGTACATGCCTTTGCCGCCATATTTAGGTAGCAGGGAGGGGTGCAGGTTGATGATTTTATTGGGGAAGGCTTTTAATAATGAGCCGGGGATAAGCCACAGAAAACCTGCCAGTACAATCAAATCAACCTGCAGGTTTTTGAGCAGGCGGATTACATCATCAGTTTCAAAAAATTCGTGGCGGGTAAAAATGTGCGATGGCACTTCAAAATTGTCGGCACGCTGTAATACGAAGGCTTGCGGGTTGTTGGTGAGTATCAGTACAACTTCGGCCTCGGCATTGCGTTTAAAATGCTCCATTAACTTTTGGGCGTTTGAGCCCGAACCTGAAGCAAAAATGGCAATTCGTTTCTTCATTAAAGTTTTTCAAAGGTGTTGAAGTTACCGCGAACAACAGTTAAACATATCCGTGGTAGTTTTATAAACCGTTCAATAATATCCAAATATAATTTTTTACGTGGTTTAATTGGTATTTGTTGTGGCTTTTTGCCTTATAAATCCATAACGTTTAACGGTGCGGGCTTTGGTAGCAGAATAATTGGGCTCAACATCGCCGGTTTGTAGCACCAGGGAATAAGTGCCAAGGGTTTCAATCTGCGTGTAATTAAATGGCTTTTCGGTACTCGTGCTGCCGCCTGCTACAGTATCTTTAGCTACGATATCTGACGAAAAGTATAACTTATTTTCGGTCAAATTCCAGGTGCCGGTTGATGTTTGCTCAATACAATCAAAATTGGTGTAGCTGCAGGTGTTATCGCTTTTGAAGGTAAAGTACTGACTTTTATCGCAATCGGTATTCAATGTATCCGGATTGCCTATCTGTGTATTCCCCGTATAATAGTAAACCTGTACCGATGCCAGTTCCCAAACACCGCTGGTTAGCAGGGCCGGAATATTGCTGTTTTTATCTTTTTTGCAGGAGTTTGCCAGTGCGCCGGCAACAACTAAAGCAATTATAAAAAGTAATGGAAATTTATTTTTCATGAAATAATGTACACGCAAAAATATGAAATCCTGCAGTTATTAATCTACCGGCAGGGGTTATATTTAACTAACTGTTTTAAACGTTTTTTATTTTAATGGCGCTATCAACATCTTCGAGCCGGGGCAAGGGTTTTTACTTTTGAATTTTTACTTTTAACTTTTGAATTTAAAACCATGCGCATTCCACTCCCTCTGCTCGAAGCCGAATTTAAACGCGTTTTATTAAAGCTTAATTTTACTGAAGACAAAGCCGATCAATGTGCAGGTATTTTTGCAGAAAACAGCAGGGATGGGATATATACCCATGGGTTAAACCGTTTTCCTGTTTTTGTGCAGCACGTAAAAGATGGGCTGGTTAAACCGAGCAACTCACCCACCCGGGAAAACGGTTTTGGCGCCATGGAGCAATGGAACGGCAATTTGGGCCCGGGTATGCTGAATGCCAGGTTTTGCATGGATAGGGCCATGACGCTGGCAAATGATAATGGAATAGGTTGCGTGGCGCTAAAAAACACCAACCACTGGATGCGGGGTGGTACTTACGGCTGGCAGGCAGCAGACGCCGGTTATATTGGCCTTTGCTTTACCAATACCATTGCCAACCTGCCGCCCTGGGGCGGGCTCGATCCGCGCTTCGGTAATAACCCGCTGGTAATAGCTGTGCCGCGCAAAGAAGGCCATGTGGTGTTGGATATGGCCATATCGCAATATTCGTTGGGGAAATTGAAGCAATATGAAAATGACAACGAGGCTTTACCTTTGCCTGGCGGATATGATAGCGACGGTAATTTAAGTACCAGCCCCGCGGCTATCCTGGAGTCAAAAAGGTTGCTTCCTATTGGGTTTTGGAAAGGATCGGGGCTTGCTTTAGTGCTCGATCTTTTGGCTACGGTTTTAACTGGCGGTAACTCCACAGCAAGAATAACCCAAACCGGGGCCGACTCCGGCATATCGCAGGTATTTATATGTATAAAACCGGTAAACGACCAACAAACAGCCACATTAATTGAAGAGATTATCGCTTACACCAAAACCAGTACCCCCGAGCAGGAGGGCGGTACTATAAGCTATCCCGGGGAAAATACCATGAAAACCCGCAAACGAAACCTATCCGAAGGAGTTTTGGTTGATGAACGAATTTGGGAGGTGCTGAAGGGCCTGTAAAGCCGCTATTCTGTTTTTGAATTTTGAATTTTTACTTTTGAATTAGCCTATCATCATTCCTTCAAACTTTTCCCAAAAGCCGTCGCGCGGAACAGGAGCTATAATTTCGACAGGCTCGTTTTTTACCGGGTGAATAAAGGTAAGCTTGCGGGCATGTAAACAGATGCTTTTACGCAGGCTGCCGCGCGGATAACCATACTTATTATCGCCAACAATAGGCGAGCCCAGTGTTGATAACTGCACGCGGATTTGGTGAGGTCTGCCGGTTATCGGGTCAACTTCTATCAGGTAGTATCCGTTAAGCTCGGCAACCAGCTTGTAGCTTAGTTCAGATCGTAAACTACCCAATACCTCTTTGTCGTGTGCCTTGGTTACGTTTTTCTGCGGATTTTTTACCAGCCAATGCACCAATGTGCCCGATTCGGGATACGGTTTTTTGCGCACCACGGCATAGTAGGTTTTATGCATTTCGCGGCCTTTAAACATTTTATTGATCCGTTCAAGCGCTTTACTGGTTTTGGCAAACAATATAACGCCGCTCACGGGCCTGTCTAACCGATGCACCACGCCTAAAAAAGCGCCATTGGGCTTGTTGTATTTTTGGGCTATGTACTTTTTAACTTTATCGTCCAATGATTCGTCGCCGGTATCGTCAACCTGTACAATATCCCCGGCACGTTTGTTCACCGCAATAAGGTGGTTATCCTCATAAAGGATATCCTTATCAGTAACATCAAAACTGGTATAATTAAACTCGGGGCGGGCCATTTTTATTTCGGATTGGGGATGTTCGATTTCGGATTTGCTGATTTAATAGCGGAGATAGTTCTTCCTTCTCATTTTCAAATTTTCAAATCATTTGCATATCTGCACATCTGAAATCTGCACATCTACTTAATATTGTTCCTTATCGTTCGGGAAGCTTTTTGATTTTACATCGCTGATGTAATTTTTAAAAGCGCCGTTCATTTGCTCATATAAATTAGAATACTGGCGTAAAAAACGCGGCTTAAAATCGTTGTTGATACCCAGCATATCATGTATTACCAAAACCTGGCCATCGCATTGGCCGGCACCTATACCTATAATAGGTATTTGTACACTTTGGCTAACTTCTGTTGCCAGTTTGGCCGGTATTTTTTCAAGTACAATGGCAAAGCAGCCAAGCTCCTGTAACTTAAGCGCATCTTCACGCAGTTTCTGGGCCTCAACTTCTTCCTTGGCGCGTACGGTATAGGTGCCAAATTTATAGATAGATTGCGGCGTTAAGCCTAAGTGGCCCATTACCGGGATGCCCGCTGTAAGTATACGGCTGATAGATTCGGCTATTTCTACGCCTCCTTCCATTTTAACGGCATGCGCACCAGACTCTTTCATGATCCGGATAGACGAGTTAAGCGCCTCTTTGGAATTACCCTGGTATGATCCGAAAGGTAAATCGACAACAACCAAGGCGCGTTTGGCCGCACGGACTACTGATGATGCATGGTAGATCATCTGGTCGAGCGTTATCGGCAGCGTGGTTTCGTGCCCGGCCATCACGTTTGAGGCCGAATCACCCACCAGGATGATGTCCATACCGGCTTCATCTACAATGGTAGCCATCGAGTAATCGTAGGCGGTAAGCATGGCAATTTTTTCGCCACGGTTTTTCATCTCCTGCAGAATGTGCGTGGTGATCCTTTTTACTTCTTTGTTTACAGACATGGTTAAATGTGTTAAAGAAAGCGCAAAGGTAATTTTTTTTATTTCGGATTTCGGATGTTCGATTTCGGATTTAGTAAGACTAAATGAAGGCCAATTCAAAATAAAAATTCTAAAATAAAAAAATCCGAAATCCCAATTCCGAAATCCGAAATATTCTTGTACTTTTGCACCGTGAATCCGGAAGTTCCTTACTTCAATATTTCTATCAGTTTTC
>Ga0307515_10008221_pt1 | contig 20410 bp, 17 predicted proteins | sample 17_EM_MG_FD_194513 | JGI IMG/M metagenome (GOLD analysis project Ga0307515, IMG submission 194513) | Populus trichocarpa ectomycorrhiza microbial communities from riparian zone in the Pacific Northwest, United States - 17_EM | ecosystem: Host-associated > Plants > Roots > Unclassified | place...
GACTCCTGCCCTCGGTCCCCACGGTTTTTGAAAAGAGTGACCGTGTTTCTGGGCCGTTTATTGTCCAACGACTGTACAATGATGTCCGATGGCACTGGTACTTTAGCTGGTCCGAGCCCACTCTTGGGCACCTCGAGGGACCGTGCTATTTTTTCGGATGTCCAAGCAATATTTCCGGCGGTTGGCATCGCCGCTGATTGCAAAACGTGGATCGTAGGACTCGGATACTTGACAGATGTCCGAACCCTTGTAGTTGGGGTGTTCGCTCAAGTCTGTATCGACTGGGTCACATCCGATCTTGCGTGCGCCGAACACGATCTGTCAGGTCTCCAGGTCCCAGGGTCTGGAAACATTCTGGGGCCATGCCTGACCCCGGGCGAATCCACCCCGAAGCATGGGTTAGCATGGCTACAATCCCTTCCGAGCCGTGCCTCTCGCTGTCCGCAGGATATTGTTCCCGGCTTTCACGGGCACGGTCGTCGCCTCCCTTTTACAAGGCTTTGTCATTTTCCGGGGTCCGATGCGATTGCCATGCAGGAACAATGACATCGAGAGCCGTGTCCATCCGACCAACTCCCCACGGCCGGGACAAGCCCACCTGGAATTCCCTATAAATACCCCTCTGGAGGCAGCCTCATCCTCACCACCAACTCACATTCAATCGCACACTAAACACCGTACTCCACTCTTCATCACACCTTCGTCTTCGCCTTCGATGACCATAATCACCGAGGCTCTACTTCTCATACCCTTTCCTGCAAGTCTTCGACCCAGGACCGAGGTCTCACGCATCACCCGTGAGTTTTCCTTTTGCTCGTCGCACCCTTAATCATCACATTCCTGATGGGCTTCTTGTACAGTGGCTGGGATTTTCAACATGCCGTCCGCTCGCGTGTCGGGGGTTGGTTGCACCGCTGTCTCTGGTGTGCAAACAAACCCGGGCTGCACTCGATGATCGGATGGCGTATGCGGATTTCCTTCGAACCTCCCGTACCCCGGTACTTCGTGAGCTACAACGTAAGCGAGGTGGTACAACCAATCCGTTGCGAGCGGTGTAAAGCTGAGGGAAAACCGGTGAGAATTCTAATACTAATCAGCATTGTGTCGCTTGTACTGACCCTTGCCGTCTCCAACAGTGCATTTTGGGCGGTCGGGAGGAGTTCCAAGGTTGCATAGATGCTGGAGTCTGCCGCTGTCCATTCAGACTTCCAGACAGTCCCGGACGACTGGGTATTCATCGGAGCTTACGAGCGCGATGGTTCAGGGGGAGTCCGAGTTGGCGCATGAACTCCTTTCGGGAGCCCAAGGCGGAACCACGATGCAGTGAGGACGAATACCAACTCACGATCGGTGACACGAAACTGAAACATTCATTCTATTTTCCAGCACCAACACTCCCATCACTCAGGAGGGCGCGTTGAATACAACGCAAGTCCTTCAGCAGGGCGGTGGAATTAATGGGTGTGGTTTACTGGAGATGGGTCAGGGTAGCGATAGTAAAGCCTTCTGATGAGCCCCTTCGCAAGGGCGAAACCCAAGCAAGCATTTTTCCCCACTTTATATACACTCGTCGCTAAGTAGGTATTCGTTCCTTACATGTTCGCGCAACGTTTCGATTAGCAGAATGTAGCTGTTTCATTACCTCTCATCTGTTGGCCCCTCGAGAGGCCTACGCTTAGCGTGCTCTGGAAGCGGCAGCAAAGTTCGCTAATCAAACCTGTGATGGTGTTACTAGGCGGCCCTGTAGATCCCTCGGCGTATGCTAAGCTTAGTAGTGGCTGCGCGGTATTTGTACATATTTGTCACGCGGACCTTTTCATTTGCATTTCTCCTCGGTCGGCTCAGATTCCGTTACAAGGCGGTCCTGCCTCCACGATAGCCTCCGTGCACCTCTCCCCCCTCAGGCTCCCGCTGATGCCACACCCAATCGTTCAGATTGACGAGCTGTTGAGACTGATCATCGACGAATTGGTCGAAGTCAGTCAACGCACAGCCGTCTCGTTCGCTCTCACTTGCCGATCCCTCGAGGAACCTACACTTAGTGCACTCTGGAAACGGCAGCATTCGCTAATCCAACTCGCGAGGGTGTTACCGCGGCACACCTGGGTCAAGGAACTGGGTTACCTTACATGCCTCGTAAGTGACTGCGATCCTCTCTCGGGTTCATATTCTGTACCAATCTTTCTAGGCGATCGAGTACAACCCTCCGCAGGCAGAGTGGGAAAGGCTGCGACGATATGCTTCCTGGATGCACAAATTGGTCCTCAGTTGGGGTAGTTGTATTACCACGGGCGCCCTCTCCCGCCTTTCGTACAATTCGCCTGGCAGGGTCCTGTGCCCAAACTTGGAACAGCTGATCTGGGAGTTCGACGTTTCACACGTTCCCTTATTCTACTTCCGCCTTTTCTTCTCCCCCCACTTAAAACGCGTCACTCTCTCCACCCGTTTCCTTCTGCCTACGCTTGGGCCAGAGGCATTAAGACCTCTTGCCGAGGCTGTGTCGTGTTTACCCACTTCCCTCGAATACCTGTCCCTCGTGTGTGGCCTGGGAAGGGAACCTCTTAGGAGTGCAATATCTTCCTTTGTTTGTCGGTCCGGGTCATCGTTGAGGAGTTTTGGCTCCAGCGAACCCCTGTCGGAGGCAGCATTTAACCACCTGATGCGGCTTCCGAACTTACGCTCCTGGGTCGTCTATGAACCGCTTCGAACACTTCCGCTGGCCCCTTTCCCATCCCTCGAGGAGCTCCGTCTCGGACCGGCGGCCCTACCGTGGCTCCACCTTCTCGCAGCGCATGGGGACGATCAACTTCGGAATGGCCTCGCACCACCACCAGCGATGTTGAACACGAACGTCAAAGCGACCTTAAAACTCCTCAATTGTCCCGAAAACACCCCTATCGATCCGATACTATTATCACTCATATCGTCGTTCCGGAATTTAGTCACGTTGTGCGTGGCAAACTATTATTGCAATAAAGAGGGGTCCTGTCTCTTTCGCCTGACGGACGATGATGTCGAGAATTTCGCCGTTGCGTTGCCCTCCTTGGTGAGCCTGCAGCTTGGAGGAGTGTGTAGCTCCAATGCCTGCCACACCAGCATATCCTCCCTCTTGTCGATATCCATCCATTGTCTAGGTCTCACACTCCTGGAGATCCACTTTAACACCCAGTCCATCCTCGATGATATACAACGGCTTCTCGATGAAGACCCTGGACGCGACAAACCGAGGTGCAAACTCCAATCTCTGTTGGTTGGGTGCTTGCCACTCCAAGTGTGTAGGGAGGACGCCAGAAAAGTTGCGATGGGGTTCGCGTACATTTTCCCGCGTCTGAAGAAATTTTCGGGTCTTCTTAGTGATCCAGATGGGAGTTGGAGTTGGGAATGGGTGGCATCCGGACTACAGGGTTGATGGACCCCCAGTTTACCCAGCGTCTTTCCTCTGATTCTTCCGCTTCATCTAACTCGATCCTCGCTTCGTGTATTTTATGTCTAGCCTAGACCCTTTCAAATGAGTTCCCTTTGTTGACCGTTCTCGCGTTGGATTTGGAGCCGTAACACTACCAGGACGTTGGAAATATTTCTGCCGTCCCTGATCCGGTGTTTGTACATATTTGTCGCACGGACCTTTTGGGTTTTCTTCGTTTGCATCGCTCCTCCGTCAGTTGATTTCTCGTTCGTGCTGAGTAAGTCCTTCGTACTACATGCCCACAATATATGGTCGCTCATGGTTCACGTAGTCGCAACCGAATCTACTTGTACTCAAGTTCCATCGCAAGGCGGTCCTGCTCCACGACAGCCTCCGTGTACCTCACCTCCCTCAAGCTCCTGCTGATGCCACGCCCAATCCTTGGGATCGACGAACTGTTGAGGCTGATCATTGTGATGAGTTGATGAAAAATACCCGACGAGCGGTTGTCTCACTCACTCTCACCTGCCGATCTCTCGAGGAACCTGCGCTTAGTTCGCTTTGGAAAACATAACGGGGGTTACACGACCTCTCAAAGGTGTTGCCAAACCACACCTGGGTTTTGGATAAGCGAAAAACCAATTTCATTGTGAGTTGTTGTGACTTTCTCGCCCAATATCCGGTTTACGTTCCTCCAGGCGATCGAGGACGATCCTTCATTGTCGGAGGCAGCGATCCATCACCTCATGCAACTTCCCAACTTATACTCCTGGGTTATTGTCCATGAACTGCCTCGAACGCTTCCACCGGTCACTTTTCCGCCCCTCCAAGAGCTCCGTCTCGGACAGGCGGCTCTGCCGTGGCTCCATCTTCCTGCGTTGCACGAAGAGGACGTCATTCAGAACGGTTTCGCTTCAGCGACATCGCACACAAATGTCAGAGAAACGCTGGAATTCCTCGACTTCCCCAGGGACACCACCGTTGATTTAAAATTTTTATCTTCCATCGTAAATTTCCGGGATCTGGTTAGGTTGCGGGTGACCGGGGATTGTTCCGACGCGGGAGGCCGCACCCCCCCGCCCGACGGACAACGATGTGGAAAACCTTGCCGCTTGAGGTGCGTTGGGAAGACATTGAAACTGTTGCGATGGGGTTCAAGGTTGTTTTTCCATGGCTGGTAAGCTGTCATGGTAGAGGAAGACGATTGTCCGTAGGAGTTGCATTGGGAACAGCACAGTATCGACGGAGATGTTTGATGTCAATACTCACTGCTGTATCTATCCTTTTCGCTTTATCGAGCCGCTGGCCTCTGTTTCACTCGTGTACACTACTTTGGGATGCTCCCGGATCACAGGTTCCCTTTCTCCGAACTCTATCCAAGCTCTATAGTCGCCGGCCTCTCCCAGCTACAAAACGGAGCATTTCGCCAGGATGACTTTGATCCGGTGTTGGACCGCCACTGACCATCGCTTATCGCTTGCGGCTACCAGTCAAGGTTATCGGTTATACCTAGCCATATGACGAGGTGTCCGGTAGCGGATCAACCTTCTCGGGCCGCCCTTACCGGGCCAATGGGATGCTTCAATGGTTCGGCCAGGAATTTTACAGTCGGGCGGCCCTGCCTTTCTCTTGAAAGTTCATAGGGCGTGGGATAATGCTTCGCCAAAAAGCCCGGAAGCCACGGTCAAGTTGCGGTAGTAGTGGCTGCAATTTGTTGAGGGCAGTAGCCGGCTATTACTTAGGCTACTTCTTGACGGCACAACGTGTACCGAGAAGCAGCTCGAAGAAATGCGGAACGTTCCATACCGCGAAGCCATCGGCTCTCTTTGTCACAACGCTGCTTCGATCGCCTCACTCAGCGGGCGCTAAGCTCTACATGAATCCCACGATCCATGACAGCACGCGCTGCGGTCGCATTGTCAAGGTCTGCGAGCTGACGAAGTTCAATCGCCACGTCAAAAAGCACTGTAAATCTTGCTTGCGCCCGGTGGCTTCTAGCACTGCTTGGTGCATCACTGAATCTAATATTATCTACGTCGACATGTTCTTCCCTTCATATTTGGAGGGGGTTCCCATCCGCGCGGCGTATGGTCATTGAAAAGTATTGGATTTCCTCTCGAACTTTGACCTCAACCATCTTCTACTTGCCGGTGTTCGGGGGCTACCCACTAAATCGGTTCCCTCCTCCCTCCCCCTAGACAGCATTATGGACGCTTGCGAAGCCCTGAACTACCGGATGCAGAGGAACAGCGGCCTGGATCCTGACATGGAGCATCGCTTGGGTAGCCTTCCCTCCGGGAACACGCCTTCTACATATCCAGCAGGGAGGGCACCCTGCAGGTGCCGATAGGGATCTGGGTACACCCTTTAATACTAATCACAAAGATTCGGTCCGCTCAGCTCCCTCCCTTACCGCTCCTCCCTCATTACACCATGTCTCCCTCCAGCTCATCGAGCGAACGCGAGAGGGATAGCGTTCTGCCCCCACCTCGGGTCCCCGCAGCCGCAGGGATAGACGCCTCCGATGTCGCAGAGGGACTATTGTCTATTTACGGATCTCGAAAAGCCTCCCTTTCCCTCCACATCGTCGTGGTCGGTTGCGGTCTTGGCGGTTTGGCCGCAGCGTTTTGTCTCACACAAGCAGGCCACCGCGTGACCATCATTGAATCCTCCCCCGTGATCGGCGACGTTGGCGCAGGCATCCAAGTCACTCCTAATTGCGGTCGGTTGCTCCGGAGGTGGGGCTTAGGAAAACATCTGGATGAGTTTGGCGTCAAACCGGAATGCATTACGCTTAAGAGGTACGATACCGGCGAAACAATCGGACTCAAAAAATTGGGAGAAGCCGTGGAGAGGGAATATGGTGCACCGTATTATCAAATACACCGCGCCGATTTCCACAAACTCCTCTACGACCTTGTTGCCTCACGCGTCACCATCCTATTGGGTTCCCCCGTCACTGGATGTGACCCAGGCCCTGTGTCGCCTTCGGTCACCCTCAAGTCTGGGAAGGTCGTGACGGGGGATCTAATTATCGGAGCGGACGGCGTCAAAAGTTTCATTCAGCGGGTTGTGTCAGGAAAACCAAACCCAGCGGAGCCAACTGGAAACGCGGTCTACCGGGCGATTATACCGGCTTCACTCATGATGCAGGATCCGGAGTTACGCGAGTTGATTGAACACCCACAGATGTGCAATTGGATGGGGCCCAGGAGGCATATGGTATCATATCCAATTGTGCGTCGATTTTCTTCCCGTGGTTTTCGCCGGAGTATGCTAACCACATGAACTCTTTTTTTCCTAGAGGGGGAAGGAACTGTATAATCTCGTTCTAGCGCATCCAGACGATGGATCGGTAGAGTCCTGGACTGCGGAGGGAAGTGCGGACAAGATGAGGGAAGAGTTTGATGATTTTGAACCACGGTGAGACGGGACCTCCAATTCTCGGAGAGTGTTACCCAATACTTCCGGATAGAGTACGTAAGCTGCTTGGATTCGTCCAGTCTACCCTCAAATGGCGCTTGATGGACCGGAAGCCTCTGGGTAAATGGACTCACGACTCTGGACGCGTAACTCTGTTGGGAGATGCGTGTCATCCGATGCTGGTAGGGTGTACCGCGAATTGGATTTACTCTTGGGCATCGCCGCTGATATTTGTCCAAAGCCATACAGAGCGCAAGGTGCTGCAACGACGATCGAAGACGGAGCAGTACTCGGCAACCTCCTTTCGAGAATTTCCCACATTTCTCAACTGAGACCTCTCCTCAAAGCCTACCAGGACCTCCGACTTCCTCGTACCGCAGAAGCGCAGAGATCCTCGCGACTTAACCAGCATATCTTTCACCATCCGGACGGGCCGGAACAAAGGAAACGAGATGCGAATATGAGGGAAGCGATGGCCCTAGAACTCTCCGGTGATACGGAGGCGTTCCGGGGTCAATTAACTGGGAATCAGAACCAGTGGGCAGATAAGACGAAGAACGACCCTTTGTTTGGGTACGATGCGGATGCGGAGGTGGATAAATGGTGGGCGGCTCATGGGAAAGAGTTGGAGGTGCTTGCAAGGGCTAAGTTGTAAAGCTCGTGATGGTTGCTCGGGACAGAGCTTGGGCGTTCAACGTTCATTAATCATTTTTTGTGTATGCATGGGAGTTTTTGTATCCCGCATACCGTACAATTAGGATCTGGAATACTTGGAACACATCCAACGCAGTTTCCAACTCCATATCCAGTTATTATATGCCACTCCCATCAGATTGTTCTGTATTTATAGGAGACTGTGTAAACGAGTTCTCCTTCTCGAATAAATACCGAGTTCGGGCTATGTTAGTGTAATGTGGTGTTTACTGGATGCAACGTTACTGACACGTGGAGAGTTCGGATGTTGGATGACTGGTCGTGGGAACGATCATCTCGGGAAAAAACGCCCGGCGCGTCAACTTTGGTGAGGACCGCTATGGCCCCGCGGTCGGGGGCGCGTCCTTATATAAGAAGCTTCTCCGGTGACGGAAGGGGGTGCCGAACTTGCGGAGTTCTCGACGTTGAGGATCTCTGCAGCTTGTCCAAGTAGTCCCCGAGTCGGTCCTTAGACTCAGCATTTTGAATGGGACAGTTAATCCTCTCATCAGGGGACTGTGAACGGCTACGAAAAGCGCTGAGATGCAACACAGTTGACCCTAGCATTGCTGCACTCTCATCAAGAACGGGTACGATGGGTGGACATACCGCCGGTGATTCTCCTCTTGATTGTTGTCCCCCAGAGGTTGGGTTCCCCCTTCGTTAACCAACTCACCACGACTAACCGTGGGATTCTAGCCAGGGGTACCGAGAGCGAAGTGGAACGTGTCACTAGGAGGGATTGGAACGGGTTGAAGGGCACCCTTGGTGGGATTGACTGGACGCAACCGCGCGGCTAGTGGGTTGAGGGTGGGATCAATATATTCTGACAGGGGTCGAGCGCCCTATTGACAGCTGGAAGCTGGAGGGGCGGACCGAAAGCGGCAGCTCGCCCCTAGGGTTGCAGGTCCCGAGCACAGTGCCATAGCCAGTGTGCACCGCCCAGCAAGCTCATCCTCAACCTTCAGGTCATGGCGAGCGCCTCCCGGAAAGTCCGCGCCTGGTCAGATAGCTGGTGCAAGACGGACGTTCGGTCTGACAGGTTGAGGTCGTGTTCGAGGGTCACGCAGTACGTATGGGAGCGACCAATAAGAACTGACGTGCTTACACGTCCCCGGATGGATTTCTCGGTAGCGGTCACGACAAGGATCTAGGTTATCAGGGTCCAGGGAGGTCAATCACAAAGCGCTAAACCAAACCAAGCCACCCAAACACAAAATGGCAAGCGCCCTAGTGGAGTAAGGACGGGTGAGCGTTGGAAGGAGGCAGGCACAGAACGTGAAAGTGAGGGAAGGGGGAGGGAAAAATTGTGAAACGAACACTCAAGCAAGCCCATCCCCCTCGTACTTCTCCTCTAATCCCTCCCGCTCACCCGTCCCAATTGCGTTTAACTCAGCCTCCTGAGCATCCAACTTCCTGAACGTGATGAAAAACAAGGTTCCGGCCACCCAAGACGTGATCGCAAATGCTCCATAGACCCAGATGAACTTGTCCTCCGTGCTCACCGGCGTGAGGGTGAATCCCAGCGCAGCTGCGATGGCGATCGGGAATTGAGACAGGGCGGTGACAAAGCCTTTCATCTGTTTTGGTGCCTATGGAGAAGACGGGGGGGGGGGATTGGAGATGGACAAAGCGCGAGATCAGCCAAAATTTTCCGTTAATATGGGACGGAATGAAGTGGATCGACCCTGGCCTTACCTTTGTGAAGGCGTACTCAAGAGAAGTGATCACCGTGAAGATTTCGGAGACACCCACAACAATGTAGGGTCCGCTGATGATCCAAACATTAATGGGCGCAGGGTTCGGGAACCCAGCCGCATCTAAGCATTCTGCACGAACGCGAGAGAATTGTAAGCCTACACCCATACCCAGTAACTTGAGGGTAAAGGTGAACACACCACTTGGGTGGTTGTCGTGACACGGTGATTCTTTGTAGACGAACTTTTGCAGGATGGCAGAGTAAAGCAAAGCAACACCACAAACGAGGAAGCCAGTGTAAATCCGTTTGATAGGCGTGTAGTTGATACCGACGGACCGCAGGGCAGGGTAGATGACATAGTCAAACACCGGGATCAACAAAATGATGGCGATGGGGTTGATGTTCCTATACGGAAGAAACATGTCAGACGAGCCCCGACATGCGTGCCCGTGATCACGGAGGGAGCAAAAACCCAGCCGAGAGGAATAAGATATACGAACGCAACGAGGTCGTTAGGAGTACCCCCCAACACAAGCGAAGCAGAAACAGTTGTCAGATTGTTCGAGATTTGCATGTAGGACCACCAGAAGAATGGGAAGAACAGGAAGACTTTTAAAGCCTTGAAGGTACGGGCTACTTCGCCAACAAAGGTATCATCCCAGGTTATATTTCTGGGTTTCTGCCCGGCAGCGTAATGAGAGGGCTTCGCTGGGTCCCAGAATCCTGATCTTCGGAACTCGGTGATGGTTTTGATCGGGTTCCACGAAATCCTTTCACGGCCAGCAACCCTGAGGACGCGGAAGCACTATAGTTATATGACCGAAATCAGTACTCATAGCGTGGGGTTGGCGTATGTTTCCCACCTCAAAAATGACAGATCCGCGAGGGGGAGTAACATTGTACTTTTTCCGCCCATACAACAGGAGGAGGGGGACAAGACAAAAGATGCCCGTGGGAACGAGGTAGGTGGCCCAATAGCCGTGGTCACGGGCAATGAAAGATGAGGAGATGGCCCCACACGCTCCGACGTTGATAGCAGCGTAGTAATCTGTAGTCCAATTAATGACACCTCCAGAAGATTGTGACGAGGTTGTGTTCAGGAAGCTTACACAGATAAATGCGTTGGTAAGTCAAAGCTGGGGAGATAAGAACAACCTCTCCTGAAGGGAGGGTCTTCTTCCTTAGTTTGCCAGTGTATTGCTCGGCGACCATCGGTGAGACGTTGGCCTTGATCGAGCCAGCACCTATACCCATGACGATAATCGACACGATTAATCCAGCAAGAGCACCGTTTGGATGAGCCAGCGATGAGGGAATAGAAGTTCCAACCAAGATTATATGACCGACCCTGAGAACCAAGTCAACCCCATCCGAACCGGTTGGATAGAGATGGTCTAAACTTACAAACAGACGAAAGAGGAGTAGAGAATGGTTTTGTACCGGCCCAGGTAACAATCCGCGATCCACCCACCCAAGAATGGAGTAACGTAGACCCAGAAATTATTGAAGTTACGGATCGCAAAGGAGGCCTGGACACCACTTCCGAGAGCACCGGCGACACCGTCGGCTCTGTGGTCGGCGGGGACAGCGCCGGTGGTCGAACCAGGTGGAAGCCCAGCGCGAATGTAATTTCCCCACACGGCGCCCGTGGCTGTAACCGAAGCGTAAGTCGTGGAGATCTGAATTGTCCACGGAGCAACACGAGGCTCACCATAGTATGTCCATCGCTCAGCAAACTCAACAACGACTACCAAGAAAGCAGCGAAGGGAATGGAATCGGGAAGCTGACGAAGAGTGGCCAACTCTTCGTGAGTAACGCCCTCAGAACCTTCAACAAAGGATCCGTCGGTGACACTTGCATGGCTTGACTCGAGTTTCTCTCCGTCAATGGTCTCGCCACGAGCATGGGCCACATCCGATGTTCTGTCTGACGGGGGTGATAAAGCGGAAGCCATGGGGAAGCTCGACCGTGATAGGGTGGCAATAGAGCTGTACCCCAAAGATAGAAGGAGGGAAGGGGAGAGCTGGAGGGGGAAGGGGAATCTGGAGCCGAAGTCGAGCCCACACCGATCTTCCTTATGTATTATATATATAAACCACAAGAAGGTCATGCGGATTTCCATCTTTGATATCGTCGACCAGATACGGGATTGCGGCGCGTCCTTGAGTCGAGTGTATTTCCTCCGAGGTTAAATCGATGTGCTCGTCGACCTAGGAACTGGGAGGAACGAGGACGCCCTTCACTCTTGATTCGACCATTTGTGAGAATACTTTGGCAAAGGCAGTACAGCGGATACCGGTTATTCAAGGGAGAGCAACCCGGCTTTGTGGTCATTGCTCTACCAGAAGACACCTCGAACCCTGTGATGAGGTTGAGCTTGTTTTTGTACCGGCAATCGTGACGTGGCACATGGTGAATATCATTGGGGAACATCCGCAGTGGTCGCACGAGACGACAGGTAGACCCTTTTGGCTGAATGGTATACCATCCAGGACAGTTCATTGGGATTGTATGCCATTCATGCGGAGGCTCGGGTTGACGCCCTGTAGAAACGGGAATAGATTTTTAACCGTAGGACATTTTACAAAAATAGGGCAACAAGCAAACAACTCACGTTTGTCGAAACGATAGTCCAAAGAGTCACATCGGTCGAACAGATGTCAGATTGGATCAAGGATGTACGGGGATCTCCCGAGTTGTTTTGTCCTCTGCTGACGCACATCCAACCTCGTTTCCGGCGGACCGCACCCCACGGCTGCTCATCATCGACGTAGTTCTCCCCTCGATCTTGACACGGTTGGTATCTACTGTCATGACGAAGACGACGAGGGCCAATGTACATTCAAGCCCAAGAAACAACAATGACGCCGAGCTCGTTACGGCTTTACCCCAACTCTCCTCAGATACGCGTGTTTCGAAAACGCCTGCGTTATGACTGTCGCCTGCCTCCTCCAGACTTACATTCTATACGTCAAATTGGAAAAAACTGGAGGTCTACTTCAACACCACGACATCGCTGACAATCTAAAGAATATCCCGGAGGACCCGCGATTCGAACAGCTACTTCTCCCCCGAGGTGCCCGTCTGGGGGTTGGAATCACCATCGCTCCGGTTTCCATCGTCACCATAGCAGTTCAAACCAGTTCGGTCACCAAGTGAGTTGAGGAACAGGCATGCTCACAAGCAGGTAGCGAAGGAATACTACTATTAGGTAGCTGTTGCGGGGTACAAATGCTGAAGCAAAAAAAAAGAAGGAATGCTACGAGGTAAGATTTACCCCGCCCGACAATACTCCATGTACTCACCGTCTGACTAGACACCACTAATGCGCGTTCAATCTGAGCCATAGCGTTCGAGCGATTCTTCGCGCAGTCTTTTGAGAAGTCCGCTCAGCACGCTCACACCACCGGAACCAAGGGTGCATTGGTCGAAGGCTGTACCCACGTGCCGCCAGCTCGCCCATCTACCTCTCGGAAGCTATCTTGTCCCACGCCAGCGCAATCTTTGTTGCCCGTGGTACCTATACCTACTCCAAGATGATCGGGGTTCTCAACTTCATAGATTTCACCGTTTCTCCCATTTTCCCAGCTGTTTGGTTGCGGTACGTAGATTCATCAGTTGGTGCTCTCGACAAGGACCTAGGTTGATAGCGTCTTAGGCTAGGGAGGTCAATCACAAAGCGCTAAACCAACACAATTCATTTGACAAACCAAACCAGTCTCTACAAAAGGTAAAACACGCTAGTGTATGGCAAGAACAAATAAATACTGGAAGGAGACAGGTACAAAACATGAAAGTGAAAAGAGTGAGGGAGATCACGAAACGAACATTCAAGCAGGCTCATCTTCCTCGTGCTCGTCTTCAAATCCCTCCCGCTCACCCGTCCCAATCACGTTCAACTCAGTCTCCTGAGCATCCAGCTTCCTGAACATGATGAAAAACAAAGTTCCGGCCACCCACGACGTGATCCCAAGCGCTCCGTAGACCCAAATGAACCTGTCCTCCGTGTTCACAGGAGCGAGGGTGAATCCCAGCGCAGCCGCGATGGCGATTGGGAATTGGGATAGGGCGGTGACGAAACCTTTCATCTGTTTTGGTGCCTATGGAGACGGGGAAATTGGAGAGGGACAAAGCGCGAGATCGGCCAAAAGTGTCCGTTAATTTGTAATATAATGAACTCTCGAGTGGATCGGCCCGGCGCTTACCTTTGTGAAGGCGTACTCGAAGGAAGTGATTGACGTGAAGATTTCAGCGACACCGATGAGAATATAGGGTCCGCTGGCGACCCAAACATTAATGGGTGCGGGGTTCGGGAACCCAGCCGCATCCAAGCATTCTGCACGAGCACGAGAGAAGTGTCAGGCACCAAACGCCCGGTAACCTGAAAGCAAAGGTGGGCGTACCGCTGGGGTGGTTTCCGTGACACGGTGATTCTTTATAGACGAACTTTTGCAAGACGGCGGAATAAAGCAAAGCAACACCACAAACGAGGAAGCCAGTGTGGGTCCGTTTGGTGGGCGTGTGGTTAATACCGACAGACCGCAGGGCAGGGTAGATGACGTAGTCGAAAACTGGGACCATCAAAATGACGGAAGTAGGGTTGGTGACCCTATACGGAAGAAACGTATCAGACGAGTCCCGGTGTGTGCCCATCAATCACGGAGCGGGAAAAACCCAGCCGAGAGGGATAAGATATATGAACGCAATGAGATCGTTAGGAGTACCCCCTAGCACAAGCGAAGCCGAAACAGTTGCCATATTGTTCGTGACTTGCATGTATGACCACCAAAATAACGGGAGGAATAGGAAAACTTTTACAGCCTTGAAGGTGCGGGCGACCTCCTCAACGAAGGTGTCATCCCAGGTGATGCTTCTGGGCCTCTTCCCGGCAGCGTAGTAAGAGGGCTTCGCTAGGTTCCAGAATCCTGGCTTTCGGAACTCGGTGATGGTTTTGATCGGGTTCCACGAGATTCTTTCACGGCCAGCAACTCCGAGGACGCGGAAGCACTATAGTTGTGTGACTGAAATTAGTACTCATAGTGCGGGGTCTATACGTGATTCCCACCTCCAGGATGATGGACCCCCGAGGAGGAGTGATATTGTATCTTTTCCGCCCATATAATAGGACAAGGGGGACAGGACAAAAGATACCTGCGGGGACGAGGTAGGTGGCCCAAAAACCGTAGTCACGAGCAATGAAAGATGAGGAGATGGCCCCACACGCTCCGACGTTGATAGCAGCGTAGTAATCTGTATTGCAATTAGTGACACCTCCGGAAGACAGTAATGGGGTTTGTTCAGGAAACTTGCACATATAAATGCGTTGGTAAGCCAAAACTGGGGAAATAATGACAACCTCTCCTGAGGGGAGGGTCTTCTTCTTCAGCTTGCCAGTGTATTGCTCGGCGATCATTGGGGAGACGTTGGCCTTGATCGACCCAGCACCTATACCCATGACGATAATCGACACGATCAATCCAGCAAGAGCACCATTCGGATGGGCCAGTGATGAGGGAACAGAAGTTCCGACCAAAATTGTATGACCGACCCTGAGAACCAAGTCAACCCCATGCAAACCGCCTGGACAGAAATAGTCGAAACTTACAAACAGACGAAAGAGGAGTAGAGAATAGTTTTGTATCTGCCCAGGTAACAATCTGCAATAAATCCGCCAAAGAAGGGAGTTACGTAGACCCAGAAGGTATAGAAATTACGGATCGCGAAAGAAACCTGTGCGCCACTCCTGAGAGCACCGGCGACGCCGTCAGCTCTGTGGTCTACGGGGACAGCGCCGGTGGTCGAACCAGGCGGAAGCCCAGCACGAATGTAATTTCCCCATACGAGACCTGTCGCTACAATCGACAGCGTAAGTCGTGGAGGTTTGAGCTATCCACAAACAACCCCAGACGCAATACGAAACTCACCGTAGGATGCCCATCGTTCAGCAAACTCAACAATGACTACCAAGAAGGCAGCAAAGGGGATGGAATCAGGAAGGTGGCGAAGAGCGGTCAGCTCTTCGTGAGTAACGCCCTCAGAACCTTCGACAAAGGATCCACCGGCTACACTGGCATGGCTTGACTCGAGTTCCTTTTTGTCAATGGTCTCGTCGTGAGTGTAGGCCACATCCGATGCACTGTCTGACGGGGATGATAAAGCGGAAGCCATCGAGGAAGCTCGATATCTCAACTGAATATCTCAGGGATAGGAGGAGAGAGGCGGGGAACCGGAGGGGGAAGTCAGTCAAAGCTGCACCGATCTGCCTTATTATTGGACTAGCAATCGTGACACGGTACATGATGGATGTCACTGGGGAACATCCGCAGTGGTCGTACGCGACAGTAGGTGGACCCTTTTGGCTGAATGGTATGCCATCCGGATATAAAAGTTCGAGGTGACGCCCTATGGAAACGGGAATAGAAATTCCACGGTCAAATTTAGGGCGTGTACAAAAACAGTGCAATAATACGAACAACCCACTTCTGTCGAAAAAACAGCTCAATGTTTCGCATCGGCAAAACCAGAAAGTTGCTGCGGGCTCGCGGCTATTGTAGCGATCGACAGCACCTCCCGTCCCGCAGACATACCCCTCCCCGGTCCACAGTGCGATTACAGCGACAGAGCACCCATTCATAGCATCACAGAATATTGGGCGTCAACGATGTACCACTCTGCTGCTACGCCGTAATGTTCTGATGTGTTGGAACTAAGGGAGGCACGTGTCGTCAGGCCGGGGAACCTACAACCAGCCGAGGGGTGGTCGCTGCCAACAGGGTGGGTGGTGGGTTAACTATATAACCTGCAGAATGATCCGATGTAAGCCACGCACATCAGACGTCCGGTCAAGCCTCCGCGTTGAACACGAGCACAGCGCCAAGAGGTCCCCACCCTTTGCTTGGGAATTTAATTGGATGGAAAGAAAAGGGCGCATCGAATTTTCAGCAGACGAGAATAAAATACCAATGCCCCAGCATCCCAGGCGTCCAGTAATTACTTCCAAAACACGCAAGCGCGACATACGTTCCAGGGATAATTGAATGCCCGCCTCAGCGTCACACCGCTCGACCGTTTTGCTGATGAAGGCGGCCCGCCTTTACAGGTAGACGCGAGTCTCGGTCGGAGCCACGTCGGTCGAATGGATGTTGGATTTGGTTAAGGGTGCACGGGTATCTCCCGAGCCGTTTGCTGACGTACGCCCGACCTCGTTTCCGGCAGGCTGTATCCCACGGTTGCTCGTCATCGACACTCCTCCGCCACCGGCCGATCCCGACGCGCAGATGTCTACTACCGTCAGGAAGATGACGAGGGTCATTTCACTTTCAAGTTGAACAACAACAATGTCACTGAACTTGTTGCGGCCTTCAACCTCAACCGGAGTCACTTCACCTCGGATACATGTCTTTTGAATACGCTGGGTTGCGACTGTCGCCTCTCTCTTACCGATTTCCGTTCATTGCGTCAAATTAGAAAAACTGGAGATTCACTTCAACACTACGAACGTCGTCGACGATCTTAAAAGCATCCCGGAGGTCTCGCACTTCGAACAGCTACTCCGCTCCCGAGGTACTCACTCGGGTGTTTGGATGCCCATAAAATACCACTCACCCTCAGTGAGTCCGGTTTCGAAACTGGGGTGGGGAGAACGGCCGATATCTTCCGTTCCTGACACGTTGTAAAACAAGGTTGGGATGAACTCTCTAAGGGACTCGCGGATCTTCGGGAGGAACACTCCCGGAATGTCCGACGGATGAGTACAGGCTTAAATCTCTCCTTCACCCGGTGCATTCCCGAACCACAGATTAAATGTGGACAATACCCCCGAAGTAGCCCGTACCGTGACCTCCAACTATTATCAATGCACAAGTGGTTTGGTATGCCACATATCACAAGATATGGCGACCGGATGGTGTCATTGTCATTACGAGCTCGCCGCAGTTCGGACAAGTACCGACTCTCAGTCCCTCAACAATTATGAGGTAATAGCATTCAGAGGATCGTGCCAACCAGTACGTGGTTCAGTCAGGTTGGCGTTGTCGTCCACTGGCCTTGGTATTCACTACGGCGATATATATTAGCCTGTTGTCGCCACTGTAGAAAGGAGCCACTCCCACTATTGGTTAACGTGTGACTTGACGTTTCCTCGCTTGTTCTGTCCCTTGGGTGCTAGCTCAAGTTTCGGGTTTCTTCGACGAGTAAACACCCCGTCGCTCCTAATGTTTATGCTAGGTTCTCACGACATGTTACCGATTCGGCGGCTAATTGCGGGCTGTAGCGGGGAGTTTCGAATTTTCACGTCGCAACTTACGAGAAAAAGGGATCGACGACAGCGTTTAGGACAGGTCTGGCTGTGCAGTGCGAATCAAGTTCGGATCCGAAGTGCGAACGGGGGGCGCCCGCGCGACCGAACATCAGAACTTGCCTTCCTTGCAGCCAATCAAGGAGCTCTGCATGGCGCCAGAATGCGGCCTTTCCCACGCACCCGTAAGATTATTTCGTCCCTGCCGTGACCAACCGGCCCATAACCATCATCGAAATGCCTTCGCCTAGAGGTTCACAAAGCTGAGACCTGCGAAATTGCTCCTGTTGTCAGTCTGAGACGCCCTATCGGAGGATTCTTTCCGTGCACCTCCACCCATGCTGTGTTCTGGATCCGGGACCACCGTCTCGGGTTGGGATCACGGGGGGCGAGGCGTCTCTGGTGAAACCACGGATCTGAAAAACGCACTATCTTATAGGCCACTACCGTGTGGTACGCTCGGCACCGTTAGGCCAACCCGGATCCTAGAGATGGCAACTGACCTCCATCCAGAAGGACCACTGTCTTCCCAGTCGGAACGCTAAGGCCAGTTTAAACAAGTACCCCTCTCCTCTCGAGTACAAACCACCACCGTTACCGCCACCGCGGCGGCACCTCCAAAGGGTCCGCTGCACCGATTATCATCCACCTTGCCACAGCCAGCCGACAAGGTACGGTCGCTGGCGCTGACCTACAGGGGTCTCGAAGTTCCATCCCCTAGTGCTTTATGGGCAGCTCGGGTCCCGTTACACCTTCTGCTGGCGCCATTACCTGCGGACCCGGGTCGCTACACGTTCCGGGGTCGGAGCATTATCGTGGTCCCGTGAGTCGCCGTCCTCATAGCGAGAATCACGGTTACGACAAACCCGAGAGGCGTAGCACAGCCAACCGACTGCCCGGGGGTAAAAAGACCCAAGCGGCACGTTTTACGGCGAGCATGGTTTCTCGGTGAAGATGGCTTGACTGATTCCCACACTGGTCAGCGCCCCTCTATCTTACGTTTTCCATTGGAAAGATTTGGTAGGGGGCTCAACAAAACCAGCTTCTCGTTCACGTTTACGTTCCTCTCACCCCATTTGACAATGTCAGATGTCGACATGGACGTTTTGGCCCACCTTCACGAGATGGCCGACACATGGTCAGAGAAACAGTTCGCCAAGGTTGTTCCGAGGTCATCGGGATGTTACCCCTTTCCCCCAGCCACTTGGCACCTGCCTGGGCAGCGGACGAGAATTTTCGCCTCAGGCGAAGGTAAGATGACTCCCGAATTGCCGGCGCAGGATCACTTCGAGCATTAAAAACTGGTCTAGTGTTGCTCGGCTCAGCTCGTCGCTCATTTGATACGGTTTCTCAATTTCCGTGCATGGATCACCGAACAGGAACCGTCACGAAATTTTCGGACTTGTTCTGTTGTGGAATTCCGGATGGTGCTACTTTTGTCTTTCCTTCGAGAGACTGAGTCCGAAGAGCGAGGTGGATTTCAACACCCCCCCGCCCGAAGCTACGAGAGACTACCCTCCTAGGCTCGCCTTCTGTCACCCCACCCCTACTATCCACCCGACCGCGACCTCCATGGTTCACACGTTTGCCTGCGTTGTCGGATTATCTACCTACACGGAGTGCTTTCTGCTGAGCACTTGCACACCACGACTCACATACTGAGGCATGGAAAATCTGGTGATTGCAACGCCGACACGGAACCCCCCGCGTTCGTCAGGTCGTGAGATGGATGTCTATGCACGCCTTGCAGTGCCCCTCTCCCCCTTCTCCGGCCACCGCACAAAGTCGAAACACTCTGGTTCCCATTCATACACAACGATTTTGCTAACAGACGTGTTGACCACGCTGGACCACCCTCACATAACCTATACTGGAGGCCTAGGCGTGTTCATGAAACGGTGTGTACCTGCTGCCCAGGTTCCATAACCACTAAAATGGGTTGATCGCAATGGTGATCGCGACCCTGCTCCCTCCATCCTTGGCGTGATTCTAGGGCTCTTTTGGTTGGAATCAGTCGGAGTGTATGGGTTAAAGTTTTTGGGGTGATCGAGGGCCTGAGCCAACACGGTGGAGATGGGCAGTTTCATGGCTTGGAGCACAATGAATTCCGTGTCTCCACCCGACGTAAGCCGCCCCCCTTTCTCCTGGTTTTAGTTAGTTAGGGTTGGATGTGTCTTCGTTCCTTCCAAGTTCCCCTATGAACGCGCGGGCATACTCTATCCGGAAGGCTGACAAGCACATGTACTAAATTGAGTGCCGACGGCCATATCCGTGGGCGATTTCCAGCGTTCAGCGTGGGAGGTGATAATACTTTCCAGGCCGCTTGCAAAAGGTAGCTATATTCCTGCAGGGTCGCTACCCGTGGGCACGCCGCCAGAGCGTGCCCAGTTGACCGCGTAGCTTGTCGTGACACTAACCCTAGCCGTATTTACAATTTGCCTCCGTCCTATGGATACAAATCACCCGTACTTCTCTCGCTTGAACGACAGGATTTTCCTATGGTCTGATAGAGTCCGGGCCGTAATATTTCTGCCGAAGATCGTTCATTTCCGGTTCTAAGGGCCAGCAGATGTGCCTACTGCAGTGAGCGCTCGAGCGTCACGTCGAAAAGCGATCGATGCAATCCTGAGCATAGTTGGTTTCCTACCACGACCGATGATCCTCCGACTATTCCACTCGCTCTCCACTGGGTCCCCCTGTCACTCGCGGATGCGTCTTCTTCGAGGTTCTACGACCTTCTTCGGGCTATTTCACTCATCCGCAGCCGGAACTGAGCCCATTTTTGTACCCCAATTATCGAGGAACCAATGGGCCCTTTAGCAGATACGTCGATGACCTGCCAGAACATTCCTCTGAAACCCCATCCGGGAACTCTGGGACGGCCATTAACCA
>Ga0307515_10008222_pt1 | contig 20402 bp, 16 predicted proteins | sample 17_EM_MG_FD_194513 | JGI IMG/M metagenome (GOLD analysis project Ga0307515, IMG submission 194513) | Populus trichocarpa ectomycorrhiza microbial communities from riparian zone in the Pacific Northwest, United States - 17_EM | ecosystem: Host-associated > Plants > Roots > Unclassified | place...
AAGTAAGGTATTAAGAATTAATAAGATAAAAATGATAAGACATGTTAATAGCAAGTTGTTAAGGATATAATCATTGAAGTCCATATTGAGTTTATATTATACTTATCCTAACACCATTAGTGAAACCATTTTACTTTGACATTATAAACTTAGCTAAACATAATTAAGAAGAGAAACAAGAGGAGAACATGATTATACAAGTATAGTAAAGGAAATGAAAGGCATAAACAAGAGATTAATGAAAGCAGAACTTAAGCATTACAAAATTATAAAGAGAGAGAGCAAGAACATGATCTTGATCTGAAAACCAAGATTTGATGCATGGCAAATGCCTCCTTTTATAGGCCAAAATTCATAACTATTGATTTGATGACTAATTGTTGAGTGGGTGGCCACATCTTGACTTGATGATAATCCTTATCTTCTTGTCTGAACAAAACGTCATTGCTAACATCGGAATTTGAACAGATAGTTTTCATGAAAGTTTTGGGAAATTGTCTCAGTTTTCCAACAAAACAAGAATCGGTGTATTTAGATTTCTAGAACTCGAGATATGGGCTGAACACTGAAAAGTGTCTGGCTGTAAGACAGATTCCGACTTCTCCGTTGTTGCTACCATTTGAACTCGAAAATGGCACTTTTAAATCTTGGACTCTTCATGAAAGTTTTAGGCCTATGTCTTAGCTTTCCATACATATAAACCAGACCTAAATCCAAGTTCTACAGCTACAGTTATGATCTAATAATCGAATGGTGTTCCAGTTTGGGCTGAACCAGCATATCTTTTCTAAGCTTAACCCTCTCTTTGTCTTCTCAATTTCAGTAGTTCAACTCATCAATCAATCCTTTGATTTATGTGATAGACCTGCATTTAAGATGAACATTTACCATAAATTTAAGGTATCTTATATTATTAGACATGTTAAGATGCGAACCTCGTGATCACGTGGTCACGCAACCCACAATCAAGATTGAGATCTGATCCTGGAAAGCCAAAATAGGTCTGATAGGAGTGTGACACAATGAAAACCTGCCCCAAGGCACCAAACACTATTGGATTGAGTAGAATGACGCCACAAAACCAGTTAATCTTCGATAAGTCAAATTCAGTTCGTTCAAGAACTGAAGAATGCAAGAATCACTCTCACACGTTAAAACTGAAAAATTCAGAAGTAATTATCATCAAAGCTGCCGAAATTTTGGCTCACATGAGTTTAAATAGTTCTTGAAAAATTAACCCTAATGGACCCCTTATGTGGACTTATACGAGGTCCACTCAAAACTGACCCAAAAGCCTAAACTGAAAAGCCCATAACTTAATCCAAACAAGCCTTGAATCCTAACTGAAAACAAAGTATTAATTAAGCCCAAACATGAAAGAAAATAATAAAAATAATTAACTTGTCATTAAATACCACCAGCCCTTCTTTCCTTGTAAGAAAAAGATTCTGAAACATTAATGAATCCTTACCACACTTGGATATTATATTGTAGCTCATTAAAGATCTTTGTGGAACTAGGAAATTCCCAAAACAAGCTCCCACATTCTTTTAAGAAAAGGATCCTTGCCAAATAGAAAGTCCACAAGTCAAAAGGAAGTAAATAACAGAATTCGTATAGCCTGTTCGAACCTATATTGCAAGTCCTTTCCGAATGTGTATTCTCCTGAAAATGTACTCCAACATAGACAAACATCTCTGGAATTGTCTGGTAAAGTTTCATCTTGATCCAACAGTTGCATTTGAAGTTATGCTCAATAGCGTGAAATTAAACGGTAGAAAATTTTACATCAAAATCCGAATCTGACCTTGCTTGGTTCATATCACAAGGCTGAACCGTATCATGTTATTATAAAACATGCTCTAGTTAAGGAGTTATTGATATTTCAAGTGCAAAATGATGATATAAAACCTTGATAAAAATACACTTTTAAGTACTAATCACACCCCCCCAACCAGCTTATTACTAGTCCCTAGTAATCAAAGCGTTAAAATAGAAAAACAATTTGCAAGTTCCACAAAGCAAGGCATTCATCATTCAACTTCCATTAATCTATCCAAATAAACAAACTCTTATTAAATTTATATATCTGCTTCATACTGTTGAAATAAGATATTAATAAACCTTCTTTTTATGTGCTCAATGTATGAAAACATAGATGACGGGGCTTTTATTGGAAGAAAACAATATTCTGTTATAATGTTTTTCTAAGGTTAACTTCCTTGGGTTGGGATTATTATCTTTTTTTTTTTTAATATATATACATATAACTTAAAACACAATGCATCTTTAACCCATGTAACGAGCTTTCAGCTAATGACTCCCAGACCAGTTGGTCTTAGGGCATTAGGTGTTGAGGTGTCCCTACAAGCTTAGTAACTCGGTTTGCAGATACTGATACGTAGATAGTGCACTGTTTGATTCCCTTAAGCTTTTCTCCTTAACCCATGTAACGAGCACTGGGCAATAGATCCCAAATCAGTTGACTTGAGGGTATTAGGTGTTAAAACACCCCTTCGAGCTTAATTGTTTAGGTTAGGGAGACTACGAAACCAAACTTATCTATGTTTTTATTATCATCAAATTTTATTTATTTATTTATTTTTATTTATTTATTTTTTGCAAATTATATAGTATCCCTTTCCCTTAGTTGTTACCTTTAACAAAAGAACATAAATAATATAATAATCCAATGTGCAACCCACAATCATATGTTAATTATGATAGACCTTGATAAGAATATTTATTAAGATGTGTCTCAAGAGTCAATACAATTTCTCCTTACTCTGCTATCCTAATAACAGTTTTGTCAAATGGTTTTAATAATAGCAAAAAAACAATTAGTAAGTTAGTTTTTTTTTAATGTCAACTACTACCCTCTCCTCCCAACCAAAACGAGACAATATCCTCAATGTCCTAAGGTCGAAAGATAGAGTATAGAAGACATCACCTGAAACAGCGAACACTGACAAACCTGAAACACATTTTAACAAATATAAGAAATAACAAAACAAAATAATATGCTATTAATAAAACCAAATTTGACATATGATGTGATCTCACCCTCAATGAAGTTTCAATTAATTCCGAGGTGGTTTGCTTATTGTTCACCAAGAGTTGTGTTTCTGCGACAAAAATTGAATGATCCTTCAAATTTCAACTAATCCCTCTCTCTCTCTTTCTTTTTTTTCTTTTTAATATACTGATATGATTAGAGACAATATTAAGATGAAATATAACCTTTTTTTTCTTAGATGACGCAGACACGAAGAACAAGAATATGGACACAAACACTGAAAAACTTAAAGGAACACTAAAAAACGAAAATAACAGAAGGATATGACATTGTTTCGGAGCCTAGCTCTGATACCAACTGATGAGAACCGTGTGGTCACGCAACCCACAATCAAGATTCAGATCTGATCCCGGAAAGCCAAAATAAGTCTGATAAGAGTGTGACCCAATGGAAACCTGCCCCAAGGCACCAATACTATTGGATTGAGTAGAATGATGCCACAAAGCCAGTTAATCTTTGATAAGTCAGATTCAGTTCGTTCAAGAACTGAAGAATGCAAGAATCTCTCTCACACGTTAAAACTGAAAAATTCAGAAGTAATTATCATCCAAGCTGCCGAAATTTTGGCTTACATGAGTTTAAATAGTTCTTGAAAAATTAACCCTAATGGACCCCTTATGTGGAGGGGGGCCTGCCGCGGAGACAGCCCTCGCGAGCTCGACAGCGCAGGCCAGCGTCCCCGACGCGCGCTGCGCTTGCACGATAACGGGGTTGGGAGGAAATGGTCCGGGTTACGGGGGCTTCCCAGCCCGGAAAAATTCCCGGGATTTTTTCAAAAATCAACCGACCCGCATGAAGGCTAAACGTGGAAAGTTGCTCGGAAAATAATTTTTAAATTATTTTTTAGAGGGGGGGTGACAGCTGGGACCTAGTAGTGTCTACCCCTGCCACCAGGGGCATCTCGGTTCGGCCACCAGGCCGGTGCCCAGCAGCGCCCAGAAAGACCGCGCGCGCGCGATCCCGCAGCCATGCTAGGCTGACAAAAACAGGGGCTGCCGCGGACAATGGCAGCCTACACGCAGATCCCGCAGCCCACGCAGGCATGCTAGGCTGACGAAAACAGGGGTTGCCGCGGACAATGGCAGCCTACACGCAGATCCCGCAGCCCACGCAGCCATGCCGCGCTGTGCGATGCGGGGACAGCCCCTGCTGGCTTGCTCTCCATCCCGCGGGGGGGCTGCCTTCGGGCCCTGGCCCCCTGCGTTCTGGCCTGCCTCCTGCGGGGGAGAGGCTAGGCGCTGCAAAAGTCACCCCAAACCCTAAACTGAAAAGCCCATAACTTAATCCAAACAAGCCTTGGATCCTAATTGAAAACAAAGTATTAATTAAGCCCAAACAAGCCTTGGGTTGTAGCTAACAAAATAAAATAAGGCCCCTAATATTAAATTCATGTTCTGCCATGAGAAGAAGAGAAGGAAGTAAAATATTACTGAACTGATTCAAGGCTTATTTATAGCCTTCCATGCAGCCCCTTAATCCTAGAAACAAAAGGAAAAGGTAGCCACCCATGTTGTTTTCAAGTTGTAGTAGGATTCTTTTGATTCCTTCGTTATCCTCACCTCATGGCCCAAAAAGCATCAATTCGTAATCCAATTTGAAATAACTTATAGAACCATGTTTAGAACTCCTTACCTGGTAAGAAACATGGTCTCGATCCTCAACCAGTCAAAAATTTTTGACTCCCCCATTTCTAATGACAGTCAGCCCTCCTTTATCTCTCTACCTTTAAATTTTTTTGTTAATCCCTTGCCCACATGTGTTTAATCTACCTATAAATCCTTAATCTTGGATGGGTTCTTGGGATGTCTGGTGTTTCTCTCTTGAATTGGCAAGAACAAAATCAAAAACTCCCTCCCTCTCTCTTAATAGCTGCTGCTGGTTTTGATGAGCAAGGGGTATTTATACCCCATAATTTCTCTTATTTGCACTTAGGCCTCATTTTCTTTAAGTGTATTATTTTTATCCCCACATCTTTTCTTTTTATAATTAAGCTATACCTCTTTTTATTTTTTTATAATTCAACCCCTCAACTTTTTAATTTAGTTCATTTTCTTTAATTTAATCTAACCCTCAATATTTCTCGATTAAATTTATAATATCTTGAAATATTTCGTTTGAAAATTTATATCTAGAAATTTCTGAATTCCTGTTTTATTTAAATGTACATGAATTTCTTAATTTTATTTTTTATTTATTTAGTTTGCAATTTATTTCCCGGGGTTTACATGGCAACTCTTCCTCAACATGCAAGGAAGGCTTATTCAGCTATACCACTTTATAAACTAGGAAAATCAAACTTATTATCTTTTAATTTTTCTTTGTTACTTACGACAACAACTGTGAACCTTTATTTTAATTTTAAAGGTTTGAGTCTAATTTTAAGTGGGTCTTATACAAGTCTACAACTTGGGTCCATTAGGTTTTAGAAGCTTAAGTATCAGTATTTATAGCTTTCTTATCAGACGTGTATAAGGTTGAGACCATAGGAACAACCCAACACCAATAATAATCACACCACAGACCCATTGGAGGTGCTAAGTGGGCCAATTACAAGAGATAGGCAAAGAAACTTAAAAAGGCATTAATTAGGCTTGTTCAGAACATATAGATCAAGAAGGACCTAGATATCGTTTGCTTGAGATTTTAATTCGAGGTTCAATTCTGTCGTAAATTGATCATACAAGGGGTTTGGGTACGTAGACATAAAAGAACAACCTATAAACTGCGTTTTGTTGTTTGTTTGGTATCAGAATAATAAATATTGAAATTGAGGTAATTTCAAGATCGTTTGGTTTGGGTTTCAATTTTGTTACGTAAAAATTACGTAACATGTTAGATTTGCGCAAGTTCCAAAATGTGATCCTTACTGTTTGTTTAGGAGTCAAAATCTTTTTAATTATATTATAATTGGGTTATTTAGGAGTCCAGTAATCATGGTTTTGTTTTGCTTTGTTTTCAGTATATTTATTGATTCTTGAGTCTAAGAATTATAATTGGATTGCACTACGAAGGCTACTGACTTTGATTTGTTGATTTTAGTTCCTAAAGAACCAAAAGAAAGCAAGTTGTGAGGTAAATGGCGTAGTGAGCATATTTGATGCGAACCTCTTGAACACGCAGTTAAGCAACCCACACGCAACGACAATTCCCGGAAAGCCAAGTAAATCGGGTTTGATAGGATTGTAACACAAAGATAACTTGTGCCTAGGCACACCAGCACTATTAGAAACGGAAATCCCCACCCAACGAATATTGATTCGCGAACGAAAAGTATAAAGATGATGCCATGTAGTCAGTTGTTCTTCGATAAGTCATTTTTCAATTCTTTAGAGAATCAAGGAAGAGAGAGTATCTCACCAACACACACACAAAGTACGGCAAATAAGAAGTTTTATTAATCTGAATTGTCTAACTTACATGTCTGCTTATGCCTTTATTTTATACTGGCTCTATACTGAAACGAAACCTAATGGATCCTTTATTTAGACTTATATTATGCCCACTTATATTTAAACCCAAATGATATAAATAAACCCTAAACTAAGAAGAAAATAATAATAACAATAATAAATCTAAATTTAAAATCCTAAATATGATAGGATCAAATTTGCTGCTCTTTAAGCTAGGAGAATCAAATCTGATGTTGCCTCCTCTTTAGTTTCCTTGTTTGCAAAGTGTTCTTAGCTGGTTTGAAAACTTATTTAATGATAGATTCCTATTATAATAAGGATAGAATAATTTTTTCCACATTAATATGGAGTCCATATCACATATGAAAACTATGTTGTTGCCCATTAAATATCCTTGCAAGACTATGAAATTCCCAAAACCAGCTGTCACATCTTTATAGGAAAAGAATCCTAGCCAAATAGGAAATCCACAAGTCAAAAGGAAAAAATAACAAAATTCATATAGCCTCTGTTGACAAGTATTGTAATGCCTTCCCAAACTCTGATTGACCTTAAATTTAAACCCCCAGTAGCACAACATGTCAAGAGACGCCATATAAAATTTTAGCTTGCTCCAACGGTCGGATTGAGAATTATGATTGTTGCCATGAAACTGGACAGTTGCGCATTTTACGTCAGAATCTGAATCTATTTGTTTTTTTGTTGACCAGATCATATCAATATCAGACTGAAAAGCCTTGATTTTTGTGTGAAACACAAGAGGTGTGATGATATATTTTGTGCTACTAACCAAATTTTGCATATTCAAATAATGTCTGAACAGAACGAATCACTGACACAAAACACTGACGTCACTTTCTGATTGCGAGCCATAAGCCAACAACCCGAGCTCTTGTCTAGGGCATACAAGGATCTGAGAGATGAGGTGAATTTGATAAAGTAACAGAATAGTCGGGCTGATCATCTAGGAAGTACGGTCCGTTGGGCTGCACGGAATGTCAAATCTGATTTTGTTGATTTTGCTAAAGAAAACGCAGATGCGGGTGAAGATGACTATGATTTTGCTTATGTTGACCATGGAATCAGGTCTGGTTGGAATACAGCTAGGAGGAATGTGAATTTCCATGGTTGGGGAATTATGAAGATATGGATGGGGACTTGGACTCCATTAAATTGAGAATTCATAGCTTCCAAGCTAAAAACGATCTCGAGCCTTATTTGGAGTGAGAGAAAAAGGTAGATTGGATTTTTGATTGCTATAGCTATTCTGAACAAAAGAAGGTGAAATTGGTGGTCATTGAGTTTATAGAGTATGCATTAATTTGGTGAGATCCGATTGTAATCAGTAGGAAAAGGAAGCCACCTATGTTGTTTCCAAGTTGTTGTTCGATTCTTTTGTTTTTCTTTATTGTCCCCATCTCACAGCCCAAATCAAGTTGGATTGGGCCCCTCTTGTACAAGGATAAGATGTACTAGGACCTCCTCTTGATACTCTAATGAACCCTTCAAATATGACTTGGTTGAAACCTTCAAAACCAATGCATTCGATGCCTTTATCTTGGATCGAGTCATTGGACCATTTCGAACATGTAATGGGTCCTTGCTGGTGTTTCTATGCTGGTCCACATCATCCTCTCTCTCCTCGAAAGGATTCGACCTCAAATCAAAACCTGTGTCAAACAAACTAAGATCAGCAATATTAAAGGTAACACTAACACCCTACTCACCTGGAAGATCATATTTGTTTGTGCTGTCATTGATCCTCTCTAAAACCTGAAATGGACCATCACCACAAGGCTATAATTTTGATTACCTTTGGTTAGTAAATCGTTCCTTATGCATGTGCACCAAAACCCAATCACCGGGTTGGAAAACAACTTGTTTACACCCCTTATTTGCTTTAGAAGCGTAATTGTAGTTTTGTTTTGCTTGTTTTTAGTATATTTATTTATTCTTAACTCTATGTTCATAAATTGAATACGTTGCAAAAGCTTCTAACTTTGATTAGTTGGATTTTCAGTTTGGAGAGAACCGAAAGAAAGCAAGTTGTGGGGTAAAAGACAGTGAGTTTATTAGAGTGAAAAGCCTAATTTTGAATGAAATGCGAGTGATGTGAGGAATTTCTTTTTTAATACGACTAACCACTTTTTGTAGGTATAATCAAGTCAAATAAGAAGAACACACCACCCCCTTCCGAGGGTGATGTAAAGTTCCAAATTCAAACCTTGACAAAGATGATGGAGAGGGTGAATTTTGTGATGGGGAACATGTGTGAAAAACTTTAGAAGGTGGAGAAACGTAGTGAATTTCTAAACCGATTCATGATGGGTTTAGAAATCGGTTCACTATTGTAAAACTTAAAAAAAGGAAATGTGAGGATGAGAAGAGTGAGAATTAAACGTTGGCCGAACATGTCCCTTCCTAAGTTATCTCTCCACATTCATAGCCATGTGAACCATATGCTCTAACTCCACATAGTATTGTAGCTCAACAACATTGGCAATGTCCTGATTCAACCCATTAAGAAATCTAGCCATGGTGGCTTCTCTATCCTCAACAACATTGGTCGGAACCATTGCTATCTCCATCTCTTTATGATATTCATCTATTGACTATAACCTTGATTGAAACCTTGTAGCTTTAGATATAAGTTTATGTAATAGTGGTTTGGCACATATCGTCTCCTCATTAAGACTTTCATCTCCCCTCAAGTCTGAAAGAGTTAACTTTTAATGTGTGAGAGTGATTCTTGCATTCTTCAGTTCTTAAACGAATTGAATATGACTTATCAAAGATTAACTAGCATCATAGTATCATTCTACACCATTCCAATAGTGTTGATGCCTTTGGGTAGGTTTTCATTGTGTCACTCTCTTATCAGACCTATTTCGGCTTTCCAATATCAGATCTCAATCTTGATTATGGGTTGCGTGACCACGTGATCACGGGGTTCGCATCAAGAAAAGCTTAATTTTGAGTAAAACACGAGCAACGCGAGGATATTTTTATACCACTAACCAATTTTTGCAGGTACCGTCATGTCATATCAAAACAACACACCATCATGTCCCAAGGGTGAATTTTATGATGGGGAATGTGTGTGATAGACTTGAGAAGGTGGAGAAACGTGGTAACGAGGCTGATATAAGTACCCAAGACGTGAGGAAGGTTGGGGCTGATCCAAAATCAAACAATGGCAAGGCCAAGGTGGGCTGATTATGAGGATTTTGAGTAGGAGGTTGATGATATTGGTGATGATGGTTTTGAGGATGAGACCATAAGTCATAGGAAAGGTTTTCGGTAGCCTAGAAACCAAAGGGATTTTGGGAATAGAACTAGGGGCCAATTCGGCCAAAGGGAAAATTTCCTTTAACTTTAGGGGATATGATGATGTAGATGGTGATTTGGATGCTATCAAATAAAAAATACCTACTTTTCAAGGTAAAAATGATTTCGAGGCGTATTTGAAGTGAGAGAAAAAGGTGGATTGGATTTTTAATTGCCATAACTATTCAGAGGTGAAGATGGTGAAAGTGGTAGTCATTGAATTCATGGATTACAAACTAATTTGTGGGATCAAAATGTAATTAGTAGGATAAGGAGTGGAGATAGGCCAGTAGAGTCGTGGGAGGAGATGAAGGTGTTGATGAGGAGGTGATTTATGCCTAACCACTATTATAAAGATTTGTATCTAAAATTACAGGGTTTGAATCACAATGATTCAGGTCAATGTGGTTGAGACATTGCTAATGTTGTAGAATTACAACATTACGTGGAATTGGAGGACATGGTCCATATGGCAACGAAGGTGGAAAGGCAAATAAAGAGGAGGGACAGCATATGTTTTCAAACCATTTAGGTTTCATCTTCCTCAACATGGAGGCCTAATCTGAAGAGAGAAGGGGTTGTCCAACCAAAGCCTTATATGCATGCAAAGGCCAAATCACCTAAGGCTAAAAAGGACGCTTATACGGATAGGAAAGGCAAATCTGAATCTTAACCTACTCGTGACAGAGATATTAAATGTTTTAAGTGTTTAGGGAAGGGGCGCATCGCATCTCAATGTTCAAAGCAAAGAGATGTGCTTACAAGTGACAAATCTGAAAGTGAAGGATTGGTTTTAAGTGTTTAGGATTAGATGAGAAGATTGCATATCCTGTTGAAGGAGAGGCCTTGGTTATAAGGCGTGCGCTGAACATGCAAATCGAAGAAGATGATGTCGATCAGCACCAGGAAAACATATTTCACACTCGATGCCACATACAAAACAGGGTATGTAGCATGATAATTGATGGAGGTAGTGATAAGGATCAACCCAATACCAAGCGCAATCATGCCAACAACTCATTGGAGGTGCTAATTGGGCCAATTACAAGAGCTAGGGTGATACGATCCAGGCAAGGTCAAATTCGGATTTTGATGTAAAATATGCAACTAACCAGTTTTACGGCAACAATCATAATTCTCAATCCGACCATTGGATCGAGCTGAAATTTTACGTGGGGTCTCCTGACATGTTTTACTACCTTGGGTAAAATTTTAGGTCAATCGAAGCTTGGGAAGGCATAGCAATACAGGTCAACAGAGGTTGTATGAATTTTGTTATTTACTTCCTTTTGACTTGTGGACTTCCTATTTGGCTAGGATTCTTTTCCTAATAGGATATGGCAGCTTGTTTTAGGAATCTCCTAGCTCTACAAGGATATTTAATGGGCTGCAATATAGTTTCCAAGTGTGGCAAGGATTCATAAATGTTTCACAATCCTTTTCTTACAAGGATTCCTTATTCATCCTAGCTACAACAAGGAAGGAAGACTTCAGAATTAATTCTACCTTCACATCATATTTCCTAGTGTATTTGGGACTTTTTAAGAGTGACAAATCTGATTCTAGCATATTTAGGATAGTAATTTTTGGATTTTTATTATTTTCTTCTTAGTTTTTGGGTTATTATTACTTATTTGGGTCAATTGTAAGTGCGCCTCATATAAGTCCACCTAAGAGGGGTCCATTAGGGTTTATGTAAGTCTAGAGTTAATATAAATAAAGGCATAACCAGACATGTAAGCTAGACAATTCAGATTAATAAAATTTCTTGTTTGCCGCACTTTGTGTGCGTGTGTTGGTGAGATAATCTCTTTTCCATGGTTCTCTAAAGAACTGAAAACGACTTATCAAAGAACAACTGGCTTCGTGGCGTCATTCTACTCAATCCAATAGTGTTGGTGCCTTGGGGCAGGTTTTCATTGTGTCACACTCCTATCAAACCTATTTCAGCTTTCCGGGATCAGATCTCAATCTTGATTGTGGGTTGCATAACCACGTGATCACGAGGTTCGCATCAGAAAGTTTTTAAATGAAGTGAAGAACTTTTATTAGGATGATGACCTTTATTCAAATATTGTCCTGATCAAATATTTTGCAGATGCATTCCCGACACTGAGGTAAGTAGTGTCATTAAATTTTATCATTCTTAGGCATGTGGGGGTCATTTCTCATCAAAGAAGATGATTGCAAAAATCTTACAATGTGGATTCTATTGACCTACCATGTTCAAGGACACACATGCATTTTGCAAAACTTATGAAAATTATCAAAAGTTAGGGTCTATTTCAAAACGTCACATGATGTCTTTAAATCCTATTCTTTTCATTGAAATCTTTGATTGTTGGGGTATAGATTTCATGGGTCCATTTCCTCCGTCATTTGGTTTTTTGTACATATTAGTTGTAGTAGATTATGTTTCAAAATGGATAGAAGCAATTCCAAGTCGAAACAATGATCATAAAACAGTGATCAAGTTTTTGAAAGAAAATATTTTGAGTCGATTTGGAATCTCTCGAGCTATGATAAGTGATGGTGGGACACTTTTCTAGAACAAACCATTTGAATCTTTATTGAAGAAATATGGAATCACACACAAAGTTGCCACCCTTTATCACCTTCAGACAAGTGGACAAGTAGAACTTGCTAATAGGGAGATCAAACAAATCTTGGAAAAAAACAGTGAACCCTAATCGGAAGGACTGGTCTTTAAGACTTAATAATGCAATTTAGGCTTATTGAACTGCTTTTAAAACATCATTAGGTATGTCACCTTATAGGTTGGTTTATGAAAAACCTTGTCACTTACCTGTGGAACTTGAACATAAATCTTATAAGGAGGGCTATTAAAGCTTTCAATTCAAACCTTGATGATTCTAGCCAGCTGCGTAAATTATAAATAAATAAGAAATTGTGCATATGAGAACTCAAAAATTCATAAAGCTAGAATCAAAGAGTTTCATGACAAAAGAATCTTGAGACAAACATTTGATGTTGGTCAAAAAGTTTTGCTTTATAATTCTCGACTCCACTTATTTCCTGGAAAGCTAAGATCAAGATGGAGAGGTCCATTTATTGTGAAACATGTGTATCTTTATGGGGCCTTTGATATTGAGAATCCAAAGAATGATAATGTTTTTAAGGTAAATGGGCATCGTTTGAAAGCTTACTTTGATAATTTTCCTAGTGAAAATGAATCTATTGGTTTAAGTTATCCTGTTTATAAAGATTGATTATTTTGTTTTTCTCACATTGTTTTTGTGTTTCTTTTTGGTGTGACTCTTGTTTTGCTAGTCTTTCTCACCCCGGTCAAATGGCAGATAACGGTACTCTGTAACTCTTAAGTCGGTTCTTTCAGTTTCCCATGATAACTGATATCTGTTTATATATTTTGTTCAATTACTTGTTCCTTCTCTTTTATTTACATCTCTGCTACACTTCTTTTTGAAAAATGGACTCCACTTTTGAAAAATTGAAAAGGACTTTCCCGCTTTGCCTCAAAATACGATTACAAAAATTTACCGTGCTAGGTGTGAAAGATTGAGGTTGTTAATAAATCATGAAATTCCTAAAGATATTCGTTGGATAATTGAAGCAAAGGTCTGATTATTAGGTGAGTCTTCCAATTTTTTTTATTTCATACATGCCTGAGAGAGCTAAAAGCACTTTTGCGAAGAAATGTCGTGCAAAATGACTAAAAATCTGTCACAGATGTGCCAGATGAACATGTAATGCACAATTTCATTCTTCTATTAAATCTTGAGATGCATCCTAATGGAGATGTGCATCGTGTAATTCATGATTTATGGCTCCATTTTCATAAAGAATATGATCGACATAGTCTTAGGAATCTGACTAAAAAATACTATTTTTGTTAGTTTTTAAGAAAATTGGATGGTAAGCCTATCCCCGACCCATAGAGGGTGTTTAAGCCGTTCTTGGACATAAAACCAAGGGAAGATGTGAGCCACAATCACAACTACTTGTACATACACATGTTCTGAAGAGAGAGAGAGATTTCAATTGGCCTATATATAGGTGATATGATTGCATTTTCCATTTTCTATCTATAAAATCTTCTCATCATTCCCTTAATTTCTATTAAATCCATACATTCATAAAGTATAGGAGAGTGTAGCAATGACAGGTTCCTCTGGTCATCAAATAAAAAATATTTATGTTTTTGGTGGATCCAGTCCTGAAAAAAAAATGAGTTTTTAAAATCAGCAAATCATCTTGGTCGGGTACTAGCTGAAAGCAAGATTCATTTAGTGTATGAGGGAGTGTGTCAACAACTGCATTTTTAGGAGGCAGTCAAGTTTTGGGTGTCATTCCAAAAGCTTTAGCCAAGGTGGATATCATCGGAAAAACAGTTGGAGAGGAATTACTGGTCTTCTTAGTCTGAACGAATGACTGCAATGTTTGAACATGTTGATGCCTTCATTGCCTTACCAGTTGGTCTGGGCACATTAGAGGAGATATTTCATATGTCCTCTTGGGCCAAACTAAACATTCACCAGAAACCTATAGGTTTGTTAAATGTTAATGGTTTTTTATGATAATTCGTTGTCTTTTCTTGATCATGCTGTAGAACAGAAATTTCTAACATCTTTGGCATGACAAATCATGATCTTTGCTGCTACTGTTGAACAATTGATTGATCAACTACAATCTTACATCCCTATAATTGATTCCTCCATGAGTCGAATAGACTAGTCAAACGTGGAAAGCTGTAAAAAGCTTAGATTGGATTTGAGTCTTAGTTTGTAAAAACTTGTCATTTTGTTTTATTAATAGCATAATATATTTTTTTCTGTTATGTTATTTATTATATTTGTTTAAGTGTGTTTCAGGTTTGTCAGTAGTCGCTACTTCAAGTGATGTCTTCTATATTCTACCTTTCTACCTTAGAACATTGAGGACAAGTCTCATTTTGGTTGGGGGATAGGGTACCAGTTGTAAGTTAAAAAAAAACTAACCTTTTTATTGTTATTAAAATCATTTAACAAAACTGTTATTGTAAGGATGACAGAGTAAGGAGGAATTTTATTGACTCTTAAGATGCATCCTAGCAAACATTCAAGAACAAGGTTTTATCACACACTTATGAAATATTCAGGTTTACAAACTCTCACATTATTATCACTTGATTCTGCTCATATACTTTTTAACAAGTATTTATAAACCATCATTTTTACACACACACACTTTAATACATGCTTATGTGTTGCACATTGAACCATTACATTAATTATGTTCTTTTGTTAAAGGTAACAACTAAGGAAAATTGGTGTTTTAACACCTAATACCCTAACGTCAACTAACTTGGGAGCTATTGACCTAGTGCTTCTTACATGGGTTGAGGAGAAAGCTTAAGGGAATCAAACATTGCATTATCTACATTTTAGTATCTGCAACCCGAGTTACTCGGCTCGTAGAGGTGTCTCAACACCTAATACCCTAAGACCAACTAGTCTGGGAGTCGTTAGCCCAAAGCTCGTTACATGGGTTAAGGATGCGTTGTGTTTCAAGTTATCAAATAAATAAATAATATATATATAATAATCCAAACCCAAAGAAGTTAAGCTTTAGAAAAACATTAGAACAAATTTTGTTTTCTTCCAAGCAAAGCCCTATAACTGTGTTGATAGATTGAGCATAAAAGGAAGATTTATTAATATCTTGATTAAGAAGTATGTAGCAGATATATAAATCTAATGAGAGTTTGTTTATTTAAATAGATCAATGGAAGTTAAATGATGAATACCTTGCTTTTGGATCTTGCAAATTGTTTTTCTATTTTAAAGCTTTAATTACTAGGGACCAGTAGTAAGCTGGTTGGGGGGGTGTGATTAATACTTAAAAGTGCATTTTCATCAAGGTTTTATATTATCATATTGCACTTAAAGTATCATTAAATTCCCTAACTTGAGCATGTTATAAAAACAAGTCCGATAACATAAGATATCTTTAATTTATGGTAAATGCTCATTTTGAATGCAGGCATATCTCACATTTCAAAGGATTTATTGATGTGTTTAACTATTGAAATTGAGAAGACAAAGAGAGAGCTAAACTTAGAGAAGAGATGCTGGTTCAATTCAAACTTGAACACTATTCAATTATTGGGTCATAACTAGAGTTGTAGACCTTGAATTTAGCTCTGGTTTATCTTGATGGAAATCTAAGACATAGGCCTAAAACATTCATGAAGAGTCCAAGATTCAAAACTGTCGTTTTCAAGCTCAAATCTTAGCAACAAAAGAGAAATTTAACTATGTCCTGCAGCCCAGATACTTTTCAGTGTTCAGCCCATATCTTGAGTTCTAAAAGTTCAAATGAGCTTATTTTTTTATAGAAAGAGGAGACAAATGCCCAAAACTTTCATGAAGATTATATGTTCAAATTCTGATGTTAACAATGATGGTTTGTCCAGCCAATAAGTCAATAGCTAACCACCAAGTCAATAGGTGGCCACCTACTCAATAATTAGTCATCAAATCAATAGTTCTAAATGTTAGCCTATAAAAGAAGGGATTTTCCATACATTTAGGCATCTTGGTTTTCAAATCAAGATCTTGCTCTTGCTTTCTTTCTTTGTATTTTGTAATGTTCAAGTTTTATTTTCATTAATCTCTTGTATATGCTTTTCATTTCCTATTTACTTAGTTCATGTATATCATTATTATGTTTTTATTTTGTTTATTATGTCTCTCTTCTTCATTATGTTTAGCTAAGTTTATTTTGTCAAGGTGAAAAGGTTACACTAATGGTGTAAGAATAAGTATAGTATAAACTCAACATGGACTTTAATGTTTGATATTAACATGTTTATAATTGTTAACTTACTCACTCCTAATACTTTGCTTGTTAAATGGTTAATCTAGATTTGTGTTGTTCAACCCTTGGTACAACAAATATTTGATCCTTTCATAACCTATTTGTATGGTATAATCGACACCCATGCTATGAAAGGAACTTGATTTGTTGTTGATATAAGTTATCACTATGAATACCTGACAACATTTACAAGTATTGACATTACTCAAATAAGATAATTAATATGATCATGTTAATAATTTATAATCCGATTGGAACCTCCTTTGTGTCTGTTTTCCAGTTGAGTAATAAAAAGAGTTTATATTATATTTATTTAAAATACCATTATTAGACCCTCTAACCTTGACAACTGTTTTATCTTTGTTTAATCCTTACATCAATATCTCATCTCAAAAGTTCTCTTCAACTCCTTTCCATTTATTATTTGTATTTTATATAGTTGACCTCCCTATGGTTCAACCCCGATCTTGCTGGGTATTTATTACTTCGACACTCCTGCACTTGGGATAAGACATCAATCTTTTAATCGGGTCAGTAGGTTGTTGGGAAAGGAAAGAGTTTTTGGTGTAATCATAAAGTTATAATTATAAAGTTCAGGAGTCGCCACCTAGTATTATGATTACTAAAAAACCTATGGTCTGCGAGATTCTAGATAAGAGACTGATTGTGCAAGGGCTTCACGCATCACCTCCAGTGCACCACCCTACCTAAAGTAAGTTATATTGTTGTTTGTTTGTTTTTCTAGGTCTAGTTTCTATTCGTTGGTGTTTTTCTAATGTAGGATATATATCTCTTCGTGAGGGAATCTCTATCTGATTGGGTGAAATCCTAACTGCTAAAGTTCAAATTTTAGCATCGAATTTATTTTGCACTTTGTATCTTTAATACTTGAGAGTGTACTCTACTATGTAGTTTTACACCCACCAAATATTAAAGTCCTCATCTAAACCCTAAAAATAAAATAAACAAAATGATTGGTGAAGGGTTTTTAACATTTTGGCCAAATCCTAACGGATAATCATAAATTAGTTATGATATCTATTTTTTTTTTACATTTTAAAACATGAGAAAGATGCAATTTTTTGTTGTTTCTGAAAACAACTTAAAAGACTTTTAGGATCTAGCTGTATGCATGAATTTTAGGATCTAGTTGTATGCATGAAAACCAAATATTTTTTGTTTTTTGAAAGGGAAAATTAATTTAAAAGTTTTGATATTTTTTTGAATTTTTAAATTTTTTTAAGAAACATCGTGGAGAAAATCGGGTATTTTAATACTCGATCTGTATCTTACAATGTAAATATACAACCCAATATTATGAAAAACATGCGAGAAAACCATAAATATTTTGAAATGAACATTATTTTGAAATGAACATTGGAATGTTTTTGTTTTTTTTTTTATTATTATTAAATTGGGTTGGACCCGACTCACCCATCTGAGCTGGGTGGAAATGGGTCCAGCTTGACTCAGCCAATGTAAATATACAAGCTGCCCAACAGACCCATCTTCTCTTTATTTTCTTTTTTTTTTTTTCCGGATGGACTAGATTTGGCCCAGCCATTTGGGCTGGGCTAAAATGGTTCCTTCCCACCTCAAGAGTTAATTATTTTGCAGAACATGAATAATTGTTTACGTTCTGCATGCAACCGAAAAGGTTGCAGGTCACAGGGGGTGGAAAGGGAGGGAAGGAGGAGAAGCTTGCAGAGGAGAGAGAGAAGAGCTCGCGGTGTTATTGTGTCAATAGCGAGGAGCTGTGATACGATTCAGGTTTAGTCTTGAATTCCTTATAATAAGTATTTGGTTATGTGTTTTAGATTGTTTGTTGATACGGTTCAGTATATAGTTCAGCCTTGGGTTTTCATTATGGGTTTTTTCCTTAGGATGCATTCAGTCAGATTGAGGTTCTTATGGATGATGGGTTCGACGCAATTCTTTTGGTGGGTAATTCAACCAGATCAGGAAAGGCTATGTGATGCGAGACAATAAATAATAAGAATTAAAGCAAGAAAATAAAGAAGCTTTTAGAGAAGAAGCTGAGAAGTGAAAGCAAAAAGAGAGAAGAATGGGGATTGGAGATATGCAAAGTCTGCAAATTTTTCATTAATCATCAAAAACTGTCTAACATTTAGAAAAGTATGATATAAATACCAAAACCCTAACTAGAACAAGCGTTTGGGCTTATGACCCACTAAATAAAATACCCAACAATAATTAAATCAAACCCAACAAATAAAACCAAATTAATAAACCTTAACTAAAAGTTCATATAAATTAAACCCAAAAACATAAACTATAGCCCAATTTCTCAATGGTTTGGGCTATCCTCCATCATCTATGATCATACGCGTGCGTAAACAATGTTTCAGGTTCGGTGTCCCCATCAGATCTCCCAGGGTTAGAAGAACTCGACCCCGTCGAGTATAGGTCAAGGCAGCTCCGATAATGCTCTCAAAGATAAGGATCGAGCTATTGTGATGTCTCTCTGATAATCCAAGTATAGTCTAAATCTGGTCGTCGAGCCCATATACTGGGATTTGCTGAAGTTCATCATCCCTGATAAAAACAACTTGTGCATTCAAAGTAGCATTAATATGTTCTTTTTGTGCCAAAGATATTGATAATGAGGTAGGGGTATCAAAAGGAGCATCAAGGATAGGTTGTACTTTATAAATAATGAGGTCCTTCATGTTAAAAGTAGGGCTAATATCAAAGTTTCATGGCAATTTAATGACATAATTATTTGATTTAATCATTTGCAACACTTTGAATGGTCTAGCACTACTTACTTGCAATTTATGATCGGTTTCCAAAAGACACCGTTCAGGTTTAATCTGTATCATGAAATAATCTCCAACATTAAATGCATCATGATACTTAAGTAAATCAGCTCGAAATTTGTATTATTCATTACTTGCTTGAATTTGTTTCATGATCTTAACATGCAAATTATGAACTCCACATGGTAACGACTTAGTTGACTTAGACATCCTATCGTGAGAAGATATGGGAAGGTAGGCTTCTCAGGTTTGTAACTATGAATATTAAATGATCGAGGGTGTGGAATGAGACAAACATTGTTTGAAACATGTGTAGATATGGTATGGACACAATCAAGTAAACTAGGATTATCTTCATCTTCCTTATCACGTGCATGAGTTAAGGGGTCAGAAAGTTCAACATGTTGTTCTAAACTTATGATGTGCATGTGGGGTGAGGAATCAGGTAGTTAGGAGGACTAATATCATGAGACTCTTCTAAGACCATACTTATATCTTCATAGGCGATTCCACTGAAGAGTTCCCTAAAACTTCCTCTACCATTAAAGTAGACATATCAGACTCTTCCCTAACATCATTCTCAAGCTCATGTGGACTCATTGTGTTAAGTCCCTCTTCTTGCACATCCTCGTCATCTAGATCACTAAAATCCTCAAGATTAGGCTCATACACTTCAACACTACAATATTCTTCTTTACCTATATCCTTATATTTTTGGATGACTAAAGGTTTAGAGGTATAATCTAAATAGATATGACCAAAACCTAGACAATTAGTACACTTAACCATTGAACTCACCTTAGACACTTCATTAACAACTCATTTGCCTTTATGTTTCTTATAAAGTTGGGAGTTACTAGGATTAGGTCTGTAGGGTGGAGCACCTAACAAAGAATCACTACTTCTGAATTGGGACCTAATAGGGATACTATAAGAGTCCTGACGATTCTTCCACTGATTCTTTGTGACCAA
>Ga0307515_10008223_pt1 | contig 20400 bp, 14 predicted proteins | sample 17_EM_MG_FD_194513 | JGI IMG/M metagenome (GOLD analysis project Ga0307515, IMG submission 194513) | Populus trichocarpa ectomycorrhiza microbial communities from riparian zone in the Pacific Northwest, United States - 17_EM | ecosystem: Host-associated > Plants > Roots > Unclassified | place...
CCCCACTCCAATTATATTATTACTTTATATATATATATATATATATATATATATATATATATATATATATATATATATATATTCACCAACTACCAAACTAGAAAAAAGAGTCCCCACTTCCCAGTACCTACCAACCTACCTACCCATCTTTGTTTCCTGCCATTAAATAAACAGAGAGAAACGCAAACTCTCATTGACTCTACCATCTCGTTTGCGAAACCTTCAAGATTCTCTTCTCTGCCACCATATCCCTTTGAAAAAGCAATCAAAATGTCATCTTCGATCAAGCAACCCAATGTCATCACTTGCAAAGGTAACTTTCTTGTTTTCTTTTTCTGACTTGATGATGATGATGATGATTTGTTTATCTAAGTTTATAACATTGCATTGTTGTTTGTTTAATGATTTTGATAAAAAGCTGCGGTGGCATGGGGAGCTGGGGAGGCATTGGTGATGCAGGAAGTCGAAGTGAGTCCTCCACACCCTCAAGAGATCAGAATCAAAGTGGTCACTACCTCTCTCTGCCGCAGTGACATCTCTGCTTTGGATTCTCATGTAATTTAACCCTACTTTCTACTTATTTTTACTTACTGTTTCATAATTTTTAGTCAATCCTAGCCAACCAATTCCAGTCTACTTTCTTATTGAACGGAGCTTAAACATTAAATAATGGCAACTTCTCAAACTCAATTGCTATATATATTGAACTGGATTCTAAGCTAATCCAATTGAAATTGGTGTATATCTTGAAATTATTCTGGAAGAAAAAGTTTTCATTTAAGTTTTTGGGAGGTGGGTTATCTTGAAATTAGTATGTCAGTCCACCCTTCCTCGTCAATCGAAACTAAGAAATATATGCTCATGTTTATGTTATAGTTAGAATTTTTTGTTTTAGCTGAGAGTTGTAAATCAATCAAGTCAACAGGCTGAATGTCTAATAGATCATGCTTGTTTGTTGCAGGCTATATTTCCTCGGATATTTGGCCATGAAGCATCAGGGTCTTTTCTGCACTTTTTACTTGCAATCTAATTACATAATGCTCTGCATGCCTGTGCATAATTATGAAATGATTTATTCAAAATTGAGGTTCCTATGATTACTGGATTTGTTTAATTGGTCTAGATCAAAGTTCAAACAAATGTGTATGTGCATGTGTTGGTCAGTTTAATATGAGAATCTAGACCATCTGTTGGCAGCTAAAATTTGTCTTAGATTTCCTACAAAAATGTTCTGTGATAGAGAATTTGCAAGATAATTGCATTTTATATCACTATGTTTTGCATGAGAAGCACTAATGCATATTGTACATCTTACTACTACCGAATTGTAGTTCTTGAGATTTAAAGAATAAAGATTGTCTACTGTGCAGCGAGGTTGGCAACTTATGTTAAATTTCTAACAATAAATCTGCAGGATTGTTGAGAGTATTGGGGAGGGAGTGACTGAATTTCAAGAGGGTGACCATGTGCTCACAGTGTTCACCGGAGAATGCAAGACATGTAGACAGTGCATGTCTGGAAAAAGCAACATGTGCCAAGTATTGGGGTTGGAAAGGCGAGGTGTAATGCATAGTGACCAAGGAACACGCTTCTCGATCAATGGGAAACCAGTTTATCATTATTGTGCAGTTTCAAGTTTCAGTGAATATACAGTGGTGCACACTGGATGTGCTGTTAAAGTTAGCTCCGCTGCACCTCTGGAGAAAATATGCCTTCTTAGTTGTGGTCTAGCTGCTGGTATGGTATTTAGAGTCGCGATATTATTATCAAGTTAATGTTAGGGTCTTCTGTCTATATCTTCTTATCACATTCAATCCCACAATCATCCCCAATTGTTTAGGTATACACCTGCAACCAACATGGTACAAGAAGAAACGGGGGTGTCTTTTAATTGAATAGGTGAGAGGTCCATGGAACATGGCTAAAACACCAGGGATAGTCCCTCACCACAGGCTCCAGCCAATGGTGTTCAGGAATTTTTTGGTTGTCTGTGTTGTTTGAGAGGGAGGGCCAGAGGTGACAAATATAGATTCTCCATCCACCTTTCGGTATAAGATTGATAAGCAAGAAAGTAGATGATAACATGGCTATCACTCCAATAGCACGTGAGTGTCAATGTATTCATTGGTAGGATTGAGCATGATAAATATTGTTCAATTTCAGGTTTGGGAGCAGCTTGGAATGTTGCTGATATATCTAAAGGATCAACTGTAGTGATTTTTGGTCTTGGGACTGTAGGCCTTTCTGTAAGTATGCTTGTTAGTAACATCTATAGCATCAATATTTTCCAAATACCAGTAGAATGTACTTTCATTAGCATGATGTTGACAATATATATGTTGTTTTTCATTTTATGATTAGGTCGCGCAAGGTGCTAGAATTAGAGGGGCATCTCAAATAATTGGTGTTGACACTAACCCTGAAAAATGTGACAAGGGTATAATTAAGCATCGCACTTTAAAATTCTTGGTTCTGTGTTTATAAGCAATCCAATATCTCTGGATCTTAATGGAGATTCTCTTACGGGTGCAGCAAAGGATTTTGGAATAACTGAGTTTATCAACCCAAATGACTGCAACGAACCTATTCAACAGGTATCATTCACCTAAACTGCAGGAATGAGGAATTTCTTCAATCTTTAACATAAAAAAATGTATGTTAATTTTAAATTTTGATAAAAGGGACATTCACAAGGCAGATAGATGATTAGGCAGTGATGGAAAAAGGAGAGCAAAGATTTACAGATAGAGGGTTGGCTGCTTCTTGTACTTTTAAGAAATGGGAAAATGGAAATACCAGAAGCCAACTTGATTTTGTATTAGTTTTACCTTGTCTTTGTGATGTTTAATTTTTCAGGTTATCAAACGTATTACTGATGGAGGGGCAGATTACTCATTTGAATGCATCGGTGACACTGGAATGATTACAACTGCATTACAATCTTGCTGTGATGTACCTTTCTTTCCAATACTCTGGCTTCTTTATTTACTTGAATCTTTATTGATTTTTGAACTTTTTGTTTCTTATCGTGCACATCATAGGGATGGGGATTAACAGTTACTCTCGGTGTGCCAAAAGTTAAGCCTGAAGTATCTGCTCATTATGGCCTATTTCTTTCTGGAAGAACATTGAAGGGCTCTTTATTTGGAGGGTGGAAACCAAAATCAGATCTTCCTTCATTAGTTGACATGTATATGAATAAGGTAAGTAAAGCATCATAAATTCATAGCAGATCCTTCTTGATAATCACTACAATAACTTTCTGGAGTGCATTATATTAACAACTGAAGGTTGTTTTGACGAAAATGTTACCCCATACCCTTCAAGTTTGATCGAAACACCTGCCTCTTTGTACCTTGTCCACTAGCTTGACAATTCTTACATGTCCTGATATGCCATTATCGAGTTTATACAAGAGCACATCCTGTGTTGTGAAATAACTTTCCAGTTTACTGGTTGGTTGATCTAGTCTGTGTCCATTTCTGTCACCAAACGAGCCCTCGATGTCAAATTCTACAGTCACCGGGATCGATTGTCTCCAAGTCCATAAACACTCGGTCATCTATAATCAAAAGTATCTTTCAAATATAATCTGCCAGATGTTTGTACTAACTTCACAGTTTTAATACAGGAAATCCAGATAGATGAGTTCATAACACATAATCTGCCATTTGAGGAAATCAACAAAGCTTTCGAACTCATGAGAGAAGGGAAGTGTCTACGCTGTGTCATCCACATGCCAAAATAACTCGGCTTCTGGCTGAAGAAGTTTGTTAGAGGGGGTAAGTGGAGCAAAGATGAGTGTTTATTCAAGGTTATGCCTGGTCAATGTGATCATATACATTGGGATGATTGTACCTGTGAAGATTTGTTTGAACTTGATGAAATGGTTCATGCGTTACAGAACGAGGCTGTGTTATTAGTGTACTTCTCATCTCCTTTCTTGTTCTTTGTGTTCTTTGTTTCTGTTAGTTTTTGTGTGAGCTCTCACAATTTCTCATTAATCCTTCGGGTTATTATTGTTCTGAAAACAAAAGTTAAGCGAAAGTGGATGATGAGAAATCACATTATTTGGTTAGCATCAAATTTCCCTCAAACAAGTTTTCGAATCAATTTTGCCCCAAAACAATTTTATTTTTCAATTGAGGCCTTCTATTAGGATTTCTAAAAAAAAAAAAAAATTAGCTCCTTACATCACGACGTTGTTTTTCTTTTCTTCTAGATGAATCTACTTGCAGCACATTTTAATATTTAGGTCCGAGAGGAGGTACCTTGCCCTTTTTTTTAATTAATTTCTAGGGAGACATGCTGCATATAAAGATTCCTGGAATGTTGAAATTCCAATAAATGCATCTTACTTAGTTGAACTACCTTGTATCAAGAGTCCCATGTGCTATTATTAGGCGCGGAAGGTAAGACCTTCCCTGTCAAAAAGTGCCTTGTTTCAAGCACAAAATCAGAGGTCATACATTACAAGGAACCTCCTCTAGTCAGCTAGCTCCCTCTACTTGATATAATTATGAAAGGGTTTTATATATTTTCAATGCTTTTGAGGTGCAACTACTGGTTTAAGTAAAGAAGAGAGCAACGATGAAAACAAACTCCCAAGTCTGCAAATAAGTTTTGATATAGAAGGGAAAAAAAGGAGAAGAAGAAAGAATTCAGGTGATGGGAGATAACCAGAGAATTCATCCAGCAGTAGATGTGGAAGCGCCACCACTAGCAGCACCACTGGTGTTGCGAGGTTTGGTAGCATCTGGAAAGCGCAGTTCGAGTCTGAGTCAGCAGCAACCTCCACTGTCATTACGTACCATTCCAGCAGTTATGCAAGGGAGTAAGTTATCACAAACCACAAGCTGTTGCTGTTGCAAGTGCATATGTTGGACAGTAGGTCTCCTTGTCCTTCTACTAGGGATTGTCGGAGCCACCGCGGGCATTCTTTACCTTGTCTTCAAACCAAAAATCCCCAACTACTCCGTAGATAGCTTGAGAATAAGTGACCTGAGGCTCAACTTTGATATGACCTTATATGCTACATTCGATGTGAAGATCACAGCAAATAACCCAAACAAGAAGATTGGAATTTACTACGAGAAAGGTGGGCTGCTGAGTGTATGGTACACAGACACTAAGCTTTGTCAAGGTTCAATACCAAAATTCTACCAAGGTCACCAGAACATAACAAAATTGGATGTGAGCTTAACAGGGCAAACACGGTATGGAAGCACTTTAATGAGGACATTGCAAGAGCAACAACAAACAGGACGTATTCCATTGGATCTTAAGATTGATGCACCAGTTTCTATCAAACTTGGGAGGTTGAAGCTGAGGAAGGTGAGGATCTTAGGGAATTGCTTGTTGGTGGTGAATAGCTTATCTACCAACAATCTGATTAGCATCAAGGCTAGTAATTGCAAGTTTAGATTAAAGCTTTGAATTTCAATGCATGTATTGCATTAGAATTCTTTTTTCTTTCTATTTTTTTTTCCCATTCCCCCCCGGCTTTCGGTACTCATTTCTCAGTTGTGATGATGATTTTTTCTATATTTACTCTTTTTTTTTGTAATATCAGTGACAAAGGATATAATTATTTTAGGAAAGTAGAAATTGTTAAATGGAATGCATGCCACCTGCATGCTTGCTGGCTGACATCAAACCACCATGCTAAAAACAACTTTTCTGACTAAGAAAGTGAGCTAAAACTTTACTTCTTACAGTGGTAAGCAGCGTGTTCTTGGAGGACTCAGACACAGACACAGAACTAGCATGAGTAAAAGAACCATGACTAGGTCACAAAATCCCTGCAGTCTAAGCAAAAAGCACGACCAGGATCCAACCCAATCTTAAAAAATGACACGCTCTAGACGATAAGACTTGTTCAGAAAAGCACATTCCGGAGGAGACTAGACACACAGAATTACCATATTAGTGAAAGAACCATGATTCGGTCACAAAAATACAGCAAGTCTTGAGAAAAGACCCCAATCGAAACCTACTGTTCTTCAGAATGTCACACCTCAAACTATAAGATAAGTTGAGAATGGCGGAGGAGAGAAAAAAATCAGCTGTAATTAACCATATCAACAAATTTGGAACTTCCCAGAAGATGGTCAATATTATTTTCTTGTTTGCACCGGCTAAGACAGCGTTTAATTAAAAATTATATGATCAGATTTTCCAGTTAAATTCTTTCTCCAAATGGGCAGAGAGGTTTTCTAAGATTATTATTGGAGAGAATTCCACATTTAGGCAGTGAGATCCTGCTTATTCTGATGTAATCTTAACAGTGTTGAAATTAATGAACATTACAGTACTTTAATGACAGACTTCTTATTGTTGTTAGTTACATTTTAAGATTAGTGATTTCCAATCAATTCCTATTTTACTTTCTGCATCAATTTCATAGTAAGCCAAATTTTTTTTTTCTTATGTACTACAGATGTACAGCTAGTAACTAATGAATAGCAAGATAAAGTTTTGATACCTGTGATTGCTAACCACAAATATTTTAATTGCTAATCAGTCACACATTTGCATACAACTAATCACCAGTTAAGGCCCTTGGTCTATGCTCGATGGTGAACAGAGGCATCCCAGTCTGTGAAACTGCTCGCACAAATGCCATATTTGCTGTTAAAGTCGGAGCACGCCAATGGTCACCAGTCCCAAAAACGACCTTGTTCTTCATTGCCAACTTTCTTGTTGTTGGGACGCCCATCATGCGTTCTGAAGGACTATCCGGCACAACCCTATTCCAGTTTCTTAGCATCAGTACAGCAAATCACACATAATATCCATATTCCATACATCAAAAAAGAAAAAACAAAACAAAACAAAAAAATAAGGAAAGAAAGACATGAAATCTGGAATTGAGCAAAATATTTGTGGAAATGTGATTCAGTTGGTTTCATGTGATTTATCCTAGGCCCAGAACTACACCAACAGAGTTTACTCACATTCTGTTTTAGGGAGGGAAAAAAGGGAGCACATTTAGCACTGGAATCCTGGAACCAAACCAGGACACTCTCAACTAAGTTGCGGGATGAGAATCATTTATTATTTATAGTTGATTAAAACGGCTTTAGGGAAACAGAGTTTCATGGATAAATATGTATGATTGGTTGCTATAAGGTTAAAATTGAAGCACAAAAATAGAGTTCAATGGCTGGTTTCAGATCTTGTTCATATTAAAGACTACATATTATATGTACAGCTAAGAAAGAAAGAAGAAGCACGATAAGAAGAGGAATTAATAAGATGGAGGATAGACTGATTAGAAGAAGAAAACCTGAGAGAGAGAAAAATAAAAAAATAAAGAAGCTCCAACAACACCAACAGTTGCATGATTATCAAAATCAATTCTCTTGAACCGTTTTAAACTAGATTCAATGGCTTAAGAAAAGAACAATCTGCCAAATAACTTACATAAGGCATTTCAGTATTTTATCCGCTCTAAGCTTCTCATTAGGCCCTCCACACATTGATACCAACTGTTTAAACTCTGAAAGAACACTTTCACATATTATGCCTCTCTTTCCTTGTATAACACCAGCCATCTCTGCAAGTATTGGATTCTGAATTTCAGATTTGACCTGGCGAGAGGTTGAGAAAGATTTAGACATTGACATTGGAGGACAACATGCACTACAGTCCATAATGGTCATAGGAGAAAATTTATAAATTAAAATAGCAACACTCTTAAAGAGAATTAATAACGTATCAAACCGTTTTAGCACACATCTTACTGCATGCCACTCAATACAAGGACATCTGAACAGCTATGATGTATGCTAACTTAACTGTCCATTTTCAGCTTTGCAATCCATGCAATATATAACAACAGCTACTTGAACTTCCAGTTGAAATACAAGCACAGAGATTACACCCTATGTGATATAGATGCTAAAGATTGTGCGGCAATGAAGCAGCCAAAAACAAAAAATCAAATCAAATCTTACCTGTACAATCACAAACTCATAATTTCCTTTAAATCGCTTCCTTAATTCATCCTCTGGTGTAGCCAAAAGTTTCTCAGTACAACCATTGCTATTTCCTGATACAATTGCAATTAAGGCTGTTGTATCAAGATTTATAAAATCATCACCATCATCATCTCCAATGAAATCCCCCGGCCCAACAACATCCACACTTTTAACTTTCATCAATGACAACTTCATCTCCGAAATAAGAGAATCAAAACCATCATCCAAGTTTTCTTTTGTAACCTCTTCCATCATCTCCAGCCCAGTAGGATTAAGACTCAATGACCTCTCAACCCCATATTTAGAACCCAAAACTGTATTTTCCTTTGTACCACCAACCTTGATTTCAAAAACACATGCCTCTTGAAATGACCTTGCATTTGCAACCACATTAATCCATTCACCACCTTCTAATTCCTCACATAAATCAAAATCAAACAAAGCAAACTCCAATCCAAGCTGACATGCCCCAAATTCTTCTCTAAGCTTCTCGTTAACAAAATCACTAATCCCGTGTGAGAAAAACAAAACAATAGAGCAAGGTTTCATTATCTGAGTAGATTGAGCAGCACCCAAAACTTGTTCAAGTCTAAATTTTAAGCCCTTACTACTTTTACCATCTCTAAACCAAGAAACATATCTTGGGTTCCTATCAGAAACAATAATCCAAACTGGGTTTTTATTAAGAGTACAGACAATATCAACATGAACCGCATTCTTTGTAGGAGATTCAATCTTTTTCCTATTTGGAAGTGATGAAGGAATTGGCTTGCAAACCCGTGAAACTCCAGTTATACAGGGTTGTTGTAGAATGTGAATCACAGCCTCTAAGTGCCCAATATTAACACTGCAAAACAAAAACACGAAACTTTAGAATAGATTGTAATATTGGATTTGTTTCAGTGATGAAAAAGTGATGGTCTTTTTTTGTTGAAGAGAAAACCTGAGGGGCGTGTGTTGGGGGGTAGATGTGGAGCGAGAGGAGAGGAAATGGAGCTCAGATTGGGCTAATTTGAGGAGAGTGCGTTTGCATGATTCAGTGATGTTGGTTTGAGAAGGTAATTTGTGTATGGTGTCAATGACTCTTGAGCATCTCTTTCTTGCTGCTTCTACTTGCTCCATCATCAATCATCAAATACAGACAACAGCTACTCATCAATTATAAGTTAGCTCATCATATCACTCTCAAATCAAACTGGTTTCTTTGAAGAAGAAGAAGAAGAAGAAGGAAAAATGGGATGGGAGCAGTGTTTTACCTTTGCAACATGGCAGTATTTGTCTGTCTCTGTGTTAGAAAAGGCCCATTTACCATCGCGAGCTTTAAAACCCATTTTTAGAATCCTGTGGCCCAGTTAAAAGATAAAGGGTCGGTTGGATTAGACCCATATATTTATTTTTCGAAGCATCCTTTTGGAGCTTAGAGAGGAGGCATAGGAGAGAAAGAAAAGGGAAAGACAGGGATTACATCACTGGCTCAAGGTTAATTTGAAGCATCAATCGTGGAAGGAAGACTGTAAGTAGTAATGGGTTTAGAGGAAGAAGAGTCAATTGAACAAGCAGCAGCAGCCCGCCGTGAGAGGCTTAAGGCTCTCAAAGCTGCTCAAGAATTGCTAAATACTCCTGATGCTGATTCTGCCAAGACCGCCGACGATGATGACGATGAAGCTGCCGAAGAATCGTGAGTATAGCTTAATATATCACCCTCTTCCCCTTTTTTAACTTTGCTCATTAACCTAACCCCACAAGTTAGTTAATATGTTTTTGTTTGCATAAATAAAGATTTAGAAAATCGTTTGCTTTTTGTAGTTAGGTTAATGGTTACTGGTTGGCTAGTTACTTTGTTTATTGTTTATCACTGGATGGGTTGAAGACAACTGCTTAGATTGAAGTTATTGTTTCTTTGTCTTAGCTATTGGGATAATTGAGGGGAAAAATTGTACATGTTAGGGAAAAAAGAACAGCTAGGATCTATAATGGTTATTTCTATCCCAATATGTAGCTATTTAGGAAAATGCTCTGTTAATGCTTCCCAAAGATGAAATTATAGTCAGTCACCATCTAGGAATAGGATCCATCTAGTCCAGAAGATATTTGATTGGATATATGCTTTTTTGTTTCGAAGGAAACTTTCCAATGACTTGAAAAAAAGAAGAAGCAAGTAATTGTAATGCCATGGAACTTATCTAATATTAAGGCAAAGGGTTTTTTGAATCAATAATCGTCAAGGATAAATGTTTCATTGTGTGAATTAGTTAGTGGTTTGCTTCCCCCTGCCCCCTTTCATTGTGCAAAGATACAATGAAGATTGTCAATGAGATCTTAGAGATTATCAGACTTTCTACCTAACACCCCCTTGCTCAGAACAAAACAATGTTCAAATAGAAATCATTAGCATATAGTTAGCTGGTTTCGTGAAAATGTGCTACAAATTTGACATGTTTATGGGTGTTTATGTCCAGTGTGCGTGTGTTAATAATATCATAGAGTATGTTTTAACGTGCACAACTGCCTTTTCTTCTTTTCAGTAATCCCAGCATGAAGTTCCGAAATTATGTTCCTCAAGACAAGGAGCTTCAGGAGGGTAAGCTTGCTCCACCAGTGCTACCAAAGTTTGAAGATCCTGTTGCAGCTGCACCTCCACCATCAGAGAAGGAAGAGGTAATTGTTACTTCAAATATCAAGTTTCCTTAGTAGTGGTCTGTGTCTTTGTTCTTTCTCTCTTTTTTCTGCTTATATTTTTGTATTTTTAGGATCCGTTTCTCAACATTGCTCCAAAGAAGCCAAACTGGGACCTGCGAAGAGATGTGCAGAATAAGCTTGATAAGCTTGAAAGACGCACGCAAAAGGCAATATATAAACTAATGGGTAAGTGATTGTGCAGTTTGATTTTGCATGTGTGATGAAATGTGATTTCAATTGGTCCCCTCCATGATTGCATTTGACCATTTTAAATTATCAAAGAAATTGTCATTTTATTTGCCATTTGCGGTGATGTAACATCCATAACATTTGTCTAATCACTGTCATTTTTGCAGAGGAACAGGAAAAAGAAAAGCAATTGTCTGAGAATGGTGGCAATGGTGTTGTCGAAGATTAGCAGGGGAGTTTTACCAAGAACAGAGTTGTAGTTCATTTGGCCAGCCAAAGCTGCAGCTTCGTGAGAGAACTTTTTTACTTTTTCAGTAACGAATCAAGCATTACAAAATTGGGAATATTAGTAACACAGGAACCGATATCCTTCATGTAATGTGCAGTATGGCAACCTAGTTGTATGTTTCTAATGTCCGAGTAAACTTCCCATGCCACAGGCTGTCTGTGGATTAGTTTCTGCTAATTTTAGATTTTTCTACTGTCATTCTCTACCTATGTTTTTACAAGTGAAGTGATGATCTTCTTAGGATAAACTTGAAAAACGCCACTCAACTATGCAGGCAGTTTTAATGTTATTACCCAACAATTTTTTATATCATTTTTGCCATCACTTTCAGCCATTTCTCCATTCAAATTGTATTGTTTTCCTTCTAAAGAGCAATGTCGTTTGGTAGCAAATATTTATTTTAAGTGATTTTATATAAAAAAAAGTTATTAATTGAGATATTAAAATAATTTAGTGGTAAAATTAATATTAAAATAATTTTGGTACAAAGTTGTTACTACTGGTATTTTTTTTATATATATTGCAAGCCAATTTATAAGAACTAAAATTATATGTGGTATTGCGGTTTAAATTATTATTTTTGATATTATTGAATTATTATTTTCAAGCACAAAAAATACTTCAGAACCAGGTTATTGTTACTTCACTGCTGTTCAGATGCCGAATGAACAATCAGCACTACGTGTAGTCAGCACTACGTGTAGGCAGCAGGAGCTTGGATTGGAATTTTTTTTTCAAGATGGCAATTTTATGGGGGCACCTGAAGCTGCTCTTTTCCTGTCAATCATTCATTTAATCTTAATGATGACATTCTACTGCTGAGATTTGAGAACTTGAAGAAGGCAACATCAATGCTAGTGTTGCGGAAGAAGTAAAAGCAATGAGGCTACCAATAGAAAATAGCAAAAAAATGCTTGTCCTTATTTCTTTCCCACGCCATTCATTCTGTGCACACAGATACACCAGCTGTAATCAATTTTACACGCCAGCTTTCTATCAAACTAGACAAATTTTGCTAGCTTCAAGTTCAATGAGGAGAATGACATTCGGTTATTCTGGTGTTGGAAAAGAAAATCAATTTCAGGCAGTATCCAATTTACACACAACGGGCACTTGTACAGAGCTCTACTGCATGATAACTTACAGATCTTTGACAATGAGAGAAGATAAAGAAAGGGGGGGGGGGGAATAAAGAAGGCGGAAAGCAGGGTGTGCCGAAAGTAGATTTGGCACCCAATGGAAGAATGGTTCACTTGTTGACTCGCCCTTGTCTCAACAATTTTTAGGCCACATGTGCCTATCTTCTCTGGAAATGTAGCATGGCTTATCTTCACTCGCTCCTCAGATGGTTGGAACTGGCTTGTCCAGCAACTACATTCTCCTCGTTCCAGGAAGAGTCAGCTGGAGGGAGCTGAAAGTCATCAGGTTTCAGCGCCAAAGCAAAATCAGGCAACGTTGGTGCTGTCTCCATGATTCTGCAGTCAAAATCACCAGAACCCCAAGTTACAGGATCATGTAATTTCACTTATTAACCAAGCAATTTGGAAATAACTTCAACCCAAAATTCACCTAATAAAAGCATCACTTACTTTTCATAGGAGTATAGATCGCGGTTTATCCGCACTTTGCTAGAAGTATCTTTTGGAATTTTGTCAGAGAGATATTTCATGGTTCCCCAAAGCAGCGGTTTTCTGCATCAAAATGAATTGAAACTTGAAAAGGAGAAGCAAAATTTCAATTAAGTGAAGGCCTATATTACTACAGAACATCTGAATGCATCGCCTACCTAGGATTCAATAAAAATAAATCACATAATTTGGAAAACCATGTCCTAACATGCAAAACCCATGGAAACAGCATGGCCAAACAGTACCAATGCCATGGATATACCAAAACGTTAAGGCATTAATAGCCAAGACCCTTAGCAATTGTTTAACTTTTTGACTAGTAGCATGCAGTAAGATCAGGAAACAAATACGCTAATTTAGTGAAGATCAATACCACCGAAAAAATCACATTAAATTGATATTATGAAGAAAAAGCTATACCATAAAACAAAGATGAACCAGTATACAATGCATTGCCCATCACAGAGAGACACCTTATGAAGGTCCTAAGCAGGAGGGACTTTAATAGATTTATTACCTTGACAATGGAGAAGCTGCATTGAATGCCTCACATGCCCTCTTACTTTCTTTAAAATACTCATCTGCAGCTTGCAAGGCAGCTACAGCCATCCCATGAGACTTCTCTGTGTTCCCCTCATCAAGGATTAAGCCATGATAATAGTATGCTGCAGCCTGGTTTGGTGAAAGAATATTATTAAAAGAAAAGTTTGATGGAATGTCAGCGATATAAAATGCAAATTACAAGAAACCAAAACAGTTAGAAAGGATTTTTTTTTATATGAGAAGTTGGAATATTATTACAAGAAAAGTTAGAAAGGATTTTTTAAATGAAAAGAAAACATGCTATCTAAAGAAAAATATGATTACAGTAGAGATTGAGCTAAAAAGAACAGGCCAACAAATCAGTGGCTAGAAAACCTAACCAATATCAGCCTACTGATCCAAATTGAAATTAGTCTTGTGGCATGGGAAGGTCAAATGACATAAAGAAAATTCATTTTTGTTATCTGCTTGCTCGTGTGTGTGTGTGCACGTGTCAATGGAAGATTTTGAGTGGACAAAATGGCGAGGTGCTACAGATCCTGTTTGATCAAAACCATTTTTTAGAGCTCAAGAATCACGAGAAATTATGCCGGGCTCTCATGAGGTTAAAGTCGAGTGCAATTCGAGATTGGTGAAAGCAAGTACAGTTTCTTGAGTGCAAGTCAGCTTGATTTACCAATTAGTTGATCATTGATGTGGAAGAAGGTGAAACTAGGAAGCAAAGAAGCAAGGTAAGGAAAAGAGAGGAAGTTAGTCAAGTTCATTGCAGTTATATTCCAATACCAATCAAATAGTTAGTTCAGTTTTCAGTAGTTCATCTTTTCCATGCAACATAGCATAAGGAGAATACATAATATCATTTTCATAAGTTAAGATCTAAAAGCAATAGTTATACCAAAGACAGGAAGGACAGTTTCTATTGTGAATGACAACAAAATACTGAGAGGAAACAAAGGAATGAAAGCAATTCTTGGATACCTTTGCTTCCACATATTTCCACTCTATTAAGAGTCGGTGCTTCTCCCCCCAACCATTTGCTAATGGAAGATTCATTATATTATCTTGAGCCTGTCAAGAAAGCAGTAAAGGAAAGCAAGTTATATTCCATAACTGCAAGATTGAACTTTCTAATTCAGTATATGAAGTAGGAACAGTGTAAAATTAGAAAAAAACAAGAAACATGTTCTTACAGGATGTCATTTATTGTAGACCAAGAAGAGAAAGGAAGGAAAGGCTAGGATTTTAAAGTAAAAAAGGGGACAGTCAGGAAACGCAGAGCACTTATCTCTCTAGTTTAGAGACAAATGTATTTACACATTTGCTCAGAAAGTGGGATTAATGATGTAACCAAAGCGATGTTGAAAAAACAAGTATAACACCCCCCCCCCCCGAAATAAATAAATAAATAAAAGAAAAAGATGGGGTTGGTTGTGATAAACTTCCGAATCTCTACTTTTCAGAAAATTTTTAAGAAGAAAAACCTCCCAGACAAGTTTAAAAGGTTCATTCCCCTCCCTAACCTTGAAACATTCAACTCCAAAATATAGTGCTAGGCTTTTGGTACCATTATTAGAGAATTTACCACTCAAATGGCTGCCTTAAGAGTGAAATTTGATGATTCAAATTAATAATATTTTTTCATGTTATTCTTCTATTGTCTCTCCCCTCCCTTCTCCTTTTTTCCCCTATTTCTCTTTATTGCCTCCATTTACTACAACTAGAATGCATCCTATTGAACAAGTAGGGCAGTTGAACCGAAAACCCAAAAACAAAATCCTGCTAAAGGTAATTGCAAGTGAATGCTGTGAATTTTATTTCTGATGGTTGTAAATCCCTAAACCATATTATTTGTTGGAAGCTACTGAAAGGTAATTTAATAATCATCACAGACCAAAGAAAAAGAGAGAAAAAAAAATGAAGCTACAAAAGTAAAAAAATAAAAAGGTTAGTGCCCTCATACCTGCTGCCAGTACTTTACCATCTCACAAGCAAGCCTTCGCTTCACTGCAAGAGTAGCTTTGGCACTATCGATTGCCATTCCTAGTTGGATGTCAACACTCTGCATCAGATGGAAAGAGTAGAAAGACTAAGACAGTGGAAAGAATATATGACCAAAACAGAGCAAGACAAGAAAATCTGAAAACTGAATAAGAAAATTCTAATCAATAGGCAGTAGCATCTCATAGAGACAGCTGCAAGCCAAAAGGGGAAAGGAGGAAATCTTAATCATTCCAATCATGTCAACTGCCAGAACGAATTGCTCTAATAAATTTTATGGAATGAAAAGAAACAAAGAGGTTACATGCTCTTAGCTTGTCATGTATGTGCTACAAGTCCAGAAAGAAGAGGTGTTGGAGTCCAATATATCAAGTGTAAGAAAATGATTGATATCAGTCAGCGGGTACCCAACTTATGTATTGATAATAAAAAAAAAATGTAAAGAGAGGAGTTTAATCTCAAATCTGCAAGATAATCTCCATGTGCAGCTACCATTCATAGGTATCAAGGATAGCATGGGTAGAAATTATAAGTTCATCAAACAAATCCATACAGGAAACTAAGATAGTACCTGCCCTAATGCTTGAAGGCAAAGTGCTCTAAGAACACCTTCAGCAAGGTCCACTGGCAGTTCTTTCCTGGGAGCAAAAGTCAGTCAAATCAGAATAATTATGCAATAAAAATGATGGCAATGAAAAACAAGCAATTCAATTCTGGACAAGTCTTTCATCTTTGTAAACCTTAATGGATTAGGTAATTGTGGGAGCACATTCCGGACAGCACAATCCAGATATCCTGCAGCCTTTAAGAAAATATCAATTGATGCTCGCCTGCTCTCTGTGACCAGAACAGAATAGAGATCTAATGTGAAGCATAGTAAAAGGTAACAAATGAACATGTGTGCATGAATTCATCCACAACAATATTGCTTATAATTTACAAAACCTCCACGTGCAAAGATTTCATCAAACAGATGCTACATGATAGCATTATCTCTAATTTCTTCCTTCTAGGACCATGCATGAGTAAGACCGCTAGTAGGTAATGGCAATTGGTCTTTCAATCTCAGATAGCATATTCCATTGGGTCTCATTAATTTTTTACCCAATAGGTTCAATTTCACACCCCTCTCTATAGATTATTCATATTAAGTTATTCTTTTCATAGCTAGTTGTTAATTAATTAAAGGTTAGATATTGAAATGCATATTTATGTACTAACATGTTGCCGATATTTATGTCACTAATTAGACTAACACCTCTGTCTGCCACACCTAACAATCTATTACAATATAACCAGGACCCAGCTAGAAAGTATCAGAAATACCATGAATAGCTTCCTGTGCCAGCAGTTACTCTCCAACTGCTGGACAAGAGCATTACCTTATGCTTGCCAAAAGAGTTTCTAATTCTAGAAGAGAATTGTTTACAGCACAGATTTTGCAGCTTCACATTACAGGCAAGAAAGAAACTATTAGCCAAGCTTCATCAATCGATGCACAAAATTTTTATAGAAAACACCTACCTTCAGATACTTTTGGCTGGTAACCATCAGAAGATGTTCTTGGAAGAAGCAACAAGTTGGCCTGTGATAATGATAGCATTGCCATCAAGTGCAAAACTGACAACACCTCATACCATGCATTAGAAATCGCTGTTTCCTGTAAAATTCTTCAGTAATATCAGATCAATGATTCTTCAGCACAGAAAAATGGAATTGCAAACCATAAAACAGAAGATTTCATCAACAGATAGTAAATGGATAGGCAAGACCACACTCCCCACCCACCTCTGCTTCATCCTCTTGATTCATCCACACAAATTGTACATTGTGTTGTAGCTGGCTTCCATCTTTAACTAATCCCAACAGAACAGGCAAGTAATCTTCAAGAGCCTGATGAAGATCGGCCAATGTTGAACCTCCTGCAGACAACAAATAAATTGAAATTCAAAAGACTTCACCTAATGCTGATCTATTATGATATCTGCACCAGGATTGTTACAACCTACCATGTTGTGTAGCACTTTTTCTTCTTGTTCTTGAGACTGTTGGTGCTTCTTGGCCAGCCATAACTACGATACGAGTTCTTAAAGCAGATAGGCTTTTCACTAAATTCTTCGGCAAATGATCACCAAGTGACAGAGAGAAATCAACAGGCTTAGGTATCCGAAAACCAGGTACATAAACAGACACATCCCCTATACTACCAGGTCTCCTTCGATTTCCACCCGAATCCTGCGGAGTAGACACCAGGCATCCCATATCCTAATAGTTACTGTATACACCAATCCAAGGAACAGAAAGTCAGTTGCTGCAATAAAAAAAAATCTTTGGCATATATGATCACTCTTGCAAGGAACATCAGTGATTCAAAGCACAACAAGGGTATCAATTCCCATGGCATGAACTTGGAGAAAGGATGGTAGCAGTAATTAAGTTCAAAGAATGCAGACAGCAATCACAAGGAAAAGTGGAGGATTAGCAGTAAGCAAGATACAAAAGAAGACATTAAATGTCCCAACCAACAAAGTACAAGTAGTAGGTCACTCACGAGCCGTATCCAAATAACTCTTTCTAGAACTCTCCAAAAGCTTTAGAAAAAGATGCTTTGTATTTGACAATTTCAAGCTATATGTATATAATATCCTTCTCCTAAAACACTTCATCACCAAACAAAAGTACTAGATAGATTAAATCACCTGATCCACAATTAGAAGATTGACAAATGGGTCAAAACTTCTAGTAATTTCTGCAAAGAAAAGGGAGATAACAATTCAATAAAAGAGGGAACCGATAAAAGTAACCAAATGACACTACATAATTTACTCTCGTCCCCATTATGAGAAAAGGAAAAATGCAATAACTAAAATTTAGAGAGGGAAAAAGTGATGTGTTTTTTTCCCATCACACATGAAATAAAACTTCAGAAGAGAAATGTGAAGGTAAAATGCAATTGGGTACAAACAGAACTGAAATAGCTTTGAAGAGGCAGCAGCAGCAGCAAAAAGGTAGGTATGTAGCAAGCACATCAAGAAAACTCACAGGATTGAATAATGAACTTGACAGAGAAAAATGCAAATAAATTCCATTAAAGTAATAATTACAACAGTAGAAAATTGGACAAAGATTGTGAGTAAAGTATCTCCAAAACCAGTTTCAAAACAAAAACAAGCAACCTAAAACCCATGAAGCAAAGTAAAAGCCATCTCTTTTTTTATCATTTCCCACTGTACTTGAAATCGATAAGATTAAGGATCCAAACTTTATCAATACAAACAAATGCCCAGAACTGGTTGTGTCAATTCAACAGATTTTTGAAACTTATCTGAATTTCAAGACTCCAAAAAAAACAAACTTTTTCCACATCTTAGTCTGTTATTATCTTCTTCACGTCTCTCTAAACAAACAAGCAGCCCAAAAGGGAAAGGTTATCTTTTCTTACAAACATACTCGGAAAAGAAAGAATAAAACCGTCTTACCATCAAACGTTTTTGCTGTGGTGGTAACCGAAAGACACAATTGAACTGAAAGTGAAGCCAGTACAGACAGGGCAAAAGGGACTCAAAATCAAGAATCAAGAACTAAAACCTTTAACAAGAGAAAGCTAAAACTTTCTGACAAGAAGATCAAAAGGAAGAGAGTTGTTTAGTTTAGAAGGTTCGACAGGAAATTTTGTTGGTTTTTTTATGACAAAAAGTCGAACTTTCTGTTTATATATACATAAAAAAAGAGGATTTATTGCTAGTAACTTTAGTATTAGCAAAAAGTAAAAAGAGTGTAAGCTTCTTCTCTCTTTTTTTATGGTTGCAACTGTGTGTGTGTGTATGTAGCGTTTGATTGGCGCTCAACACAAGCACACACGCACCCTTTTAAAGCCTTACTTTTGACTCTTATCTTTTTGTCTCTGGGATGCTTTTAACTTCAACTCCACTTCTCTTCTTGTGTTTTGCTACAAACATTTCGAGATCCCACCAGAAAAAAATAAAAAATAAAAAAATAAGAATGTCTTTCTCAGTCATTCTCAAGTTACTAGGTTTCAACTGTTTAACCCAAAAAAAAAAAAAAAAAAGAGGATGAGATCTAAAATATAATATCATGAGAAAAAATGGAGGAAGATTAATTATTTAGAGTATGTTTATTTTTGTGGTTATAAAATATTTTTAAAAAAAATTATATAATTTATTTTTTATGATTTTATTGATATTAAAAATAAATTCTAAAATATAAAAATAAATATTATTTTAAAAACAAGCATCATATATATTTTTTTAATTTAAATTTTGAATTAAAGGTTTAGTAGCCTACACAGGACAAAAGGGCTGAAAAGTTGATAAAATCATGATGATGAGGTTGCACCAGGGGCTGGGGCTGGGCTCAGAAAAAATAAAAAAACGTTAATATTATGCTTTCATAAGAAAATAAAAAATTAAATTTTACGGTCAAAACTAAATAATATTTAAGTTTTGGTCCCTTAAAAAAAGTTATGTGGCTCCGCCCCTAGATCGTAACATGACAATAATAATTGAGCTGTGACGGTAAGAATATATAATAAAAGTATATGACTTTAATATTTGTTTTGCATATACATTACATCATCATTGTCTTAATTAATGGATTAATTAACCTTTTTTTATAACAAAATAATCCCAAAGAATGTCTCCCCCAATGCACTAGGGCAACACATGCGTGGCAATTGTATGCGGATTTCACTTATAATTATTAACTAATCTTACACCATTGGATATGTATTGACTTGCTCTTCCAATGAAAATACACTCATCTTTAAATATATTTTAAATTATTTTTTATATGAGAATATATTATTATTTTTTAAAATATATTTTTGACATCAAGATGATTAAAAAACACTAAAAAATTTAATTTAAAGAGAAAAAAATTTTATATGCGCGGTTGAATCGCGTACAATGTCAAACGAGGTCTTAGAGCTTGTTTGATGCTGTGATAATGTTGTTTTTCAAAAGATTTTTCACTTGAAAAATATATCAAAATGATATATTTTTTCACATCAAAACAATATTAAAACATCAAAATAAATTAATTTAAAACAAAAAAAATAATTTTTTTCAAAACA
>Ga0307515_10008224_pt1 | contig 20398 bp, 17 predicted proteins | sample 17_EM_MG_FD_194513 | JGI IMG/M metagenome (GOLD analysis project Ga0307515, IMG submission 194513) | Populus trichocarpa ectomycorrhiza microbial communities from riparian zone in the Pacific Northwest, United States - 17_EM | ecosystem: Host-associated > Plants > Roots > Unclassified | place...
TTGTGTGGGCTTCCCCCCCCCCCCCCCCCCCCCCCCCCCCAAACAATGGTGATGGGAAATGAAGTGTCAAACATACTGGAATGGAGGATAAACGTACCTGATGGAACATTAGAGATATTGCAGCCTGAATCTGATTTAGTCCACAGAATCTGGCTGGGGTTAAAGGGTCTGCTAGGAGAATTCATATTGAAAATTTGGAAGTTTTTGGAGAAGGCTAGGAACATAGCAGTTGCTGAGCCTAAAAAGGTTATTCATTGTCTCAAAGTAGGGATGGAACTTTCTATTGTGTCGCTCTTCTACTATATGAGGCCTTTATATGAAGGTGTTAGGGAATGCTGTGTGGGCGATAATGACAGCTGTGGTAGTTCTTGAAAACACTGCGGGTTAGTACTCCAAATTAAACCCCAGCAATTTGTGAGCTTCACTTAATTTTTCTGTCTTTACGTATGATGTCTACTTTATTAAGAGATAACAGTGTAGTACTCTAGGATCGAAACCATAATTGCAAACTATGTCTTCATGAAGTTCCAATGTTCCATGATATTTACTTTTTAAGTTGCTCGTTATATTGCTGGTGCAACACTATATAAATGTACTAACAGAGGAATAGGCACTTTTCGTGCTGGATCACTTGGCGTTGGTGTTCATTGGGCTGCAAATCACTCTGGAGTTGAGCCCATAATTCTTGGAATCTCAGTTTTCCTTCTTGGTGAGTTAGAACCTGTTCTCAAAACAGATTTCCTCCCTTTGCAGTTTTACCTGCTGTTTTGTTTGTGGGTGCTGTCTTGTTCTTTAAATACCTCCCTTCCACTCACACACCCTTCTCTAAATGACAGCTTCAGCAGCAACCTTTTCGGCGGTTTATACCATCTGTTAAAGCCCGATTTGATTATGGTGCTACGATCTTCATCCTGACCTTTAGTTTAGTGTCAGTTTCAGGTTATCGCGAGGATAAGGTGATTGATATTGCACACCAAAGGTTATCCGCAATTGCCATTGGGGCCTCCCTTTGCATTCTCATAAGCATGCTATTCTATCCCATCTGGGCTGGCGAAGAGCTTCACAATTTGATTCATCGTAACCTGGAAAAGCTTGCTGATGCTTTAGATGGTATATATGCACACAGCCAACCATGAAAATTGAATTCATCCGTTTCAACAGAACGACAATATAACTGATTTGAGGTGCAAATAGCTGTCAACATGAATTGCAGGATGTATTGCCGGGTACTTCACAGGCAGCAGTGATGGTGATTCTTGTAAGAAAATGGAAGGCTATAAATTCGTTCTTAATTCAAAGGCAGCTGAAGATTCTATGGTAGGTTACTAACCAATCCAAATCATTTTAGCAATAGATTTTCAGTGAACTTCTTGCAATGGTTGATAAACTTCCCCTTTAAAATGCGCAGGCTGGCTTCACAAGATGGGAACCTGCACATGGTCGTTTCAACTTCCGGCATCCATGGAACCAGTACCTAAAGGTTGGGGCTTCGTTGGGAAGCTGCGCATATTGCATTGGAACTCTCAATGGTTGCTTAAACTTTGAAAATTGAGGTAAACCCTGAATATGGAATTCACTTCTATCTAAGTTCTTCGGTTTGCTTCACACTGTCAACTCTGGAAACATTAATGTATCGCAACAGGCACCTGAGCATCTAAAGAGGTATCTCAGTGATGTCTCCAACACATTGAGCTCCTATGCTTCACATGTCTTGAAAGAATTGGCTGTTGCAGTTAAGACTATGAAAAAATCATCAAAAATAGACTACTCAATTGGAAAGATGCAGCATGCAGTAAAAGAACTTCAAAAGGTCTAGGAATCTCTTCCTAACCACCTTGTTGCTGCACCATCCTCAACATCGGATGGAAATGCCACAGGAGCCTATCAGAAAAACCGCTACACCATCTGTCATGGAGATTCTTCGACTAGCAACATTAGTACCTATGCTAACAGAAACAACAGCAAGAATCGAAGAAGTTGCTGATGAAGTCAATGAACTTGCAAAGCTTGCAGATTTAAAGCCTCCTACCAGCAAAAAGGCTAACCAAAGCCAACCCCGTAACAAAGTTGATGAGACAATCAACCAATGAAGAATGCATGCGCCAAAGGTCTGGTATAATCCTGATTACACTATCCATAAAGTCCTGTTTTTACTGGTAGAAAACTATAAAGTACACATTACTCTGCAGCAAAGCAGATTGTCATTGCCAAAAAAAAATCAAGCTTTGCTTAAAGAACAACTAATATTTTCACTTGTCATGCGTAAACAGTAACTTATGTCCTTATTCTCCCAGGGTGTACTCGTGTTGGCCATTCAATCTCCTGATGGCAAGTTAATTAAGTCGCCGATGGTTTCGATAAACCCATTTCATTGCTTGCTTGGGCAATTGCCCGACACCAAGCACACCACCAACTTAATTTATGCTTTCCATTATGCAAATCTTTCGTTACGCATATTGCATCATCACAGCTTTCATGTCTATTCGAATATAATATGTTAGCAATTATCGAAAAGACAAATGATAATGTTATCGAATTCTAGAACCCTATATTGCAGTACACGTCGTGTGAATCATTAAGTAGGCCGGTCCATTCATCAGGACTGTTTGATTTGAAATTAACTAATGACGAAACACAATAAGCAAGCAAAACAGAGAATGCATAGGTCCTAGAAGTTCAATAAAAAGTGTCACATTAGTTGGAACTTGAAAGCAAGACGGGATTCAAATGAGTCAAGACCACAGCACAATGAGAAAATCAGTTAATCATCCTGGCCACGGTTTGACAAATTATGTGATAAAAAGCTGCTCTGTGACAAGGAAAATGCTTCCCAGTACAATTCATCATCAAACGATATTACTACCATGAAAAGAAGGGCACGGCGTTTTCTGAATGAGGTACTCTTCACGTTGAACAGAAATTTGCAAGTTTATAATTAAACCAGTGTCATGCGTTGGATATTGTGATAAACCAAATCTGCCATGCCATGTATTGGACTATGATCTTGCCTATTTATGTAAAGTCAGCAGGAACTGCATCTGTTACACCTGATGTTTGAAAGCGAAGAAACATGCTACCATAGCTTTGACAAACCACTAAAGTTCAAAGATCGAATTTCACAAGTAAATAATTATAACAGACCAGTCCAGGCCTCCGGAGGGTCAGCTTAATTTATTAGTACAGAACCAACAGCAACTAACTTACAAAGAAAGAAGAAAACAATAGACTCTCTCATGTGAGTGCACTTACATCAATGAATTCTTATTAATGGAGACTACCAATCACATATATACGCAACTTGACATGCATTGAGATGAAATTCACTTCACCTGGCAATCAGTGCACCAGAGGCCTCATTGTCTTCAGGTACTTCCTCCAGAGGGCCAGCCCAGCCCAGGTTCATAGCCAAATCTTCCACGGCCACCTTGATTACATCACTCCGAACACCTATATCAGTAGCATATCTGCTCATGCAGTACATTCCAGCTGTTACCGTAGCCACACCAACAGGACTAGGCATTAACAACTTTAAAGGGGATGAAAGAATTGCGGCCAATGGAGCACCAATAACCGAAGAAGCTTGACCACTTCTTCCAACCCCCAGTCTGTCCATTATCAAAAGACCTGTCTTGCAGTACATTGCAAAATCCTCGCAGTTGTTATGAAATACATCATAATTGCCAAATCCATTTTGAAGAAGATACATTGCTCTGTGGATAACAGTTTCTGGTGGATCAGATGCTGCAGTGGTGCATGTGCCTCCACGTACTTTTGCAATAAAAACAGTAGGGGGCACCCCATACTCAAAGCTGTAAAGGGATCCTTTTTTGAGGAAGCAGTCCAGGCATGAGAGGACTACGCCACTATCAGGTTGTCTGAATCCACAGTCAGGAAAGGTTTCACAAGATGATGGAATGCTTGACATTGAATCATAGAAGTCAGAAGATGTATCAGAGCTTGAATTTGCATTCTGCCTGGGTGTAAAATGGACCACCTTGCTTCCCCCAACAAAGACACCTGCACAATCAAATAAAAAATATAGCTTCTGCTATATGTCTAACCACAGAAAGAAATGCTACTATCCAACAAGATTAGCAATGAACATTTCAAAACATGTCCAACTGCAGATGTAACTCATTAACAGAGCAAATGCATATACAAAAGAAGCTCAAGATAAAGATAACAATTATAATAAAACAATTGGTGAACTTGTGAGTGCTTTGTTAGGCAGTAAATGTTATTTACAGTATTTTTCATTTATTTATTTAATATAACTCAGCATTAGAAAATGCAATTCCAGGTCAATAATTGCTTGAATTTACCCTAAACTCTCACATGGCATTTTATACCTACCAAACAACAACATTGAGAGAAGCCCGAGTTAGAGATGATATAGCAACATTAAGAGCTAAAACCCAAGTTAGAGAAAAGCACAAAACAACTTTAAGAGCGAAAACCCAAGTTACAGAAAGGCTCATGCCTAATATGCTTGATGCATGAGATTGGTTGGTGAAAATTATACGGTGTGAGTGGAAAAACTACAGCACAATAAGTTTTGAACAGTAGAAAAGAATTACAAAATATATTGATTCAAGACCAGAGTTGCTCAATAATACTAGACAAGACTGGCATGGGTTAACATTCCTTCCTAAATATGAGCTAAAGAAGAGCTAGAAATATAGCCCACAGCTCTAAACTGCCCATGACAAGCAACTTCCAACAACACTAATATAGGGATGTAATTGACAAAAATCAAATGGTGCCATATGACACAAATGTTGCTGACACAGCCACCATCCACTGAACTTGTTCATGTCACTAGCCTTCTAGCTCTAGACATCCTGAAAGGCAAATTGACTCTTATCATAGAACAAGAAGTCTAAATGTGTATAAGTAGCTTCTCTAAATTGCCCACAAGGTTAATCATAACAAGGACATGAAGACATTATGCAAAATTCTATAAACACAATTTAATCCTGATGGTAGCCATTCAGCTTCCAATTCCTTATGGCGACACAGAGAAATCAAAACCATCAGAATACGAACCAAGATTCAGTGCTCGCTAAGGGTTAATGAACACTATAGAGAGCACAATTGAACATTTTCTTGAGATCAAAAGCAAAGATACGGTCCATTTTATGCAAAACTACCGCTCATCACCCATCTTCATGATGATACTATTTTCATCAATCACTGCCCTAAAATTATACCGAGATAATCTACAGAGTCCTTCCTCTTTAACTATCTTCCTTGATTCTTCAAGCTATAAAGCCCAACACAAATGTGAACTAAAGAAAGGTAATTAAACGACCACCAAGCAATCTAAATCCAAGTAAGAAGATGATATGATAGTCAAAGGACAACCAAATGTTAAGATAATGCTGTTGGTAGTTTTACCCTTCATCCAGGGAAAATGTTACAGTTTTAAGTTACATATTCCACAACTGATAAACATGATGAAGGAATCCACAGGCATAACCTTGCTAGAAAAGAAATTTCAAGCTTCACCCACCTCAAAACTGTCAAATGATCATTATAAATATCCAAATGCAAATTATACGGGAACTTTCAGACATCAGTAGGAGACCCAATCCAACCTAATTAACATCCACAGTCCAGAAGTAAGGAAAAAAAATGCAGATAAAAAAGAAAAGAACTTATTAGACAAGGCATGTAAACTCAAACAATAATGTTGTTTGAAATAAACAAGAAAAGTCACGTTCTCAAATCAAATAGATTAACAAATCTTCAACAGTAGGAAAAAAGGAACAAACTTTAGCACGGGAATTACATAAGAAACACCCACATTGCAAAATTCAGAAACAAGCAAACAAAAAAAAAAAGAGGGATGAGATACCATGATGTGAGTAAGTGAAAACAGCTCTATAAGTATAGATATGATCTCCTGGTTTGATTTCACTTCTCTCCACTCTATGGCTAAGGAAACCCATCTCTCTGTGTCTTCCTCTCCTTCACTCTCCGTTACCCCACTCGTAATTTTTACTCAGGTCAATAGAAACAGCACGGCAGCATCCTCTGTACCTGCTCTAAAGCTAAAAAAAACAAAAAACTGTAGAGTCAATAGACTCAATACAACTACATTTACCGAAAACCCCATAAAAAATATTTAAAAGGTGTCTATCATGATGGTGAGATATTGATGAAGATTCCTTTTGTGATAGATAAACTCTTGCTGTTTAGACTTTTACCTTAACCTTTTCTTTTCCTTCTTGACTTTTCATATTCTTGGGGCCTTGACTCGACTTCGTTTCCGAGGGGTAAAAAAGGAGCCATGTGAAACCGACAGAATCATAAACAGAACCGGTTTGATAAGGTTAATGAACTATGCCATTCCATGTCGGATGTTGTAAATTGTAATGTAGGTAGGTTTAATTGGAAGGCAAGAGCGATACCGTTTCCTCAGAGGGGAGAAGGTAATAGGAGTCCAATGCACCTTGGATTCTTTGCTGGGTTGACAAGTTATCCTTTCATACTTTTGCCGTTTGACACATATGATGATGTGCCTTTTTACACTTTTATTTGTAATTCAACTTTGGGTTATTCGATGTTTTTTAAAATATTTTTTTTTTTTTTAAACAATCTAAAAATATTTAAAAATTAATTTAAAATAAAATAAATAAGTTTTCATAAATAAATAAAAAATCAACTGCAGCCCCACCAAAAGGGCACTTCAAAAAGACAAAACCGACAACCACAGCTTCAATTAAAAAAATGATTAGTTGTGAATGTCTGAATTCGAGGAAAAAGTCTGCATAAATGATGGGATGGCCTGAGTACCGTTTACGAAATACAAGCAGAAGTACAAAACAGAGAGTAATGCAAACAGCTTTATTGCTCCATCCTATTAAGCTTTTATAATGGATACCCAATATTTTGTGTTCTGTTTGCAGCACTGCTTAATGTGTACAACAATGAGACAACCATAGGCTAACAGTATCAAATAGCCTATATGCCCTGTGACAGAAAGAATAATAAGGCTGTGCGGTAAGAATTACATTACATGAAAACTATATTTCTGATTATCTGCGTTTAATCTAATTATCTAAATGGATCTTCCAATTGTAGAATTTCACATTAAGACTGGAATCTTCTAGTTTATTCTTCAGCTCATTTCCAGATTCGGCATTCTTGGCCAGTAACAAAGCAAAGCCCCCGCCACCAGCACCGACAAGTTTGTATCCACAGCAGTAGGGGTCAGCAAATGCAAAGAGTTTATCCACAAATTCGTTGCTACAGTAAGGGTCAAGTTCTTGATGCAACCTCCAGGCCTCGAGCATTATCTTACCTAGTTCATCTACCTCACAGTTCATTAAAGCTTCCCTACCAATTTTGGCCAGCTCAGTGAGGCGCTTAATGCTGGATACAAGAAGGTTATCCCGCTGAAGATATCTAGTTACCACCTTCTGTAGGACTTGATGTGCAAGACGAACCTGCATGACAACACAGGAAGGCAACGGTTAAAGTAGGCAGATGTATGCATTCCGGATAACAATCATGTAACTCAAGATGTTTGCATTCCAGATAACAATCATGTAACTCAAATGTTTCCAGTCAAAAAAGAAACCCTCAGATGTGCAAATCGCCATATAATACACAGCACCTAAATTCCAAGAAACAGCAGGGGTGCTGTCCACTGCAGGAAGAAAGTAGTCAGCTCTAAAAAAAACACTCTCAATTAAAGAAATGAGCAACAAGAAGGATTTGAATCTTGCATATTCATGACCACCTAGCATATACGAGTTTTAAATTTACATTTGCATGTCGCATGTATTTTGAGGAATATTTAATTTCCATAAAATTACATCTAACATTTGATTATTCGAATAAGAATGTTACTATTGAAGAGACAAGCTGCCCAAATTTAATGAGTAAACATCTGGCTCAGTTAACCACTCCATGGACCATCGATCCTTACTATATCTACATCATGTTGTGCAGACTTCATAAGCCATTAATAAAAAGTTGGAGTGGTTATATTATTTCTTTATAAAATATACTCACAAAGCATGTCCAAACTGGGAAAAGGATGGAGACTTACTTGACCAGTAAATACTACAAGCAATCTCTGCTGCAACTCCAAAATCAACTGAGGAGAAGCCAATAGGGGAATGACCTGGAGCCGCAACGGTACTCCAGGGAAACTTGTAGTGAATTTAATCCCAGGGTACAGACCTCCAACTTGATCCTGCCAGCCACCTCCTGTCCCCATGAGTTGCTCCAATACCAAAACAAGTCTAGCAACATTTTCATTACTTTCATCTCCATCTGTTATCTGAAGAAGTCCTTTCACAACAGCAGCTGCTAGTATGCTAGAAGTTCCCAGTCCGCTACCACGGGGTACATTAGCCCATGTCTTGATTTGCAAGCCCATAGATACAAGAATGTTTTCATGAACCAAACCAGTCACCAGCAACGCAGATTTGACGAGCCGGAATGGATCGTTGCCATCAAATGGAGGAGCGATAGAGACAAGATTCTCAACATATAACTGGTTTCCAGCATCATCATTAATCAAAACTCCAGTCTTTTCTGTTGTCTCTATAATGGTGCCAATTGGAAGGCAACCTTCCAAACTTATTGCCAAATTCAGAACACAACCAGCACGCTCTAAGCTCCATGGAGGGGTATCACTCCATCCCCCAGCAAAATCTACCCGAACCGGTAACTCAACCTTTACCATTCTAGGGCAGAAAGGTTGATCCACATAGCCATCAAAATGATTGTTCTGGTCTGCTGAAGTAGGTGTGCTGCTAGGGGACTCCAAGACACGTTCTATAGAACAAAAGAATGGAGTTTAAGAACCATGAGCATTAAAAAATCAAAGACTAACCTATATGAACTCCAATGAAAAACAAAACAAACCATTTGTATCCATTGAAAAAAGACAACGGAGTTTAAAGAAAGTAAAGAGTGTATGAATCTATGCCAGAAGTTTTGGTTCATTTAGAGGTTACTAGTTTGCTTTGTTCAAGACATGAATATTTTTTATTCTACCTCTGAATCCATATCTCACTGCTGAAGCAGTTTCATCAACAACTGCAGCCCAAACTTTATGTTCTAAATGACATGCAGTTGTTTCATCTCCACATGCTCGAAGAAGATCAACTTGCACCTGGTATGCCCTGCTTCTGGGGAGAATTTTAGAATTCTGCTCCTCCAGTTTGGGACAAAGTTCTAGGAAGTCCTCACATATTTTGACTCCAGAAGCCTCCTTCTGTAAAATTTCTTGGCATAGTTGAGATAAATTCCGTCCAAGCATGCCATAGTTAATGCAAGCTTTAGCGATTCCAGCAGCAAGATCTGCTTGATGATTACTTGAGCCCGTACACATTTTCAGAAAGTCAATTGATCTATGCAATTCCTCTAAACTGACACGGCGTGAACTTTTCCACAAGGGAAGCAAGGTTCTTGAATTTTGATCACTCAACCCCATCAGCCATGATGCCAGATGAAGCATCTCTAAGTAAGAAAGAATGGGGAATAATTTTGCATTCCATAAACAATTCTCTTGAACACCTACTGAACTCCACAGATCACTCTCTTGAATACCTAAATCAAGCAAGACTTTCTTCCAGGGTTTCCCACAAAAGGTCCCATCCCTGGAAAGGGAACTTTTTGGATTATCATGAAGGCCACAATACACTATTACTCTTTCCGTGCATCCCACTAAAGGAACCTCCCAAAGACAATGACGATCTGGAAGCATGAACCTAAATGAATCATCTGCCATCCCACCAATATCTCTTGGGACATTAACGCCAACAACCACCGATAGGGAACCAATTTGTATTCCACTGGAAATGAATGAATCATATATAAGAGAATCTTCACCAACAGAAACACCAGGTTCAATTTTGCTAGAAAGGACTACAGCAGATGCTGCAATATCAGATGAAGTTGTGGCTGGGATGGAACACAAATGTCTTCGGCCAACAAGTTCTGAGCTAGCTCCACTTAAGTGATCCAATACTTCACTTGAAGTTCCAAGGTGTAGGAACAACAAATCATCTGCAACAAATATAAGGCATATTATAACAGCAATGAGATAAAATATGAAAATTACAGATTCTTTCAACATACATGCACAGTAACTAAACATATTTTGCCTGCCCAAACTCCTGACCATTTCCTCGCCTAGAGGGCGTGCTCTCAGCCAGTCATGTTTGGCAGGTACCCAAGCTGCTACCAGATCTTCATACAAACTCATCTGCATAACATTCCAGAAATGATGCCAGTTTCAATATTTATATGTGAACACTTCTTGGACTTTGAAAATCCTACAGGGCACAACATATGTTTTCTTTTCATTATTGTAACGACTTAAAGTAAGTCACAAATCAAGTAATCTCAGAATTAAAGACACTTGGGAGTATACAGGTCTAACATGGAAGAAGCAAAGTAGCAGAAGAAAACTAAAAAAAAGGGATTGATGCAAAACATGACAATCAAGGATGACCCAAACAATGGCTCTTGTTGCAATGAAATAATCATCCATAAGTAGGAAATCAATGAGGGTGCTCGCAAAAAAAAAAGGAGATCAAAATGGGAGCAGAACATAGTATTAATGTGCTTTAAAAGCTGGGAAATTATCAAAATAAGATAGCAGGATTCAAAGCAAGTTCTGAATTATAGCACAAAATGCTGGGCAGCGCATCCATAAATGAGAGTGCTTGGAAGTCCCAGACACAAGCAGCGAGGAATAACAAACAACTGAGTTACAAAACATTCATGGAGATGAAGATTTAGAATAGAAAGCCTAAAGAGCATGAAATCAGTAACAATTTGACAAATAGAGATGAACGACATGCATGCATGTATAGTTTCTATATTTTATTATTTTCAATTAAACAACTGAAAAAATGGTAATCGCCTCTTTTCTGCTCTTCAAAAGCTCTTCAATCATTGGTTCACAGGATGATGCAAGCATGGCAAGTTCTGCCCATGCTTTGCCTCTGGTTGCTATTATTCCAGTGTCCAGCAATGTTCTACCATCATCTAATATAGCTTCATTCTCAACAAGTTCCTCTAGACTGGGTTTCTGTAGGAGATTGTCAACTAGACTGACTGTATAGCTTTCAGTGAGAATACCAGTATCAGATGCCACAATAACACCATGATTAGATGCAACATCAAGAGTAATGGGCACAGTAATAATGCAGGATGCATCCTCTGGAATAACCAAGGTGGATGCATCAAAACATGGAAGGACATCCCCAGTCATGGTCAATATTCCTCCTGCAAAGATTACAAATTCGTAAGTAAACACTTAAAATGGGGCATGACATGGATCTGTTCCAGTACCACTATTCTAGCATGAATATGAGGATTACTTAGGTTGTGTTTGGTTAGTGTCCCGGGACAAAAGGGACATGATCGTGTTTGGTTGAAGGGGCGGAGACAAAGACATAAAATAAATGTCTTTGGGACAATTTTATAGTGAGTTTCTGTCCATTCAAAACAAGAGGTACATGTCTCCCCTGTCTTCATCTCTTCTGTCTCAAGACAACCAAATGCTATCTTAATGTTACAATGTCATCAAAAGTTTGAAAAACAGTTTATCAAATTTGTTCAGGCAGCAAGGTGTGAGAACTATCCTCGGGTATACTCAAATCAAAATAGAATTGGGAATCATGCCGATGAGGAAACGTAAATACAGATACTATGCAGTTTCAGAATAGATAATGGCTAAATAGTTCCAGACAATATGGAGAAGCACACATAAACACAAACACCCATAAACCATCACAAATCACACTGAGAATAATTTAATCATGCAGACAAATATTTCGCATACTGTCCACCATAGAAGGATGTAAATAGACTACATACAAACCGTGTTACCAGAGCTTCAGCTTTTACTATGACAGTCTTTTCTTTTTCTTTTCATTTAGTGAAAATAAACAGATGTAAATTAATATAAAAATAGCGAGTACATGTTTTTACATTGAAGAAAGTTGATACTGATTATGAATGTTTTACAGTTCAAATAAAGCCAATTTTCACTTGAATGTAACAAGCAGGAAAAATAACCTTCATTTTTAAATGCTTGTCTTGCACAAGAAGCAATTGCAAGAATATGGTCAAAAAGCAGCGGAACTGGCCCATCAGGGTCATCTGCTGCCAAAAATGGAAGTGGTAGGAAAATTTTCCCCATAGGGTTTGCCCATGGTACCCTTTTAGAGTCACCTCCAGCATGAAGCAATAGTATGTGTTTTTTTTCCATAAACCTAACCATTGGCTCAGTAGAATCTGCACTATTAGACTCTTCATGCGGCACACTTGATCCAGAACTGCCATTCTCTGTTGTTTCCACCTGTTGATCACAGATATCTTATCAAGCCTGGCAGTAAAGAGCAATGTTGATTATCAAGTAACGCACTAATGCTGCATTGTGAAGACAACCATAACAACCAACATAAAATATATTCAACTCAAGAGAAATATACACACAGCGAAGAACACCACAGCATCCCCACTTTGTCAAATGCATACCAAAACAAGAACGGAAGATGATGTTAATCTTTCTTGCGACAAAATCATGTTAGTTTAAGTGAATCACAATTAGAGTATAATTAAATGGTACTTCCATCGTCCTCCTTCCTTTTCTTTTATGTAAAATATATAATGAAAAACACTAGTAAACGGATGAAACTCCTTGAAAACCCCTTTAGAATAAAACTCCATAAAGAAGGGTAAAAGAACATTCTATCTCAAAAGCAATAGACTCGAGGAAAATTCATCCTTAAAGATTCACGATTTCTGCTCCTACAAAACATTCCAAACAATAGCAATCATCTGCTCATCCTAGATGGACTTAGAAGCATATTCTTTTTTCTTTTTTCTAATAGTGACAACCTTACCAGACAATTTTGGCTCATATATCCATCTTTTATCTTTCACAGCAGTAAATATTACACTCTTATGCTAACACACAAATTATGAGATATATTCATTTCATAAAATTCTCTCCTAGATCCCTGATAAGACTTTCCAAATTATTCCCAAGAAAATTATCAACATTAAACAACAATTATAGAACAAAATCAGCAGTGCATTACATTAAAGCAATTTTACCTGTTCGCCAAGATGGAGACCGAGAGACTGATAATGTCTGCCAAGGGCAAAAATGGCATTGAGAGTGGCAGCACCGGAGCCGATCCGCTTAGCATCGGGATCAGGCACAGCTAACGTGATAGTAGAGCTAGCGATCCGGCCCATACGCTTGGCTCGGTTAAGCTGCCATTCATATAACTGGGCTTGTTCAGGGCTAGCAGCAGTTAGGACAATAGCATCCCATGTAGGGACTCTGGAAGGATGCCTGACCGACAACCTTAAATGGTACCATGATTTTCGTAGGATTGAGGTTATGTCAACTTTCTTGTGTTTGGTTCGAGAGAATGCTCTTTCTCTTCTTGATTCCATTTCTCTCTCTTCCTGGTTCGAGGGAAGAGAAGGAGGGGATAGGCAGTAAGTCAGAGGGAAGAAAAGAGAGGGAAAGGAAAAGATTTATTAACGCAGAGAAATAGAATGCCGACTGTCGGGGTTTCAAGTAAAAAAAAAAAACAGAGATAAGAATTCAGAATACGGCGTCGCATATCAAGATGAAGGAAAATATACTCCAGGAGAACAAAAGTTAAAATAATTCAAAAAAACCAAAATGGCGTCGCCCGGATTCGAACCGGAGACCTTCAGTGTGTTAGACTGACGTGATAACCAACTACACCACGACACCGCTTTGTCAAGGCTTGCCATATTTTTTATTTATATTATTTAATTGTTTTGCATGTTTCTTTCCCATTTCAGAAAAACTTACAAAAAGAGAGAAGAAGAGGAAGAAGAAGAATTGATCTTTCGATATAATACACTAACATAATAGATCTAAAATGAAAACTTCTTTCCATCATAGAAAGGCTACCTTCTTTCAAGCTTTAGCTCACCGGAAGATCATAAAATCCACCACGATTTGTATAGGGGTGGCAAAAGGTTTGGTATGGGATATACGATTTTACCCCACCAGCAAATCAGAGTTCACATAAGTTAGATTTTTTATGCAATAAAATCATAATTTCAAAACTCATGTCGGTCAACGGATCAACTTGGTGCTTAACCAATCTAAGACTGAGTCAAGCCAGATTTAAAAAAGTAAAAATATGAGTAATTTAATTAACTTAGCAAGAACTGATTAAAATTTCGGTTACAACCTTTAACTAATTATTTTTTTATTTTATAAAAAAATAAAAAACAACTCAAATTGATCTGATAATCGAGTAAAAATTTATGAGCAGATCTACCATCCAGCTGTATTTAAAAACTAAAATAAAACCTAAAAAGTGCTTTGCTGTCTTAATAAGTTTTTGTTAAAACAAATAAATAGCCAAAAAGGAAACATATTTCTCTTGGGGGCTAAACACGGCAACATAATTAATAGTGAGATAAAGTAGGTAATAATAAATTTTTTGACTTAATATCAACTTTTAGATGCAAAGTAAATCAAAGATTTTGTGCCAAACTATAAGGGTTACAAATTATTTACTTGAGATCTATGTTTAACATGAAATCACTATTTTTATTTGTTTATAAAAAACATTTTAAAGATACATTTTAAATGCAAAAAATTAAATTAAATCATAATTTGGCAGGATAAAAAATGGTAAGTTAGTTTAAATATCGACTTACTTTTTTTTTTACAATTAATTGGGTTGTGTTTAAGGGTATAATTAGGGGCGGACTTGTGGTTTAAACCACAGGTGCTATGGCGTCGTCAAACCTCACAAATTTTTTTAATTATTTGATTTAATATCATCTTAGTCAACCCTTACCGTGACACCCTCAAACCATTAGTTAACCCAACCTGGAAATTCTAGTTCCGCCCTGAGTATAATATTGAGCAAAGTATCGACGTTTTCCAGACTAGCCATGAAAATAAATGGGAAAGGAAAAGTGAGAAAAGAAAACAAAGAGAACAGGTTATTACTCTTTAAAGATGAGGCAAAAACCAATTGTAGAATGAACGAGGTTGGTTTTGTGCTATGCCATGGATCTGTATTATTATTTTTTTAGTAAAATATTTAGGTGTTATTAGTGTTTTTTTAAAAAGAATTCATTAACTTGGTTATAGTCTCAATCAACTAAATAAGCTGGTTTTATTTAGTTGGCCCGTTTTTTTTTCACCTAAAAAAAATAAAAAATAAAAATAAAAGTTGATACCAAAATATATTTTTAAAAATTATAAGGACCGGCCATTTAATAGCTAAAAAAAATAAGAAAAGAAAATAAATTTTTAAAACAAATTTCAAAACCATCATTTATGTTGATAGTATTTTTTCACTTCAATTCTCTTTATTTTTTTTTAATTCAGCTCACCCTGCAAAAAAAAGAAAAACATATAATTAAGTGTTAATTAGAATTTAAAATTGCTTAATTATAAAAAAAAATATTTGAGAACTAAAATATATTTTTTTAATACACTGTTATAATCCACAACCAATTGTAAAAGAGTTAACAATGAAAATAGCTACAGTAAATTCCCGATTTAGTTTTTGTTAATTAAGAAACATTTGGAAAAAAAATAAAGAAATATGGTAACGGTTGAAAGCTAAGCTGGCAATAGATATAATAGAAGCGGCAAGACAAAACCAACTTCGCATAACGACACTCTCCAACCTAAACCAAGACAAGAAAAGAACCATCGCATGTTAGTTAACTAAAATTACTGATTTCATCGACCATACAAGTGTTTGTTTACTCCTTCTATTCCGGTTCCGTACATCACCACCATTTTCTCCTCTTTTTAGCCTATCCCATTTCTTCTCTCATTTCTTTTTTTCACTCCCATTTTCTTTTCAAAACAGACGTTCTTTTTTTATATATATATTCTTTTATTTTTTTGGATTTTTTTTTTGTTCTGTTTCTTGGTTCTGGTTTACAAGGATGTTAATAGAGAACTTGGTGGTGTTGGGATTAGTTTAGAGAATGGACAAGAATTGTAGAGGCGTGGCTTTTGGGCTTACGAATTTCTGTAGTTCATTGCCTCAAGATCAACAACAAAAAGACGTGTCATTTCTTGTCATCGAATGCCGATTTCATTTGCGACATTCGGCTTTCGATATCTTCTGCATTGCTTCTGAAGCATTCTCCGAGCATCGACACGGAAAACGTCTTTGTTTTTTGCCTGTCGATCAAGGGGAATTGCCTTAATTAGGTGTGAAAATTTTAGTAAATAACAGACAGGTTTTTTTTTACCACCCAACAAGATAGGGAAATACGAGTGCGTTTTCCTTTTCCTTTTATTTTTTTTGTTCTTCTTTGTTGGTTTTTAGTTCGGCAAGAATGATACCTGTTACTAGTGATAGTGCTGGATTAGTTTTGGCATCAAATAATGGAATGTATTCAGCGATGGAGCCTTCTGATGCTGGGGCTGATTTGGTAGAAAAAGATCCAACCGGTAGATATGTCCGGGTATATAACAGTTTTCTTCAATTCATTTTCATGTTCGTTTTAGCATTTAGCTTTTCAAGTTGTTGCCTTCAGGTACTGTATGAGATGATTTGGTTTAATTTGAGGCAATTTAAAGTTATATTTTGGTTTTTTATTGTTCATGTTTTCTTTTATTATGAGAAAGCTCTTTTCTCTATTTGTGATCACTAATTTTCAGTTTTCCTTTTTGTTGATTGCAGTATGATGATGTGTTGGGAAAGGGTGCATTTAAGACTGTGTATGATCCTTATGCTTAACCTTTCTTTTATTTAAGAAAAGTCTATTTGGAGGTTACATATTTTCAGAAAGCCAAAATCTTTGAAAGCAGAGAATTAATTTTTGAATGCATATATGGCGATCCCTCTGTACTCTTTTTTGCAGTTACAGGGCATTTGATGAAGTGGATGGGATAGAAGTTGCTTGGAACCAAGTGAGAATTGATGATGTCTTGCGATCGCCAGAAGATTTTGAAAAATTATATTCTGAAGTTTATCTGCTAAGGTCACTAAGACATGAAAACATCATCAAGTTCTCCAATTCTTGGGTGGATGATAAGAACAAAACAATCAACATGATTACTGAACTCTTCACATCTGGGAATCTGAGGCAGTATGTTCTTGAATCATTTTTTTTGTTGGTTTTTCTTTGCCTTGCATTATTTGTCTTTGTTGTTTACATTTGTACTAATTGTTTGTCTTTGGTTATCAGATATCGAAGGAAGCACAGAAATATTGATATAAAAGCAATAAAGAATTGGGCGAGGCAAATTCTCCGAGGTTTAGTCTATCTCCATGGTCACAGTCCGCCTATCATTCACAGGGATTTAAAATGTGACAATATATTTGTTAATGGAAATCATGGAGAAGTTAAAATTGGAGACCTTGGGTTGGCCATTGTTATGCAGAATCCTACTGCAAAGAGCGTTATCGGTATTGACTTGATGCTTCAATTCCTATGCATAGATAAAACCAACTTTGTTAGAATTACTGAGCATTTCTCTTGCTTACACCAGGAACTCCTGAATTTATGGCTCCAGAACTATATGAAGAGGAATATAACGAACTTGTCGACATATATTCTTTTGGGATGTGCATATTAGAATTGGTTACTTGTAATTATCCATACAGTGAATGCAGAAATGCAGCTCAAATTTATAAGAAGGTTACCTCTGTAAGTTCTTTAATCATCAGCTTATTATCATTTACATGGCCTTTCTTATCAAATTTCTTTATATGACTATCTTCTTGATTGATTGACGTGCATTTCACTACATTTGCAGGGTATTAAACCTGCTTCCCTCAAGACAGTGGGTAACACACAGATTAAGGAGTTTATTGAGAAATGTCTTCTTCCAGCATCTGAGAGATTGTCTGCCAAGGAGCTACTCAAACATCCATTTCTTCAGCTTGAGATTCCAATACTGGAACAGATCTGTGATCCCTTACCGGTACCTGACCAGTTTCCTATATCACTAAGTTTACCCAAGTCTGGCCCTCTATTCATGGACATGGATATCGACGAAAAGCAACTTTCAGAAAGTACATGTACCGGAAGCAACAATGGAAGTCCAAAATCTCCAGTTTTGGAATATCAGAGAGCACATAAGAACAATGAATTTGGGTTAAAGGGGATGAAAAATGATGATAACTCTGCGTCTCTGACCTTACGAATCTCTGACTTGGGTGGTAAGGAATTATGAATTTTGGAAGACTTGCTGTTACTCATATTCGCAAATGCAATAACTTCAACTTGGTCATTGCTACTTGCAGGTCGGGTGAGGAATATTCATTTTATCTTCTACCTTGACAGCGATACCGCAATATCTGTGGCAAGTGAGATGGTTGAACAACTAGAGTTGGCAGATCATGATGTCGCTTTCATAGCTGAACTTATTGATTCCTTGATTGTGAAACTTCTCCCTGGTTGGAAGCCATCGTCTTATGGTTCCTCAAATGTTGCAATAGGTCCTTGCACTGAGTCCCCAGTCTTTGAAAATGGAGAAAAATCAATTGCATACCCTTGGAATTCAATGTTGAGTAGTGTTCCTGTTGGAACACTAGCTGAGCAAGATGATCTCTCTGGGTTAACAAGGAGTCATTGCTTACAAGCTGATGATAGTAATATCAGTGACAGCCCCAATAATGAGATTTCTCAATTTGTATACAATTCCTCTCCAAGTTTAGCTAACATGGGAGATCAAGAATCTCAGTCATCAGTTGTTTCAGAGATACTTGTCCAAGGTGCTTCATCTATAAACAGTAGAACGTCTGAATATTACAATAATGATGGAAGCTTCAAAGGCACAAATGGATATGTTACTGAGTCAGAGCTTGGAGATGCATATCTCAATTGCAAGTTGGATAGACAAGATAGTTATGTAGGAGAATTCGTTTCAATGAACGAATCTACAGAGAACTCAGAGTGGTCATTCCCCAAGCAAAGTGGAGCATCAAATGTTATGAGCTTGACGAGCAGCTGTTCTTCTCAATCATTAGCTGACAAAGACGGATATGATGATCTAAAGCTGGGACTCGATGCAATAGAGGCACAGTACCATAATTGGTTTGTAGAACTTACTAGGATGAAAGAGGAGGCGCTGGAGGCCACCAGAAAGAGATGGACAGAAAAGAAGAAGTTAGCTGCTCATTGATTAAGAACCTATCACCCAGTTGGTTTTTGTGTGTTTTCTTCTATCTTGTTTATAATAACATTCACTAATACTTTGTTTAAGGGTTGTAATATGTATTAACTGAATCCTGTATTGATTACGGCTCTTTTTAGTGGAAGCTGTGGCACTTGGGACTTCATCTTGTGCTCTGCGAGCTAATTTCTTTGTTGACTTTGTTTGTAAGTGCAGTGCTGTGTATATAATTGTCCAAACTTGCTGGTTTTTACATGATATCTGATCTCTTCTCTTACCAGCATTAGCTACAATCTTTACTGCTAGAATGAACTGCTAATTTTGTTTTAAGCATTGTTGTGCATGTCAAATGTGGGAAGGCATCAAGGGCTCACAGCAGAGTCCATGTAAGTTCTCAATTCTTAGTTGCTATTCACAATTTCTCAATTTGATGTCAAATAATTATCTCCAGTCTACATAGACATTTCAAATCTGTAACATCGGAAACAAGAATGCGTGAACAGGACTATTGAACTCAACTTCGAATCATGCAAGGATGGAACTTGAAACATGCGAAGATCTGAGTATAACTTGTGAGGCTTACAAGGCAAAAATATGGATGACAAGTCCTGAGCACATCACTTCTTTCCACGCGTGTCATTCAAGCAAAAGTAAAATGCTGTTGCTGGCTTATCAGCTGATCTAATCTGTACCTACCGTTAACAGGCCTTTCCGAAGTTGCAAAGGGAAATCAAATAAAAGAGAGAAAGGAGTAGAATTGAGAAACGACACCAAGAAAATAAGACCAATTCGAGTTAGCAAGCCTTCATCTGCCCTGATGAAGGAGCTGTAAGGACGCTGCAGGATGAACAAGAATGATTGAAAAATAAGACCAGTTTTACAAGTTAAAACTTAAGGCATCGTCTTAAACTGTGGAAACTGAATATCATAATTTAGTCAAATCTAATAAGGAGATAGAAAATATTTCTCCCATGCAATTAGGTGAGCAAGTTCAGCTTAACCTTGTAAAACTCATGAACTCAACCCTGACACAACCGACCAGTTGAACAAGGCATAGCATTTCCATTGTTAAGCGGATGAGGTTCACTACCTAGTACCCTCATAGCCGCCAAATTCAATCCGAACACCCCCCCTTCTATTAAATAAACCGAGATGTTTATGAGTGTTCGTTTTCTCAAAGCTTGAGTTATTATATTTCTTCACTAGAATTAGTCGTCCTTTGTTGAAAAACAAATCAGAGAAGGAAAAAAAGAAAAACAT
>Ga0307515_10008225_pt1 | contig 20395 bp, 13 predicted proteins | sample 17_EM_MG_FD_194513 | JGI IMG/M metagenome (GOLD analysis project Ga0307515, IMG submission 194513) | Populus trichocarpa ectomycorrhiza microbial communities from riparian zone in the Pacific Northwest, United States - 17_EM | ecosystem: Host-associated > Plants > Roots > Unclassified | place...
AAGATAGAAGAATTTTCCTATAAATATCTCAAAGTATTCAAAGTATGGACGTGCTTTGAAAAAATAGCAACACATGATCCTAAAAAGATCAAGATAAGACCTAAAAATATGAATTATATATTTATTCGATATGATTATAATAATAATGTATATTGATTTCTAGTATACATGCCAATTAGTGAGGATTTTCATTCCACTACAATAATAAAATCAAAGAATGATACATTTTTTAAAGACATGTTTTCTTTTAAAGAAACATAGGAAGTCTATTCATTTTAAAAAGTAATTTCTTGTGGTCATCATGTAATAAAAGATGATAAAACTGAGGTGACAAGGAGTAAAAGGGAAAAACTAAAAAAAAATTGGTCTTAATCACATACTTATAATAATAAAAAAAAAACCTCAAAAGTAATCCAATATAATGTATTGTCATGAAGTTTTCTACTAGAAAGAGGATGTAAATAATGAGTTTGTAGGAGGTTTAGATAAATCCAAAAGGTGGGGAGGTTAAAAAACCACATATAGCCTATTACAATTAGAGAGAAAAAAAATCATATTTTAACAATATGCTATTTATTTAACTAAATCGAAGCTAAGCTTAATCCAAATCATTGTAACTAAATCATATTTTGAACAAAACATTTATGCACAAATTTCATCATATCGTCAAAATAAAAAATCTAAATTCAAACACCAAGCTGCTAGTATCGTCTAAATCTAAAATCTTTTGGAGTCCCTAACACATACTTGAATGAAGCGTAGTCTTATCTACTCCATTCTAATAGAAAAATTAGCAACCTGGTTTCTGGGCTGTCTCTACCTTTAAAGGAATCCTTGAAGAACCTTTTTTTTTTTTTTTTTATTCAAACTTATCTTGGCATGCTTAGAAGAAAGAATAAGAATATAGGATGAGATTGATCTTCTTGAGGAGTGGTGGTCTCCAAAATTCTTTATCTCACGTCGTCAGGGATAATAAGACATTTATTTTTCTTTTTTCCAATCTGAAACTCTTATTGTGTCATAGGAAAAATCATTTCAGAATTATTAAAAACAGATAAATCTGAACCAAATGAAATGGAACATTACTTGCCTTATGATTATGAGTTCTATAAGGATCATCGATCGTTAAAAGAATAATAACATTTGAAAGTGTAATAATTTTTCTCCAGTTTTTTTTTTTTTGTTAATAATCAATAGTATATATAACAAATATGATAATTTTAGCGCCAGTAACAGTGTCTGGTAAACTAGAGTTAAAAGTCACATAAATAGATATTTACAAACATAAATGAGGAAACAAAAAAAAAAAAAAAAAGAAGAGAAGAAGACAACAACAAAATATAAAAGATACATCAACCAAGGGGTGTTTGCGAGTGTGCTTGCAGTCACTTTTCAAAGTGTTTTTTACTTGGAAATGTATCAAAATAATATTATTTTTATTTTAAAAAATTATTTTTGATATCAGCACATTAAAATAATTTAAAAATACTAAAAAACATTAATTTGAAGAAAAAAAAATAAAAACATTTTAAATTTTTTTAAAACATTTTTAAAACGAAAAAAAAAAAACTTTGGATAAATGAAATAGAAATAAAATTATTATGGATTGGGAAAGACGAATGTGTTCATGATGATAAAATAGCTTTGGATAACCTAACTTTTTCCCGAAAGAGGAAGGAGAAATGAGCAACTTGGTTTTCTGACCTGTCTCTACCTTTGAAGGAATACTTACTTTTTTTTTTCTTCATTCGAACTTGTCTTGGCATGCTTAGAAGAAAGAATGAGAATATATATATGGGATCGATGAGATTGATCGATCTTTTTGAGGAGTGGTGGTCTCTAAAATTCCTTATATCGTTCCTAAAGGGACAATAAGATAGTGTGTGCATCTTTATTTTTCTTTCCAATAAAGCTACAGTAGCTAGCGATTCATGGTTTTGCTGGTTTCTCCAGGCAGTCAAAGCCTGCAGATAAAGATGGTTGCAGAACCTCCGAAACAGGGAGAAATAAAAAATAAATAAATTAGGGAACGGTGATCCACAAAGTACAAAGTAAAGAATCGTCCTCGTAGTTCCATGAACTCAACATATCTAATCAACAGCAGTGAGCTTGATGACTACAAGTTCTCGATTACAACTTAAATGGAAACATATATACCTCCAATGCAACAGGTGATACTGTCAAGCTTTCAACACTAGAGAACCCCTTAAGAAGCTTACGCACGTGATAAGCAGCTTCCCTTTGTTTTCCATCCACTCAGACACTGTCACTGATCTCAAATCCATACATCCATTAACCAGTGAGGATGAATATAAGCAAAAATCTGTTTTGAGTTCACCGCTGTAGGAAAAGAATTTGAGATTTGTTCCACAAGTCACAACTTGACAATCATTTGGACTGCCGTCATCCCATGTAAGATCACATATAGATAAGAATTTGAGCATAGGAGAAGAAATAAAAACAAACTTCTCATCCTTCCATGTGCATTCATCAAGAGTCACCTTACGCAAATTCAGGCAACCATCAAAGAGCTGTGTTGAGTGGTCATCCACAAATGTAATAAATGGCAATTTCAACTCCTTGAGATTGGGAAGGCATATGGTTGAAAGAAGTTTAAGATCATGAAATAGGTATAGTTCCAATACAGTTAATGACTGAAAAGTAAATAGACAATGAGGTAATAATGACTCGTTTGCATTGTATTGGTAAAGGTCAAGTTTCAATTCTTGAAATTTGCAACACAGTGCAGCAAATATCCATGTATTAATGTGAGATGCATCAGAGTGCACATCACATGAGGGGAGAAGTTCTTGTATCTGAGAAACTACAAAGCATCATAACTCTTTCGACAAAATTCATGAAATGCACCCTGTCACCAAATATGCCTTCTTCTTCAAAGTCGGGGACCGACATCCATAGGTTTTTCCATCTTTTAGATAATATGCTATGACAACATCTTTCATTGGGAGGAAAGAGAATAACATCTGGTATATTTCTGATTAAATTCCTTCCCTCTTCTGTTTCCAGCTTCTGGCTTTTGCCACAGATTACTTGAGCACTTGCATCCATGATTCTGTTGACTTACTGAAGTACACAAAATAAGGAGCTTAGAAAGATCACTGGAAATTAAATCAAACAGTTAAATAAGAAATGAAAGCTCTGTGCATTCTGTTAATTGTTTTCCTATTTACAAGTTCCACAAGCAGCAACAAGCTTATTTTGAGAAAAATAACAAAGGTCAACAAATAAAAATCCAACAGAATTGTTCCATCCACTAAAAAAACAACCAAATGGTCTCAAACCCAGTTTTAAAAATTTCCCATTTTCCTCCAATTTCATTTCTTTATCCCAATACACAGAATACTATGATCAGTCCTCCAAGACTACAACTTCTAAGCTACACTCTTTTCTCCATGATAATCAATAATCAATAATGATAGAATACGTATCATAATCATTATCAATACAAAGGGTTTTGCTCATTGGCAAACAAATAATTAAATTTTTGCGATCATTTTAAACCCAGTCTGAAATTTTCCCATATTCTTTCAATTTCATGTCTTCACCCCAATACACAAGGTTCTTATCTACAATCACTGAAAAAGAACAACTTTCAGCAAATATCTTTGTTTCTTCTTGGGAAACATCATAATCATTAATCAACATCAAAACTTAGAATTCAAAAACTAACTCCAGTTTCCTAGTGAAACATCATAGTTAAAGACATGGAAAATTGGATATAAAATGAAGAACTGACTGTGCAAACTTTAACAGCTTCTAGATATACATAGAGAAAGCCATAAAGCTAATTAAACTACAAAATTCCATAAGAACAGACACAAATGAATATTTCTATAATTAACCTTTTCTATCATCAGAAATTCTGAACTAGAAACAAACTTCAATAGTTACAAGCTTGCATGTCTGTTTAGGCCAACAATCAAAGTTCTACTTTGTAGGCAAGGACTAGTACCTCAGATGTTTTTGGTTGCAATGGTACCAATTTGACCCGCGAAACATCCAAGTAAAAGCAGGGTGATTTGTTTATCAAAGCTGAATTCAAAATTCAGCATGTTTGGTAGAGATAAGTTACTAAAAAATGTTCGGAAAAAATTCATAACATGCTAAAATGTTGAAAAAAATTACTTCCAACCATGCTTATTATTTTGAAGTCAATTGTAATTTACACACATGTAGTTTTAAATAGCAAGGCAATTTTTGGCTTTAAGGATCCACTTACATGAACTAAGTAGGTTGGTGGCGCCCACAGCCCTGGTTACAAATGTAAAATGCAAGCAGATCATACATGGTTTTTTTAAAAAATATTTATATTTGGTTTTTATACCAAAGAGCCATGTAGACAAGTTTGTGAGGATTGCATTATGTCATGACTCATGAGCAGATGCGATAAGATAAAATTGGATTAAATACGAAGGAACAAAGTTGTCTCATGTGTGAATAGTTACTAAACCCAACCAAGCCCAGCAAGTCGACCTGGTGACCTGCCAGCCCAGAGCCTAGCCCTTTTGAACTAGGTTGAATGTTGACTCGGTCAAACCTATATGACCCGACAAATCAACCCATGACCTGGTTGACTCCAACCAAACCTGAGTGAGACTTAGTTACGTCAACTCCAAGGGTTTCTTTTTTAATTTTTGTCCAAAATAACATCATTTTGGTTTTTATTTTCTTAAAAATGAAACAACGACATTTAAGGGTTGACTTGGCCATCCCGCTACTTAGGCCTTGTGCCAAGATAATATGCTAGTTTTGAGAACATCTTTTGCAGGAAGGAAAGATAATATATGCAGAAGCATTGTGCCTGGCAGATTTTTTATTATGTCCCTTTCATCATGCATGTTCTATGCTTCTGGCTTTTGGCCTGACCACTTTCACTCATGATTCCAGTTAATTTGCTAACGTAAATAAAATAAGGAAATTACCAAGAATCATAGAAGCTTGATTTATCTCACTATAAAAAAAAGAAAGAAATTAGCAGGACAATGAAAATCGGAAGCACTAGCTAGGCACCACCGCTGCAAATTTAATCTAACCAAATCAAATTATAGCAAGCTTAATTTGGGAAGACTACAACATTAATCATATAAAACTAGGTAATACAAACTTCTACTGATGACGATTGGCTCAAACCATAAAATCAAATTTAATTCAAGAAATTTTTCATAAAAACTTGAAAATTATTCCTTGTCCTCAGCAAAAGGCTCCAAATCTAAGAATATATATCTCTTTCCCAACTAGAAAAACATAGCAATAAGTATCAAAATTCAACCAACTACTAAAAATTGCAAGAACTTAGGCAAATCATTCTAGCAAAACATCATAGTCATAGATACTAAATATGGAAAAACTTGAGAAGTTCAGTTGCAGGCTTACCTAAAAAAGAAGAGGGCAGCTTGATTTCTCCTCAATCCAGAAGGAGTCGATTATATTTTTTCCACCCCAAATTCCAAAAGCTCTTTCTTTCTGTCACTAGAAGCGCAAACTGCTGGATACCTATGTATTTAAAGAAGGGTCAAAACTAGCACACCGTGCAAAGTACAAAACCAATAAGGTCTTAACGTCTCGCGTGTAAACTTCATTTCGGTCCCCGTAGATTGACCGGTGATCTAATCCAGCCCCTTTTATTTAGAATTTGTTAATATTATCATTCTAGTTCTTAAGAGATTCTAATATTATCCTTAATCATTAAAAACCATACATGAATTTGGTTTTGGGGTTTTTTTTGAAGGTTTTTAAGTAGTTGTGTGAGATATATGACATATTTAGGGAGAAAAATAAGAAGAAATTAAAAAAGTATTAAAAAAAGTAAGTTTCTTATCATTATTAAGGATATTATAATAATAAAAAAAGCATTAGTTATAATTATTTTGAAATATATAAAAATAGAAAGCCAAACAATCTCTTTATTTATTTTTTAACTCACATCAAATGGTGGACACTTTAGTTTTAAATGAGAAATGCTTTGATTTAAATACTTAATTGAAGAATGTTACAATATAAGTATTTATTAATAGCTTACTATTAAGCCTCTCTCTTAATGATTTCACAAAAAAACGAGTTAATTATAAATTTACAATTTTTTAGCAAAACTAATTTAATTATATTCAATCATGATTAATTATATTTAATCCTTATAAATTTATGATGCGGTATTTTTATTAATTTCATATTTTTTTTTATCTATTTCTCTTTTGAATTATAGAATAAAGAAATGAGAAGTAAGTGAGATGAGAGAACTTGACTAGGAAATATGGCAATTGCCAATTAAAAAATGACTTAATTTGGATGGCCCAACTAAGACTATAGGGACAATTGATTAGATTAATAAAGTATAGGGACTATATTAAAACTAACTCAATGATAAGAAAAAAAAAGATAGTAGCCATAAAAAAAATAAAAATAAAGAATCACACTAGTTTGTTTCCTCTATTTCACACACACACTCTCTCTCTCTCTAGAAAATAAAAATTTAATGCTATAACCCCTTAAAATCCCCAATTCATAAACCCAAATTCTCCACATTCCTTATCAAATCTCTCTCTTAATGGAAACAAATGCAACCCACAAAACTCCTAAACCCTAAAGCCGCCACCAAGGCGGCTGCTGCGGCAGCCGTTACCACCACCATGCCAAATGAACTGCTGGCACAGAAACCATCAGCATCGTCAGTTCTTGACAAGTTCCGGTCTTTATTGAAGCAACGACAAGGATCAGCAGTGGAGGACGATGGTGGTGGTGACGGGGCGAGTTTGCGTCTGGAGGATGTGGTGGAGATTTATGAGACGGTTTTGAATGAATTGACGTTTAATTCAAAACCTATAATTACAGATTTGACTATTATTGCTGGAGAACAGCGGGAGCATGGTGAGGGTATTGCTGATGTTCTCTGTGCCCGCATTGTTGAGGTCTGTTTTTTATTTCTCGCTTTTTTTTTTAATGTGTGGGATTTTTTAGGGTTTTGTTCTTGATATTGAGTAATGCTAGAGATAATGATAATTTTAGTATATTCTTGTAGTCTCAGAATCGGTGAGGTGGTATTGCTTAATTTTGGATTTTAGGGTTTAGTTATTGGGATGAGAATATTGCTAGTATTGATGAATTTATAAGTTATGGCGTTGGTAAAATGTGGGAAAAATGGTGAGTTTTAGGGTTTAGTTATTAATAAAAGTACTGTTGATATAGTTGGTATTGGTGTTTGTTGTTTTAAATTGGTTTCTTTGATGTTATTGATGGCGGGTTTAGTTGAAGGCGTTGGAGAGGGGAATTTGTTGTATTTTGTGGTTTGCAGAGGTTGTGTGTGTGTGTTAAGAGTTTTTGAATGTTTGTATTGGTTGGGAAAATGTGAGAGAATTAAGAAGTTAGAATAAAATTTAGTTGAGACGTAACTTTTCAGCTTTGCTGGGCTGCAAAATTGAAAGTCTTAGTTTTTGCCCCTACCTGTTATTGCTTTTGTCTGTATGTTCAAGTAGAAAAAGTGGAAAGGAAAAACAATTTGAAATTTTACAGTGTTCAGATTCCAGCTGCTTGGTTGATGGTGTTGCTTCAAATCTTGTTCTTTTTGTGTGTGTCTGTGGATTTTAGGAAATTACTTTTAAAAAAACTTTTTTTTTTCTGCAATTTATTTTGGTTGAATTCATTAGGTTTTGAACCTTTTGATTTCTCACTGTCATGAATTCGTTTTTTTGCTTGGTTACTTGTCTAGTTCCTTTGATAAATTTGGGTTAGGGAAAGATATTTTGAGTGTTGAAGTTAGGAAAGATATATTACGTAACTTTGAGAAACTGAAGACAGGATTGACTTTCAAATTTTTTGAAGTTAAGAGAATTTTGAGACCATTATATTCATCTTCATTGTGTTCTCCAATTTAAAAGTTTGAACTTTTCTCCCTGTCTTATCATTTTTCCCTATCTTAAAGAAAATTGAGTTTATATATCTATGCCTTTTCTTTTCTAAGGGGAGGTCGTTTGTGTTTACTTTTAATCTTTTGCAGGCCCCTGTAGATCAAAAGCTGCCTTCATTATATCTTCTAGATAGCATTGTCAAGAATATTGGCCGTGAATACATTAGGCACTTCTCGTCTCGTTTGCCTGAGGTGAGTTAATCAGAGTATTGTGCTCTCTTCTCTTGCCATCTTCCATGCTTTGTATTGCTTATCCTGCATGATTGTGATATTTGTCACCTTGTCACCTCACCAGGTTTTTTGCGAGGCATACAGACAAGTTGACCCTAGCTTATATCCTTCAATGCGCCACCTTTTTGGCACATGGTCCTCAGTGTTTCCATCTTCTGTACTTCACAAGATTGAGACTCAACTTCATTTTTCTCCACAAGTTAATGATCAGTCATCAAGCTTGACTTCCTTCAGAGCTTCTGAATCACCCAGACCACCTCATGGCATACATGTGAACCCAAAATACTTGCGTCAGCTGGATCATTCAACTGCAGATAATGTAAGGTTTCCAATGAAATCTCTGCCTCTCTCTGGTGCCTGCAGCTATTATTTTATAGTCCTGCTGATGAAACCATGTACTTCTTGTTTTAGAATCTTCACCTGGGATTTTGTGGTTAAAATACAGGTTCAGTGATATGGTCTTTCTAATGGCCTGTTTAAACTTTAGAATTTAATTTTTAAGTAAAATGAATTCATAGTGGAGTATACATATACCCTGTTAAATTGTCATCATTTTGATGTTTCAAGGCTGAAATATCAGTGGATAAAGATGGCCTCTTGATGCTAAACATTGCAGTAGTAGACTGTGGAGATCAAGATGAGTCTTAAGCAAAGTAAAAGTTATGCAAAATAGCTCATTGGAGCTTGTTTATATGTTGCATCTCCCTTTAACCTAACATTCTCGTGGCTCTCAACTATTATAACACATAACACTCAAATGGAAAGCCTCTTAGTTGTTTTGCAACTTTGTGGAATTTCTTCCGGGCTAAATTCTTCCTAATGTAGTGTGCTGGTTCTCTAGTGTTTACTATGTACAAAATAAATAATTTGATTGTAAGTTTAATAAATGAGCACACAAGCTACATTTTGAGATTATGTCATATTTTGTTGTTGATTCTCTGTTGTGTACTGTGTAATGCAATGTGCATCTGTTTGCATGCAGACAGGGTGGTCAATACAAACATACAAAGCTAAAAATGTAATTCAATCTTTGCAGAATGTTCAGCACGCTAAGGGAACTTCTTCAAATCTGAAAATATATGGTAAAAAACCTACTGTTGGATATGATGAATATGAAAGTGATCAAGCAGAGGCCATATCTTCACAGGTTGGAGTGGGCCGTACATCTCTCACTCTTGGATCTAATAAGCTGCAACCATCTTCAACTTCCAGGCTTGCAAGACGCTTGTCGCCTTCAACAACTGGAGCCGAGAGGCCTTTATCTTCAGAAATTGATGACTTTGCAGTAGGGAATTCTCCTCGAAGGTTTGTTGAGGCGCTGTCCCCATCTCATCCTCTATTTGATTATGGACACAGCAGAGCCATTGTCAGAGATGAGGAGGCAAATGAATTAAGAAGAAATAATTATTCTGATGATAACCATAACCGATTTGAACCTTCTGCTAGATATAGGCTTAGCAATGGACTTGAACATCAAGGACCCAGAGCTTTAATAGATGCATATGGGGATGATAGGGGGAAAAGAATTACAAGTAGTAAACCTCTGCATATTGAACAGTTAGCCGTAAATGGCGTGCACAATAAGGTAGCTTCAAGATCATGGCAGAATACTGAAGAAGAGGAATTTGATTGGGAAGATATGAGCCCTACTTTGTCAGAGCGTGGTAGGAGTAATGATTTCTTGCCATCATCTATTCCACCTTTTGGAAGTGTTGTTCCAAGGCCTGCCTTTGGAAGGCTAAGTGCTATCCATGCGGAATCTGATATCAGGAGCAATCGATCTAGTCTGGCTCCAATGGCATTTGTGGATGGCTCCTCTAATATTGCTGAAGAAGCAGTCTCGATTCTGGGTGTACGCTGTCTCAACTTGTTTCCTTATGTGTTGCTGTTTAAGTTTATTTACTTGTTCATATACTGTCCAAAAGCTAGGCTCTTGTTTGATTCCATTTACGTATTTTGATTTCTTTTCTAATATTTTGATTTCTTTTCTATAATAAGGTGGTTAATATTTTTAATGGATTTGACTAGACTTTATTTGAAAATGAGTTTTTTTCTGTCCTCTTTACCTCCATCTGGCAATTCTCTTGCAATTTGGCACCTTTTAGAGCTTACTGCTGCATTCTGTGTCATAGTTCAAATTATTATGTGATGATGATTTGCATTTCAATTTATTATTTGTATTGTCAGTTAACTCATTAAGAAGATACCCAGTTAAGTTATCTTCATGTGTTTTATCCTTTCCCCTTGTTATTTGTTTTAAGAAACAGTTGACTGTGTTGTTCATTAACCAGGAAACAAGCTGTACATTTTTTTCTTTCTGTTTTCAATTATGTTTTTGCGTATCTTGGGAAAGAAAGTCAACTTCAAACTTTGATCTCACGTCCAAAAGAAATTGATGTGCTTCCTGCAGTCTGGCCGTGGATCAACAAGCAAGATTCCTGGATTCCGAACTGAGAGAAATCAGATCTTGGGTTCCCGTCATCATCAAGAAGCTTGGAATTTTCCACCTCACATCCATCAGTCAGCACATCTCCTGAATTCTAAAGGAAGAGGACGGGATTTCCAGATGCCCTTATCTGGAAGTGGTGTGTCTTCTTTGGGTGGTGAGAATTACTCTCCACTTGCTGAAAAACTTCCAGATATTGATGCACAGCTTAATAGGCCTCCTGCCATTGCATCAAGATGGGGCTCTAATATTGACTCTACTAGTTCAGGGACCTGGTCAAGTGTTGCGCCACCATCATCAGGGGTCTGGCCTCCAGTAAATGCACGAAAGTCTCTGCCACCTCCTGTGCATCGTATCTTTCCTCCACCAGAGCAGAGTAGAAGTCAGTTTGATCCAATAAATGCCAGCAGCACTGTCATAAATCAGGTTTTACAAAAGGGTTCAGTTATGCCTGAACAACCATTTAATAGTTTTGAGAACAAAGATTACAATTCGATGAAGCCAACACCAATGTCTAATCAGCATGCTGCTTTGAATCAGCAAAACCAGGCACATGTAAATCCTTTTCAGCCACAACAACTTCCATCTCATGAAGCCCGAGAGAATTTTCATCCATCTGGGGTAACTTCAATGCCACCTCGTCCCCTGGCACCACCACTGAATCATGGATACAACACTCACGGGCATAGCACTGCCATTAGTATGGTTCCTTCAAATGCATTACCTGCTGTACAACTGCCTTTACCAGTCAACAATATTCCAAATATGTTGCATTCACAGGTGGGGGTTCGGCCACCTTTGCCACCTGGTCCTCCTCCCCAAACAATGCCTTTCCCTCAGAATGCTAGTTCAGGTGTCCCCGGCCAACCATCTGGCAGTGCATTTTCGGGTTTGTTTAACTCTCTCATGGCACAAGGATTGATCTCATTGACAAAACAAACTCCTGTGCAGGTACTTGTTTGAATAGCTTCTCCATTCTTTCTTTCAAAGAATGCAATATTAGCCTGAAAATAACCTTGTGGCTCAATATGTAGGACTCTGTGGGACTTGAGTTCAATGCTGACCTTCTCAAGCTGCGCTATGAATCTGCAATCAGTGCATTGTATGGTGATCTGCCAAGACAATGCACAACATGTGGCCTTCGGTTCAAGTGTCAAGAAGAGCACAGTACTCACATGGATTGGCATGTTGCTAAAAACCGGATGTCTAAGAACCGGAAGCAGAAATCTTCTCGCAACTGGTTTGTAAGTGCAAGTATGTGGCTCAGTGGTGCAGAGGCATTGGGAACTGATGCAGCTCCTGGTTTTTTGCCCACTGAGACCACTGTGGAGAAGAAGGACGATGATGAAATGGCTGTTCCTGCTGACGAAGAGCAGAGTACATGTGCATTATGTGGAGAGCCTTTTGATGATTTCTACAGTGATGAAACTGAGGAATGGATGTATAGAGGAGCTGTCTACCTGAATTCATCTAATGGATCAACAGCAGGCATGGATAGGTCTCAGTTAGGTCCTATAGTACATGCTAAATGCAGATCCGATTCTAGTGTGGTTCCCCCTGAAGATTTTGGACATGATGAAGGGGTATGCATTTCTATTTCTATCTCCTGCTTTTAGCTTCTTTTGGTCTGAGCATAATTTATCTTTTATGTTTCTACTTGATGTGTTGTTATCTATTGGTGTATTTTTCAATAAAAGTGCTAATTGAAACACCAAAAACTTAAATCAGTTGCACACTCACGCCACCTTCATCCAAGATGTGGATGTATACATTTTGTTGGAAAAATTAATGGCTGGAGCTTGCAGCCAAATTGAATCATGGCTATACAAGTGACTTTGGTGGAATGTTGGTTTTGTGTTAAACTACCTCCTTTTTTTTATCTTTTCCGTGCTCTTGCAAACATGTTATATATATATATATATATATATATATTCTTCTAGATTGGGGTCTGTATGGTTTGTACTCTGTTAAAAACTTATGAAAGCATGTTAGCTTGTATGTAAGTTGAAAGTTCGGTTGACTAAATATATTATCCATGTTCCTTCACTTCCTTGCTCTTCAGTTTCTTTTGATTTTCCAACTACCTGAGATTTATTTCTGATTTATCATCTGCAGGGAAATTCTGAAGAGGGTAATCAAAGAAAACGAATGCGGAGCTAACCTTTATTAGATCGGCTTCCAAGTCTCATGTAACTTTGAGTTTCATCATGTTAGTGGTATGCGCTTACTTGTTTTTATAGTTGTGTTGGAGCTTGCAATGCATTGGCTCTTTAGCCCAAATCATGTAAATATTACTTGGGCTTGTACCATGCATAATATCTTTAAAAAAAAGATAAAAAATTATGTCTTTCTAACATCCAGAAAGATATTTAGAACCATCTATTTAATATGCTAAAAAGAAATGTTTTTATTAGATTTGCTGCTGGGTGCTTATAATGCTGAAAAGAATGTGATGTGGAACGGACGAATGGTAGCCTTTTATTCCGAGGACACCCAGTAGAATCTACTGTAATTATTAGACTGCTGGGTTGTCTACTCTTTGCAGATTGTTTTGATTTTCTGCAGGGACTGCAAACATCTCCAGTTATTCACATTCAGTTTATTCTCTTGAAGGCTGGAACGTCGCATAATAAGCTTAGTTCCTCCCAAATTGATGGATTGGTGGCAGCAAAAGCACTCTTTGCCTTTTCCTGGTGTTGATTATCTGTATTTGTTGAATTACATCATTTCTATTTGAAGTAGAGTACTAATGCTACTATCTTAAAATATCCTTTCTGGATGGTTTTTCTGAAATGATGCCATAAGGAATTTGCTTGATAGCTGATATTATGCTGTATTCCCTAGTTTGGGATGGATCTTTTGAGATCACCTCTGGACTATGCTTATCAACTTCAATTCTTTCTATGGTTGGATTTTTTATTTTTTTTTATCTTTTCTAAATAATATTAGATGTATTTAAGGTCTTTTTCTTGAGTCATGGCTATTTTTGGATGTCATCATAGTGTTTGGTGTATTAATTTGACACAAATAAAATATGCTTAGAAAAATATGTAATAGATATTCAAGACTTTGTCGATAATATTTTTAATAAAATACAAAAGAAGAGGCTAAAATAATTAATCTCGCATGCCTTTTCTATTTATTAATTGTAATAAAACTTCGATTGCCCCAAATGAAAACGAATGCAAATGGGTTGGTTAAAAAAAAATAATCAACAATTTCTCTTCCAGGAAAAATCAACCATGGCTGGCTGGCCACTGCTTATAGAACAATGATATATATAATGAGCACAGAATTATGCTTGCCTTTTCGTCTTTTTCAGTTTTCCCCTTTGCATATAGAACAATGAATGATATCATGAGCACAATAATTTCGCCTTTAACCAGCAGTGCTTTCCTTTTACTAGCGTTTGTACAATCATTTGTCTGAGAACTTGTCTGTTTTTGCATTCGATTTTGTGGTATATATTGAATTGCTTTGTTGTGAACAAATTTGGATCTCATGCTCAAGTAGTCACTCCACTTTTGCCACAAGATGGAGGGAGGCAACGACTCATATGATTCAACAATCTCTGTAGAATTTGGCATAAGAAATGGTTTTTGCTTTTTGGGTTTTCTTTGTGTGGTGGCCAAGTCTTTTTTTTGTTTTAGCTGTTGATAAAAATTCGTGGAAAAACATGGAGGAAACTAGGTTAGTAATTAAAAGTTGGAAATGAAGGAAAAATACTCTGTATCACTCTGTATTTTATCTAATATAAATTAAATCATATATACTAATTAATGTATCATATTTAAACTGACATGATTTTAATATCTTATTTCCATTTCTCTGAATAGATTATATCATATTAATTTTTACACGATTAAATGATAAAGTAGGAGGGGGCATTAGCAAGTGATTGGTTTGTCGTTCATGGTAGTCGTGTCCTCATCACGACAGACGAGCCATGGTGGGTGTAATTAGCTAATGAGTAGGTGGGAATGCATGTTTGCTGACCAGAAAGAAACGATGAATATTAAGTTCAATAAATTAATGTATATATTCATTAACGTTGTCGTTGTTGTTATTAAATAATTATTATCACATCCAATAAATTAGATGGCATTAACTCCAAGATAAAACCTGTGATTGCAAAACTATGAGATTTATACAAGGTAAAAGGTTTGCTTTCTAGGTATATGAATACTACTATATTATTTATTCGTGCTATACTATAATTTAGAATTGGTTTGATGAAATTGATAAATTTAAAAACAACTCAAATAATTCTTAATTAAAAATCAAAATCACGCTGTTTTGCATGGCAATTTTTCCTACCATGCATGGTTACAAGTTTGTCTTCGTGTGACAAACTTTTCAAGACAACCATTTGCATGATATCCAGATGACATTAATTGATGTGGAAATTTGATGTATGTTTTGGCAGAGAAAATAAATGATGTAGAGAGTCACAAAGAGCTCCTACGGGTCACTAAATGCTGTTGAGTGTGAAGGTTTTATAAATATTTATATCGATTGTCTGCGAATTAATTAATGTGTTTGTACAATTTGTTTGTAACAATTAATGATGTAATAAAATCTTTTTTTTTTTGTTTAATTTCATCAAATTATGTTACTCTAAATTCAGCAAATGGCATTCAAGCTGCATCAAGCTTAACAAATGATAGCAGAACTGCCATAAACTCAGCACTAACATTACTCAACCAAAATTAATTATGTTTGCTAGAAAACTTGATGTGTTTCTATTTATGAATCAAGAACGTGATCTTTTGATTTGGAACATAAAATTCAAGTCCCTCTTGTTTAAACTTGAAAAAACCAAATCACATCTCCAACTCATGAACAAATCTATGTCTTAATCACTCAAGCTCACCCCACTCTATAAAAGCTGACCAAACCTAGCTAGGTAACTTAATTTCCCTGGTAAATTTAATTAATTCTATAACTTGTAAATTTAAAAACTTAAATTATTAGATGAGATCTCAAGATATAATTTATATTATTTTATAACACACCTTTCAAGTAAAAGTTCATTTATTTTTTATTAAATAAATAAGGATAGTGAGATTCAAATTTATAACTATTAGTTATAGTTGAAACAAGATTTGTGATAATTAAATGGCTTACAAAATCAGGTAGACATCTCTGCTATTTATATGATTATGACAGTATGTGAGTTATGGTGTAACATACTACATACGATAAGTCAATACATCAATAATAAATTAATAACACAATGTTTTTTATTCTACAACACATTCCATAATACAAGATATTAATACTATATCAAAAATTAATTCAACTCAAAAACTTAAATTGTTAAATGAGATTTTAAAATATAATTTATATTATCCTCCAATACTTAATAATTATTGATATTTAGTGATCTACCTGTTGTCTTTCATACTTCTTGTATCTTCCCGACAATGTTAATAAAATTCTTTAGCTAGACCTTGTTCCTGCATCCCGCGGAAAGATTGCATCAATCTTATCACTTACTAATTGATATTTAGTGAGCTACGTGTTGTCTTTCAAATTTCTTCTATCTCCCCGACAATGCTCATAAAATTCTTTAGCTGGACCGTGTTTCTCGACAAAATTATTGGTCTCTGAAATCTACAACAATATAGTTTCAATAAAAGTACTGTAGCTGATGCAATTATTGTTTTGGCAATTCAATATTGTGGTGCCACTTGTAAAGATATCAACGTCCAAGATGATGCCACATGTCAAGAGATTATGTAATGAAGTGGTTAATATTCTGTTAGGCAGTTAAATCTGTTAGGCAGTTAGAAACAGTTAGTAAAACAGTTAGATAAACTGTTAGTCATTGAAGAAAGAAGGTAGCTTACGTATATACTCTATAGATTAGCTATAAATACAGCTCAAATGATATAATAAAGGTAAGGAAAATACAGTGATTAAAATTCTTCTTTCGTCAATTACTCTGCTCTCTCTGCATTCTTCATTTCTCTTCTTAAACTTTCTTTCAATTCTGCCATCTTTACATGGTATCAGAGCATAGTTCCTAATCCTCTACTTCCGCACATCTTACACTGACTTCATTGCTTCTCTTCTCTCATCAAAGAACAACTCCTTTCAGCTGCTTCTCCGTTTCTATATTCCAAAAGCAAAATGGTGATATCTTCTCAACTCCAGATCATCCAATCTCCCATAACTTCATTACTTTCTACAGTTGTTACTGCTGTAGCAGTTAAGCTTGATGATACCAATTACCTCACATGGAATTTTCAGATGCAAATTCTCCTTGAAAGCCATGGTATTTTAGGTTTTGTTGATGGTTCCAAGCAGTGTCCTAGCCGATTTCATGCAGACTCTGATCTTGAGGGAGTCGAATCTAATGAATATCAGGTATGGAAGATGCATGATCGAGCATTAATGCAGTTGCTCATTGCCACTCTTTCCTCTACTGCAATTTCTTATGTTATTGGATGTGTAAGTGCCAATGATATGTGGATTCAGCTAAAGGATCGATTCTCTATAGTCACCAAAGCACGCATTTTTCAGATGAAAAGTGAGCTTCAGAGTATTAAGAAGGGATCAGAACCAGTTTCTCAGTATCTGCAGAAAATTAAAGATGCGAGAGATCATCTTTCTGCAGCTGGAGTCCTTTTTGAGGATGATGACATCGTGATCTTGGCTCTCAATGGCCTGCCATCTGACTACAACACTTTCAGATGTATGATTAGAGGCAGAGATACTCCTTTGTCTCTTAAAGACTTTCGATCTCAATTACTTGCTGAAGAAGCCACCCTTGAGCATACACAGTCTGCATCTCCCTTTGTGTCTGCAATGTTGGCTCAAAATCAAGCATTCCAAGGCAAGGCTCTTGTTCTTGATGAAGAATCTTCTCCTTCTCATTCTTATCTGCAATCTCAGGGATACTCTTCAAACTCGAAGACCTTCCCTTCATCTCATCCATCTTCTGGATTGAGTGGGGGCTCTACTGGACATCATGGACGTTTCCATAACTCCACGGGTGGTTTTAATGGTCCACACACCATGTTCACCAACAATGGCCACTCTAACAATAGAGGCTCTTATTTTAAAGGGCGTGGCCGCAGTCGTGGTCATTATCAAATTGGTCCACGTCCTCATCAAATGACTTCTTCTAGTCCTGGTATTCTTGGTCCAGGTATTGCCATTCACATCTGCCAAATCTGTAATAAGAAAGGACATGTAGCTGCTGATTGCTATCAACGACATAATTCATCAACTTCTTCTACCTCTTCAGTCCAATGTCAGATTTGTTGGAAATTTGGTCATTCGGCTATCCAGTGCTATCACAGAGGCAATTTTTCTTATCAAGGCAGACCACCTTCTCCTAATCTCAGTGCAATGCATGCAAACTTTCCTTCTTCTGACTCTACTGCGCAATTTTGGGTTGCTGATACTGGAGCAACTACTCATATGACTTCTGATCTGACTCAACTCAATTCAGCAACTCCTTTCTCAGGATCAGACACCATTGCTACTGCAGATGGTTCAGGTTTGAGTATTTCTAATGTTGGCTCTTCTATTCTGAATGTTCCCCAGTGCTCACTCCAATTACCACAAGTTTTGCATGTGCCTAAGCTGTCACAACACTTGCTATCAGTTCGTAGGTTATGTAAGGACAACAATTGCCGTTTTATTTGTGATGCCTTTGGTTTTTGCATTCAGGACAAGCTTACAGGGAGGGTTCTTCTTCAGGGACTGTGTAAAGATGGTTTATACCCTATCCCTCTATCCATCCCACACTCTCGCCTATCACAGTCCTTCTCCCCTTCACAGAATCAATTCTGCTATCTTGGTCATCAAGTAAATACAAGCCTCTGGCATAAGCGGTTTGGCCACCCTTCTAACAAAATCACTTCAGCTCTTTTACATCAGGCCAAGATTTCTTTTACTGCATACCATTCTAAATCCATCTGTACTGCCTGTTTAGAAGGAAAATTTACCAAACTTCCTTTCTCTTATCCAGCACTCAAGTCTGCAACCCCTTTAGAAGTCATTCATAGTGATGTATGGGGTCCCTCTCCTACTGTTTCCATTGATGGTTTTCGTTACTATGTCAGCTTCATTGATGCATGTACTCGGTTCACTTGGATTTTTCCAATGAGAAATAAAGGAGAAGTTTATTCCATCTTCGTTTCATTTCATGCTTTCTTGATCACTCAGTTTTCTGCTAATCTTCGCATCTTTCAGAGTGATGGTGGTGGTGAGTACCTCAACCATTCTTTCAAGCAGTATCTCCTCACTAAAGGAATTGTTCATCACATTTCTTGTCCATACACCCCTGAACAGAATGGTCTTGCTGAAAGGAAGCATCGCCACATTCTAGAAACCGCAATCACTTTACTCCAAACTGCTCATCTTCCTTCTAAATTCTGGTTCCATGCATGTGCTACTTCCATCTATTTGATTAATCGGCTGCCTTGTCCAATTCTTCAGCTCAAGTCTTCTTATCAGTTACTATATGGTTCTCTACCTATCCTAACTCATTTAAAGGTCTTTGGCTGTGCATGCTTTCCTCTTCTCAAACCTTATAACACTCACAAACTTCAGCCTAAAACTTCCACCTGCATTTTTTTGGGGTATGCAGGTCAATACAAGGGATATGTTTGTTGTTCACTTCGAACTCATAAATGTTTTGTGACTCGTCATGTTATTTTTGATGAGTCTGTCTTTCCATACATCTCTGAGTCTTCAGCTTCTGCTTCTACTCCTTCTCCTTCATCTCTTCCTGTTCCACCTTCTATTTCATTGCACAATGAGGTCTTACCTGAGTCCTCTATTTCCTCATCCACAATGAGCCCTGCTGCATCTTTGGACACATTGTCTTCCCCAATTATTTCTTCACCTCTGTCAGGATTGGATTCTGCTACACAGTTTTCTCCTCATGTGGATCCTGATTTTCATCTTGAGAATCTTTGTGTCAGCTTACCTCTGTCTCCTATGAATATTTATCCAATGACAACTAGGTCCAAGAATGGTATCTCCAAAAGGAAAGCTTACTCCACTACTGTTCAACCTGTTGACTTCTCTTTAGTTGAACCGAGCACATTCAAGATTGCCTCAAAACATGCTGTCTGGCAGTCTGCTATGCAAGAAGAAATTAATGCTCTTCATGCCTAGGGTACCTGGGATTTAGTTCCCCTGCCACATGCCAAGAACCTTGTAGGCTGTAAATGGGTTTATCGTCTCAAGAAAAATGCAAATGGCTCTATTGCTAGGCATAAGGCACGCCTTGTTGCCAAGGGTTTCAGTCATGAAGAGGGAGTTGATTATAATGAAACGTTTAGCCCTGTAGTTAAACCAACTACTGTTCGACTGGTGCTGGCCCTTGCAGCTCAGTTTCATTGGCCTTTAAGGCAACTTGATGTTAAAAATGCATTTCTGCATGGCATTCTTCAGGAGGAGGTGTATATGGCTCAGCCTCCAGGTTTTACAAGCAAGTTTCATCCTGACTTTGTTTGCAGACTCCGCAAGTCCTTATATGGGTTGAAACAGGCTCCTCGTGCCTGGAATGACAGGTTTACCAGTTTCTTACCTAGTTTGGGATTCCAGGCTTCCCTTGCTGATCCTTCTCTATTTGTTCAAAATTCCCCTCATGGTACTGTGATATTACTGCTTTATGTCGATGATATTCTTCTCACATGCAGTCATGCATCTCTTCTTACAGCAGTCATTGATGCCTTAACTCAGGAATTTGATATGAAGGATTTAGGCCCGTTGACATATTTCTTGGGACTGCAGGTTTCTTATTCTTCCTCTGGCTTGTTTGTCTCTCAGTC
>Ga0307515_10008226_pt1 | contig 20395 bp, 13 predicted proteins | sample 17_EM_MG_FD_194513 | JGI IMG/M metagenome (GOLD analysis project Ga0307515, IMG submission 194513) | Populus trichocarpa ectomycorrhiza microbial communities from riparian zone in the Pacific Northwest, United States - 17_EM | ecosystem: Host-associated > Plants > Roots > Unclassified | place...
TTTGTTCAAGATGAGTAAACGTACCAACCTTGACATAAAAGACGCAGCTTGCCTCCATATTGTCCATAACTTGCAACATCCAACATCTCGCCCAACAACAAAGTCCACACAAACTACAATGGTCAATGCTCTGAGAAAGAACTTTTCGCCACTCCCGGCAGGCAAATATGGTAAATCGACAGAGCGGTCAACCCAACGACGTCATCATGCGAATGAAGGCAAGAGTGGGTTGGAGGCAGAGAGAGTCCGAGCCCTTGGGGCATTGCGCAGCTTGAGATCCAAAAAGCAGCTTGCAGCGGAAAAGCGATGAGAAATGCACTTCTTAAGCAATGAAGAGAAAGAGAAATGGATTGAGGGTTATGTTGAGAGAGAAGCTGCTGGGGCAAGAAAGCGAGTTGAAGACACAGAGGCAGTGGTTCAACAAGAGCAGGAGGATATGACGCAGGCTGAAATCGTGAGATTGATGTCCCGAGAGCCCGAAAAGACATTTGAGGAGATGCTGGTTGCTATCAGAGACAGTCTGAGTGATCTTGCATGTTCTGACCATGGGGAGGATGGGGAAGACGAGGATGATGAAGAGAGTGAGCAGGGGAAGCTGAACGATGATGACGAACCCGGCTGGGTGATGGGCACAATCACCAAAACGGTCCAGCAGCACATGGAGAGTGTCCTGCAGAAGCAGATGAAGCTCGACGAACTGACTCAACCCGGATCGGAGGATACAGCTGACTACTTCTGTGAACGAGATAAGAAGTATGGCACATGCGAATTGAGAGTCCCGGCAGTCATTCAGCAGCAAACGAATGATGACATTCCGGCACCTCTGCCGACAACATTTGGAGAGCTTATGGAGAGTCTTGACATTGTCCCCGGAATATCGCAAAGGCCGCAAGGGACTTCTTGACCAGGAAATAGTCATATCAGGCTAGGTTCGGTGAAGCCGCATGCACAATCAACCATAACGAGTGGTGAGCCAGCTGTGGAGCCCGATTCGTCCACGTTACTGAATGCGAAGCCAGTTGAATCAGTAAGCTTTTACCCCTGCATATAGCCTCGCGCTATTTACCATATAGGTATCGGATTCTGACGAAGAGATGGTGATGGCTCCTGTGTCTGCGGAAGAATAGATATGCAAAGTGTAATTCTTGACATCTGATCGCGGTGAAAAGCAAGGTGTTTACCAATTTTGCTATGTGTCAGCTATTTCTTGATTTCAGTGACGAAATTGTGAGACATGATATTTCGTCTGTGCATGTGCAAGGGTCGAATGCAGCATGTGAATGTTCTAAAATCCAAATCCCACTGTAAGACAGCCCAAACATTCAGTTTCCTTTTGCATGCGACTGTTAAGCGACAAAGCAACAGCAATATTAGTGACCAAATATGCTAACAAAATTTAAGTGAGTGATGTCATACGTGTCATAGACAGAGCGGTCAGTGCGCACGAAGAATCGATCTGAATGACAACCGTCATGCTGAATTTATCCATGTATCCAACTGCATAACTCGCCGCACAGACCTGGTGCACATGGTTGAGATATTTGAAATTGCTTGTGGTACGTCATGGAAATTGAGGAGAAGGAGCTGGATAAGGAATGGTGAGGAAGTCAAGCTATATGTACTAAAAACTACTGAAATGATCTACATGCCGTCAATTGCCGGCCGAAAGCGCGAGAATGTAATAGGCCACGTCATTTCTCACTCAGATAGTGTAGATAGCAGTTGATCAGAAATTGAGATGTAACAGAACTCCTGGATGCATATGATAATATATAGAAACGTAATACCGGATGTCGAAAATGCGTATATGATTCATTGCATACCATTCTTGAGTATACAAAGGCTGTTTCGATGTGATTAATGTGAGAGTCAATAGAGTGTCAACGATTTCAAGTCATACACATTCAGCAATCAATGGACTGCATTGTCATATCGGTCCAAAGTGAATGTATAAGTTGACGTTATTGAGAAAAAAGCAAATGACAGGCTCGTTGCCACATCCTAAAAATGATCATCAACAGAGTGTCAATGATGTTTGGCATTGCGTCATGAAACATCCAGTAGGCTGAGCGGGTACAGTACGTCATAATCGAACTATTGGCTGCCTTTCAATACAACAATGGTGGTAGCAACATTTCTACTATGTCCTGAAAATGTGCGTCAACAGAGCGTCAACGACTTTTGGCATTGCATCTTGGAATATGCATGGGCTGAGCGGCGACGTTACTCCATAATCGCGCAATCGGCTGCCTTTCTAGGCAAAAACTCTTCGCTACTATATCCTAAAAATGAGCGTCAATGGAGCGTCAACGACTTTTAGCCTTGTATTGAGGAGAATCCTAGGGCTTTCCGGCCACATTGTGCCATAATCAGATTATCGTCTGCCTTTCTAGGCGAAAACAGTTGCGAAGACACCGCTACTATGTCCTAAAAATGGGCGTTAACGGAGCGTCAACAACTTTTGGCCATGCATCTTGGACAATCCGAGGGCAGTGCGGCAACATTAACACATAATCTGACTATTGGCCATCTTTCTATAGAAAAATGCTTTTGACAACATCGTCACTATGCCCCAAAAATGAGCGTCAATGGAGCTTCAACAATTTGAGGCCTTCTATCTTGCAAAATCAAGGGGCTGTGCGACTATAATGATCCACAATTGCACTATCGGCCGCCTTTCTAGGCAAATATGCTTAGGACAAGAGCCTAACCATGTCCCAAAACGAGGGTCAACGGAGCGTCAACAATTTTTGCGCTCGCATCTTGGATAATCTTACCGGAATTGAACGCACATAAACCACAATCAACCTATCGGCAGCCTGCATTGGCAAAACTGCAAGTGACGATATCGCGTCCACCTCCTACAGTTGAGCGACCATGGTGCGTCAAGGCTCCGAATGCTGCACAGCAATTAACTGGATTATGCTGTTCCTACATGGTGTTTTATGCGGTCAGTCGTTGCAATCCGTTCTTGTATTCAACTTCACAAATATGCATGCAATGTCTTACTGATCTGATTATTTTCCTTGTAGCTGTAGAGTCAATATATAAGAACCCGCAGTCTGCAATACAGTATTGTTATTTTCAGGAGTCTTGCAAGTCGTATTGCCCAGCTTCCAGATTTCTACCGCCATGTCAGATACAAAATCCTTCAACACCTCATTGCTTGAGGTTATGATCTCTTCCAAAAATGAAAGTGTCTGTATTCGCGATTTGAGCGACCTTACTTTGCAAATCATCTTCGACGCATGGTGGGCTTCAATGAATGTAGGCTCGAAGCGGCCTATTGCTTGGAATGCTTCTAGACATGAGCCTTCGTGGCGATTCTATTTACACTGTGGAATTGAGAAGTCCGGCAGCCCTGGCATCATATGTATCGTTTGCCATCAAGTTCTTCGCCATTCATCAGAACATGAGACAAGCTCAATGGGGAAACAATTGCTGGCAAAAGCTCACATCGGGAAGTTCAACAAATTAACAGAGTCAGAGGTTATTGAATTGACTAGTTCGACGGTCAATGAAACAGCTTTAGCCATTTTGAAGAGGCAAGGAAGTCGAGGAATCACAATAGTAAGTTTGCAGAGGAAATTCATATTTGATATCCAGTTTAATCCATATTGACCGAAATGACAGACAAAACGTTCCAAACTGGCAGCTAAGGACTTTGAAACTTCCGAATTTCACCAAGACACGTGGAATCGCTACCTCATGTTAGGCTTTGTTTTGGCACATATTCCATGGAACACAATATCAAATCTTGAGCTACGGCGGTCATATATGGCATTACGCGACGACCTCATGCTGCCGTCTGCTACGACTCTTAGTAACATTTGCCGGAGGCAATATGCACTGACACTGGATGCAATTAAGAAGCAATTGCCAGTACGAAATAAAGTGAGTTTAGCTTTGGACGGATGGACATCACCAAACAAATTGGCCATAACATCGGTCATTGCTTACAATATGGATCGAAATTGGGCATTGCGTGAAGTTCAACTCGCTTTTGATGAGGTTTATCGCCTGTTCTATCCCCGTTTCAAAAGCTAATTAAGGATGATAGGTCAAGGGCCAACATACTGGAGCAAGACTAGCTGTACAGTTGAAGGATGTGCTTGATCATTTTGAGCTTACTGACGGCCGTTTCCTTGGTATTACAACTGACAACGCTTCCTCAAATCACTCAATGACACGCGAGCTGCAATCAACACTTGAGGCCTCTCGAATCAAATGGCCGGCATTAAGGGACCACATACCGGGGCGTGGTGCACGTCATACAGCTTGTTTTAGGTGCATTTATGAGCAGTCTTGGTGTGAAAGGCCACACCAAGTCTTGGGAAGCCCCAGAGCGCAATCAGCAATTTGGAGAGAATGAAAGCATCGACGTTGGGAAGAGTCAGAGACTTCGAAAAGAGGGCACTGCTAAAATCAATAGGGTGTCGGCCATGAAACCAGGTTTAGCAAAGATAATTGAGAAAGTACGTATTTCATGATATTTTGAAAGTCCTGAAGCTGACCTTCATATAGCAGAGAATGCTTGCTGTATTGATTACGCTAACACCTGGTCGCCGAAACGAGTTCATTGACTGTCAAAAAGCGAAAGTCCGCATTGCAGTACTTCTGATTATGGATGTGAAGACACATTGGAACACTAAACTTGAGTTGCTCGAGCGTGCCTACCGTTTACGGGAATTCACACCCAAGTGGCTTCAAAACCCAACATACAGTCAATACCGGCTGCTATTCACAACTCAGGATGAATGGACGATTGTCAAGTATGTCATGGAAGTATTGAGGCCATTTCGATATTGGACACTTTGGATGTCAAAGAGGCATACAGTCACATTGCATCACGTTATCACTGTATACAAGGACATGTTCGATCACATCAATGGTGTGATGCGAGCTTTGCCCAAGAAGAAGACTCGGTGGAAAGAAGACTTGTTCTTCGCGGTGAAGTTAGCTCGACAGAAGCTGTCCAAATACTACGCCGAAGTGACTCGAACGACGGGCTTGATTCTGATTTCCGCCCACATCCTCGAACCTTTCCGGAAGTTGCGATCGTTTACAAAGTGGGACAATGGAATGGATATTAATTCTGAGGACGAGAAATCCTACACAACACAATACCAGGAGGTCTTTCTTAAGTATGTGGAGAATGAATACTGCGCCAAACATCGATGTGTGCTGGTCAATAAACTCGAAACCATACCGAGCAGCAATCTCGTCCCCTCCTCAACGGCTGCAGCGTCCTATCAATCATCCATTGATCCATATGATTCGTCCAGCGATGGTAAGGAATACTTAACGCCTAACAATGTGGCAGAGACGACCCCGGGACGAAGCAATCGCACAGCCCGCTTATTGACCGCCACCAGGCTCCAGTTGAATTCGCCGCCTGAAGCACCAAAGAACTGGGGACAAATTAGTCCAAATCTCAATGATTACCACTCCGACCCAATGGAGATTAGCAGTACATTTTGGATACCGGACATTACCGATTGGTGGCGACAACAGGAGGAAACACACTCAAATTACGCCGATCTCTCCAATGTGGCGCGTGACATATTCTCTATCATACCACATGGTGTCGGAGTGGAGGCCAGCTTTTCCATAGGCTGAGATGTTATTGGCTTGAGGCAGTCAAAAACCACAGCCGAGACCCTTCGCGAAAATGTCGTGGTAAGGCAGTTTGCTCGAGCCAATAATGAGAATCTGGCTGGCACTGACATGGAATGGGATACCACAAACACCGAAAACGACTCGGAAATGAAAGAAGAGGCGGAGGAAAGGAAGTTGCACAGAATGGCCAAGGTTCACGACTTATTGGAGATGTGGCTGGGCAGCCACAACCTACATGATACCCAGAAGGAATCTCGTGCTCAAAACAAGCAGATGACTGCTGTAGGATACATTTCAGACACCGATGAGATCGTCAAAGCATCTTGGTCACTCTGTCAACATGATGGTGCTGCTGCGTTTAAATTGTCAGAAAGATCACCTTTGCCACCAGCTTTGTCTGCAAAGAACCTCCCTGGAGGACGAACTCAAATCTTAAATCTTCACCGAATCCGGAGAATCAACAGTCATCCAGTAGAAAGCGACGAGGATAGCGCACCGGAAAGCGTTTTGGACACCGATGATGGGCTAAACTGGAATGGCGACTTGGATATTCCAAATGACAGCGAAGATGATTGCGCAGCGGATGATGAATCCGATTGAGAGCACTACAATGGCATCGAGGATTCGGAATGCCCAGAGCAGCAGGATGTGAGCACTGCGCCGAATGTGCCCGGATTGGTTTGGCCGACCCTGAAGTCAAAGAGACAGGCTGAAAAGGTGTTAGTGACGGTCAGTGCAGTTGAAACGCAGAGAAATAAAGGAGGGAAGAAAAAGTAGGACAGATTGTGTCTATGGTTCACCAGCTTTATGTAGCTTGACCGAGAGTTTCAGTTAGAGATATATTATGGGCGAATGGTAAGAAGTAGCTTGTGAATGTCGGTTCATAAATAGATGTATAGCAGGCGCAATGAATTTTTTGGCATGATACATCATTTTTAGTTGTGTGAGAGTGAACAGTGCAACATAGTTACGCCGCTCGGCTTTGCCACAGAGCCGAGTCTCAATGAGGCAGAAAGACAACTGATAAAGTCAAATCAGGATGCAAACAATTACCAACGGCAGGATATGTTTAACGGACAATACATTAAAATGAGCGTCAACGGAGCGTCAACGAATTATGGTCTTGTAAGTACTGTAATTCACCAGTGACTTGGTCATTGTTATGCATAACGGACGTACTGGCTGCTTGCATTGGCAAAAGAGATAGCAATGCGGTCACCGCCCCATTTTTAGTATGAGCGTCAATGGCGCGTCAACGATTTGTGGTCTTGTAAGTACGGTAATCCACCAGTGACTTGGTCGTTGTTATGCAGAATCGACGTATTAGCAGCTTTTATTGGCAAAAGAGATAGCAACACGGTCACCACCCCATTCATAGCATGAGGGTTAATGGAGTGTCAATGATTTGTGGTCTTGTAAGTACGGTAATTCACCAGTGACTTGGTCGTTGTTATGCAGAACCGACGTATTTGCAGCTTTTATTGGTGAAAGAGATAGCAACATGGTCACTGCCCCATTCTTAGCATGAGCGTCAACGGAGCGTCAATGATATGTGGTCTTGTAAGTATGGTAATTAACCAGTGACTTGGTCGTTGTTATGCATAACGGACGTATTGGCAGCTTCTATTGGCAAAAGAGAGAGCAACACGGTCACTGCTCCTTTCTCAGCATGCGCGTCAACGGAGCGTCAACGATTTGTGGTCTTGTAAGTACGGTAATTCCCAAGTGACTTGGTCACTGTCATGCATAACGGACGTATTGGCTGCTTTTATTGGCAAAAGAGATAGCAACACGGTCATCGCCCCATTCTTAGCATGAGCGTCAACGCAGCGTCAACGATTATTAGCTTTGCATCACGAATAAGTTATTTTCCGATTGGTTGTGGATATTCATTTATGAGATATTGGCAGCCTTTACTGTCAAAAACAACAGCGACATGCTCCGTGCGGCATCCTGAAAATGAGCGTCAATGGAGCATCAACTGTTTTAGGACATGCATATTTCATAATCAAGGCATCGTGCGGATCATTGCGTGCATAACTATATTATTGACTGCCTTGCTATGCAAAGATACCATATATCGAAGGTGAAATAGATGTACCAAAATACTCGATATTGCAAACCGCGCAACAAGCAAAAGCGCATTGTTGGTTGCTGAAAACGCGATTTTGATAAGATACTATTAACACACTGCAAATTCAAGAGCCTTATATCAATCTATAGATGGACCTGCTGGGCGACCCGCAGACAACCCGCCCAATTTGGATGGGTTGGGAGTTTTCCATGGAACCGTACCCGAGTGGGCAGGTCGGGTTTATTGACGACCCGGACCGACAATTTGGCAACGGGTCGGTTTGGACCCGGACCCGGACCCGAAGTGACGGTCCGGAACCGTTGCTAACACTATGTGCCGCATATCCCTTACAGTTGATAACTGATCATAAGAATTTCGAGTATTTTATGACAAAGTAGCTTTTGAATCCGCGACAGGCATGGTAGTCTGAATTTTCAACACTGTTTGATTATGAGATTGTGTATTGACCAGGGAAGTCGAATGGGAAGGCAGATGGCTTGACGAGGAGGGCGGGAGACCTCCCTGAGGGGGGTGATGAAAGATTAAAATATATGGAACAGGTCATTTTGAAGCCACATAATTTACCGGAACAACTAAGGATATTGGCGAATGGATTGCCCATACAAGAGCGCCCCCTGATATCTGATCTGTTTACCGCGGCATATTAGGCTGACCAGTTGCCAGGCAGGATACTGGAGGCTATACGGGGAAAGGCGAGCTTAAAGGAAATTACGATAGCAGAATGTACGGAACATAATGAGCAGGTGTTGTATCGGAGGAAGTGCTACGTCCCCAAGGGGGATGAGTTACGTTAACGATTGATACAGGAGCATCACGATACTGCATTGGCTGGACATCATGGATGGGCTAACACGCTCAATGTTTTGGATGGACAATACTATTGGAAGGATATGCGGAAGCAGGTAGATCAATATGTACAGAATTGCCATAGTTGCCAACGATCCAGAACCTCGAGACATGCGATGGTCGGAGTTCTTCGACCATTGTCGGTATCACAAAACTCATGGGAACATATTTCGATGGATTTTATGGTAGGGCTACCCGAGTGTGAGGGTCCCGGTGTGGTATAGGTGGTGGTTGTGGATCACCTTTCAACAATGTGACATTTCATCACATGCCATGCGACAATAGATGCGATAGGATTTGCAAAGTTGTTCCTCCGAGAAGTTGTACGCCTCCTTGGGTTGCCAATGACTATTGTTTAGGATCAAGGACCACAATTTGCTTCGACCATTTGGGAACAGATATTTAGTCGGCTGGGGATTGATCGACGGATGTTTACGGCATTCCATCCACAGACAGATGGCCAGACTGAACGAATGAATGCTGGGATGGAACAGTACCTCCAGGTGTTTGTTAATCATCAACAGAATGATTGGGGGCAGTGGTTACCCCCGGCTAGTGTTAGCAACGGGTCCGGGTAACCAGCCAGCGGTCCTGGTTTGGACCGGAAAAACGGTGCGGTTCAGTTCAACAACCGTCCAAAGACCCGACCCGCTGCTTCTTGACAGGCCAAAACCGGACCCAGACCCGTTAACACATGGGTTGTGCCTGGTTTGGCTAGCCCCGTCGGTTCTAATCTCCGGTTCTGCATTTCAGGTTTTCTATTGATGGTCACATTCAGATATCCTACTGTTAATCTCAAAAGATAGCTGTTTGTACATCTGTGTCATTTTTGAACTTATTGGCAGCCTGTAGAATGAAAACTATATGAGATACGTTCCCTACCCGATCCTGATAATGAGCATCAACGGAGTTTCAACGATTTTTGGTGCTGCGTCTTGGGTAATCTGAGGGGCAACAGGTTACTGATAGTCATAAAAGCAGTATTGACTGCCTTTATAGGTGAAAACAAAAGCAACATGCCCCCTGCCTCATCTTGATAATGAGCGTCAACAGAGCGTCAACAATTCCTGGACATACATCATGGTTAATGAAAGCGCGATACAACCGGTATTATCTATAAACGAAGTTCTTGACCATTCTTGGAGGCTAAAACGCCCAACAAACACTATGACGCCGCTTTGAAAATGAAATAAGTTGTTACTGTCTGGTAGGCCGTCGCGAGAACATACAATGCCTATCTGCGAAAAGAAGCTGCCAAATCACTCTTTATAGATGCTTATGATCTTGGGCCATATATATTACCAAAGATGCAAGACCAATAATCGTTGACACTCCGTTGACGCTCATTCTCATGATGTGGCATGCGGCATGCTACTATTTCTTGGTCCTACAAAGGCGGCCAATACTCCATTTTTCATAGTCCGCAGCCATTAACAACTCTGATTACCAATGATGCAAAACCAAACGTCGTTGACGCTCCGTTGACACTCATTTTCATGCTGGGGCAGGGAGTATGTCGCTTTCTCTTTGTCCTACAAAGGCGGCCAATACTCCATTTATGAAAGCCCACAGCCATTCAAAAGTTTGATTACCCATAATGCAAAACCAGAAATTGTTGACCCTCTGTTGACGCTCATTTTCTAGAGGGGGCAGGGAGTATGTTGCTACCTCTTTGTGCTACAAAGGCGGCCAATACGCCAGTTGTGATAGCCCACAGCCACTTACAACTCTGATTACCAATGATGGAAAACCAAAAATTGTTGACGCTCCAATGACGCTCATTTTAATGTATTGTCTAGTCAATATCTGCTGACAGCATTGATTGTATCCATAATTATTTTAACTTATTAGCTGCCGTTAGGACTGATTTAGCAAGGGTCCATGGGAAAGCTTGGTCCAGTAATATTCTTGCACAGGTCGCTCTCATATATTGAAATTTATATATCTCATTAAATCAGGCATTTTGCCTGCTGTATTACAGTTTATGAACAAATATTTACATGCGACTGCTCATTATTCTCCCAAATATTTCTCTAAGTGACATTCTCAGTCAAGCAACATAAAGCTCTAGGTGAAAAATCATTGACCCATGCTGTCCTACTTTTTCTTGTTTCCCTTACTCTTTCTCATTTCCATTCCACTGACCTTCACAATGAACTTTTCAGCCTTTCTCTTTGACTTCCGTGTAGGCCAAATCAATCCAGGAACATTTGGTGTGGCGCTCACATCTCACTGCGCTGTGGTTTCTGAATCCTCGATGACATTTTCTTGCTCTAGATCAGATTCATCATCTGCCTCGCAGTCGTGTTCGCTCACATTTGGGATATCCAGGTGACCGTTCCAGTCAAGCCAATTTTCGGTATCGGAAATGCGTTTGGGTGCGCTATCCTCGTCTCATTCCGCCGGATGAATGTTGATTTTCTTGATTCGGCCTATATTCCACATTTGAGTTCACCCTCCAGGGAGGTCCTGTGCAGACAAAGCTGGTGGCTGAGGTGATCTTTCCGACAAGTTAAATGCAGCTGCACCATCATATCGAAAGTTTGTCCAGGATGTATTCACGATCCCTTCAGCATCCGAAATGTATCCGACGGCTGTCATCTGCTTGTTTTGAGCTTGTGATTGCCTCTGGGTAACACGGAGGTTCTGGCTGCCCTGCCACATCTTCAAAAAGTCGTGGACTTTGGCCATTCTGTGCAATTTCCTTTCCGCCACTTCTCTCTTCAGTTCGATGTCGTTTTCAGCTTTAGTCATATCCAATACTGGATTATCGCCTGCCAATATACCGCTATTGGCATGTGCATACTGCCTTACAACGACTTGTTTGCGCAGTGTCTCACTTGTGGGTTTCGACTGCCTCCATCCAATAAAGTCTCACCCAAGGGAAAAACTTACCTGCACTCCGACACCATGTGGTATGATAGAGATTATGTCGCGTGCCACATTGGAGAAATCGGCGTACTTTGAGTGTGTTTCTCCTTGCTGGTGCTGCCAGTCGGTAATATTGGGCAACCAAAATGTACAGCTAATCTCAATGGGGTCAGAGTGGTTGTCATTACAATTTGGATTAATTTGCCCCCAATTCTTTGGTGCTTCAGGCGGTGAATTCAAATATAGCCTTGCGGCTGTCAATACGCATGCTGCACGATCACTGCTTCCGGGTGTCATTTCAGCCACATTTTTAGTAGTTAAGTATTCATCATCATCGCTGGACAAATCATATAAATCAAAAGATAATTGACCAGAACCAGAAGCCATTGTGGAGAAGGGGTCGTTGGTCACATCTCTTTCGGGTTTATTGACTGACAGTCGTCGATGTTTGGCACTGTATTTGTTCTCCACAAATTTCGGAAACGCCTCCTGATATTGGGTGGTATACGAACCCTCATCATCAGGGTTGAGATCAATTCCCTTGTGCCACTTCCTAAACGATCCCAGCTGCCGGAAGGGATCGAGGATATGTGCGGAAATGAGAAGTAGGCCAGTCGATGGAGTAACTTCAGAATAATATTTGGACCGCTTCTGTCGCGCACACGTCACGGCGAAGTATAAGTCTTACTTCCATTGCGTTTTCTTCTTTGCCAAAGCTCGCATAACGCCATCCATATGATCGAACATGTAATTGTATACAGTGATGACGTGATGCCGAGTAGCTGTATGCCTCTTTGACATCCACAGGGTTCAGTATCGGAATGGCCTTAAGACTTCCATGACGTACTTGGCGATGGTCCATTCATCTTGCGTTATGAAGAGTGGCCGCTATTCGCTGTATTGTGGATTCTTTAGCCATGCACGGGTGAATTCTCGTAATCGGTAGGCTCCCTCAAGCAACTCTGGTGTTGAATTCCAACGTGTTTTCACATTCATAATAGATATTACGGCAATTTGTACTTTAGCTTTTTGACAGTCAATGAACTCGTTTCGACGACAAGGTGTCAGCATAATCAATACCGCAAGCATTCGCTGCTATACAAAGGTCAGTTTGAGTACTTTCAAAAATTCTTCAAATATGTACTTTTTCAATTATCTTTGCTAATCCTGGCTTCATGGCCAACACCTTGTTGATTCTGGCATTGCCTTCCTTTCGAAGTCGTTGACTCTTCCCAATGTCTGTGATTTCATTCTCTCCAAATTGTTAATCGCGCTCATGCGCTTCCCAAGACTTGGTGCGGCCTTTGACCCCGAGACTGCTCATGAATGCACCTAAAGCAAGCTGACTGACGTGTGCCATTCATGGTATGTGGGTACGCAATGCAGGCCATTCGATTCCGGAGGCTTCAAGTGTTGACTGTAGTTCACGGGTCATCGAGGAATTTGATGGAGCAATGTCAGTCGTAATTCCAAGTGAACAGCTGTCGGTAAGCTCAAAACGATCAAGAACTTCTTTCAAATGTATCTCTAGCCTTGCCCCAGTATGTTGGCCCTTGACCTATTATCGTCAGTTAGCTTTTGTTATAGGAAAAGAAGTTGTAATAAACCTCATCGAACGCATGTTGCACTTCATGCAATGCCCAATTTCGATCCATATATTATGCAGGGACTGATGTTATGGCCAATTGATTCGTTGACGTCCACCCATCTAAAGCTAAGCTAACTTTATTTCTTGATGCCAATGACTTCTTAATTGCATCCACTGTCAGGGAATATTCCCTCTGGCATATGAAGCTGAGAGTGCTGGCGGAGGGTAGCACGAGATCGCTGTGTAGTGCGTTATACGACCGTCGTAGCTCAATGTTTGATCTAGCATCCCATGGACGGTGCGCTGAAACAAATCCTAACATGAGGTAGCGATTCCAGGTGTCTTGGTGGAATTCGGCAGTTTCAAAGTCCTTATCAGCCAGTTTGGATCATTCTGTCTGCTATCGCAGTTAATATGGCTAAGGCCTAGATGTCAAATAATAATGTCAATTGGGACCTTACGAGTGAATTTCTTCAACTTGCTTGTCACTTCAGGATGGCCAAAGCTGTTTCATCGACCGTTGACTTAGTCAATTCCGATACTTCTGACACTGTTAATTCAATTTGCTTTGCGATATGCACTTTTGCCAGCAAGGGTTTCCCCATCGAGCTGGTACCATATTCTGATGGATGATGAAGAACTTGGTGACAAACGATACATATGATGCCAGGGCTGCCAATCTCTTCCATTCCAAAGTGCAAATAGAATCGCCAGGAAGGGGCATGTCTGGAATTATTCCAAGCAATTGAAAGCTTCGAGTCCACATTCATAGAAGTCCACCAAGCATCACATATGATTTGGAGGGTAAGGCCGTTCAAATCACGAATAAAGACAGGTTCTTTTTGGGAAGATATCATAACCTCTAGCAACGAGGTGTTTATGGATTGTGAATGGGACATGGTGTTAGGAATTTGATTGCTGTGTAATTCGAGTTGAATGAGAGTCCCAAGCAATGATAGCATGAGGTTATCTGCTGGTTTTCAAATCTTGACTCTAGAGCAACCAGCAAGAAAAAAGTAAAACCTGTGAGACATTGACATGGATGCTTATTTTTAGAAGGCAGAAGTGATATTGTTACTAACATTTTAGCCAATGAAGGCAGCCAATACAATGATTATGGTGTGGTAACGTCGCACAGGCCCTTGATTGTCGAAGATGGAAGACCAAACATCGTTGACCTTCAGTTGACGCTCATTTTTAGGAGTTGATAGTGATATGCGCATTACCGTTTTTGCCCATAATGGGGGCCACCGTATTGGTTATGCTATAAAGTCTTTACACAGCCCATATACTATCCAAGATGCAAGATCAATAATCGTTGACGCTCTGTTGATGCACATTGTTAGGAGGTGGTAGCGATATCATTTGCATTATTTTGGCCGAGAAAGGCAGCCAATACATTCATTATGTGACGATATCGAAGAGTAGCCAAGGGCTTATCCATGTTACAAGTCTAAAAAATCGTTCACGCTCCGTTGATGCTCATTTTTATCATGCAGCAACGAGTGTGCCGCTTCCCTTTTTGGCTAAACAGATGTGCAATAGTTTATCTTTGGCAACGTGGGACTATGCATCATTTATAATTGCTGAAAGTGTAAGACTAAAAATCGTTGACGCTCTTTTGACGCTCATTTTCAGGAGGTGGTAGCAAGATCATTTACATCATTGTTAGGAGATGGTAGCGATATCGTTTGCATCATTTTTGCAGACAACAGAAGCCGATACAATCATTATGTAACGATTTCAATGAATAGCCCTTGGATTATCCATGGTGGAAGACTAAAAATCGTTGACGCTCTGATGAGGCTTACTTTGAACATCTTAACCCTCATTGTATGCTCAATTGCTGTATGGTATGAATCAAATAATGATTATTGACACCCAATGAATCGTTTCTATGTATGATCATTTGCATCCAGAACCTTCATGGCCTCTCAATTCCAGAACTGCCACTATACACATTTTTTGAGTGATGGATGACGTAGCCAGTGCGCATTCCTGCGCTTTCGCGTGGCAATTGACGGTATGTTGATTTCTACGCTAATTTTGAATTAATATAGCCCGACTTCCTCCCTTGTCCGGATCCAGCTGCTTTTCCTCGATTTCCATGACATACCATAAGCAATGTTCAACATCTCAACCATGTGCACCAGGTCTGTGCCGAGAGTTATGCAGTTGGACACATGGATGAATCCAGCATGACGGTCATCATACAGACAGATTTGTATCCCGCACTGACCGCTCCTTCTATAATGCGTATGACATCACTCACTTATATTTTATTAGTTAATTTCATCACTGATTTTTTTGTGCTTTCCCACTTAACAGAAACCGTACTGGCGCTATGCATTTTATTGGTCATCATGCTGCTCAATGTGGACACTAGAACTTTTGCAAGGTACATACCACCCTTGCACATGCACAGACGAATTATCATGTCTCACAGTTTGGTCGCTGAAATCAAGTAAAAGCTGGCACATAGCAAAATAGGTTCACGAATTTCTTTTCTACTTGATATGACGTCAAGAGTAGTAATGTGCCTATCTATTATTCTGGCGACGCACGCGCCATCACCATTTCTTCGTCTGAATCCAATATCTATATGCTGATTAGCTAGAGGGGAAAATGCAGGAGTAAAGGCTTACGGGTTCAATAGGCTTCGCTTTCTTGATCAGTGATCAATTGGGCTCCCCGTTGGGTGAAAGTGACGCTATGCGTTTATTCAACTGCAGTCTCCCAGAACCGAGTCTCAGATGACTACTTCCTGGTCGAGAAGTCCCATGCGGCATTCGCGATATTCCGGGGATGATATCAAGAGACTCCATAACCTCTCCAAATTTCGAGGGTGCAGGATTTGCTGCTTCTTTGTCCGTATGCGATTTGATGACTGCCGGAACCTTCAATTCAGTAGTGGCATACCTCGTTCCTTGTTCACGGACGTAGTCAGCCGCGTCCCCCCATCCCGGTTGTGTCAATTCTTCAAGCTTAATCTGCTTCTGCTGAAATCTCTCCATGCGCTGCTGTACGGTTTTCGAGATTGTGCCCATCATCCAGCCGGGTTCATCATATTCGCTCAGCTTGCCCTGCTCTGTATCTTGATCATCTTCCCCATCCTCCTCATCGTCCGACCTTGCAAGATCGTTCAGACTGTCTCCGATAGTATCCAACATCACATCAAACGTTTCTCCGGACTCTCTGGCGGTCAACCCTCCGCTTTCAGCACCTCCTATATCTTCCTGCTCCTGTTCAACTGCTGCCTCTGCGTCCTCAACTCGCGGTTTTGCCACAGTGGTCTCTCTCTCCACGTATTCCTCAATCCATTCGTCTTTCTCTTTGTTATTCACAATGTTTGTTTCTTGTCTTCTCTCTGCCACAAGCTTCTTTTTGGATCGCAAGCTACGCAATGCACCTAGGGCTCAGACTCATTCAGCTTCAAAGCCGCTCTTGCCTTCATTTGCTTGATGACATCGCCATGTGGATCGATTGGTCGATTTCCCATAGTTGCTAGCTGGAAGTGGTGAAAAGTTCTTTTTCAGAGCATTGACCATTGTAGTTTGTGTTGACTTTGTTGTTGGGCGAGATGTTGGATGTTGCAAGATCTGGACGACATGGAGGCAATCTGCATCTTTTATGTCAAGGTTGGTACGTTTGATCAACATGAATAAGCAAAATCAACATTTTGACCGTCACTAAAATGGGAATAGTTATGCAGACAATACAGTATGACTCGATTTTTAGCATCAGTTTCATCTAAGATCCCTGGGATTTCTTGAGACAAACATCACCAGACGTCCTTTCCCGCCAAGCATATCCTGTATATATCAGACAACCATGAGATTTCGGCGGTCGTAAACCACTATGAATCATAGGAAACAAAGAAAAAACATCCAACCGACTAGTTGCAAATCGCGGAACGGTTAGAAACCCCTGCAATCTGCAATCAAACCCAGCATGACTCAAGTTGAGTGAAACGTGCAACTTGGCAGTTACTTATTTCATTTTCACTTGTAGCGAAGTGTATATTCCTCAGGAATTCCCACTTCTTTTCGTTATCATCTTCCTCTCCAATTCTACACCAGCGAGTCATGCCTACACAAACACCTCAGCCAGGTGAAAACGGCACTGAAGCAGGCGGATCAATGAGCATTACACCCAATACGTCGCTTTCCGGCACACAGCAAGAACGCAGACACCAGTTAGTTCACCGCAATTCTGCCAATATGGCCACCAAAAATATGACTGAGGATGCACATTTAAAAATCATTCGTAAAACTGGAAGCTGCAAGAATAAGAAACACCATGCAATTGGATGTAAGTATATTCATATCATATCACTGTAACTGACGGTCAACTAATCGTATAATATACAACGAATATACGTAAGGAGCTCCGTGCCCAATTCATTTCTGACTATAACGGGAAACCTCCATGGTCTGCCAAGGCCTTTGTCCGCACAGTCTGCGAAATCGAACATCATGATGTCGTCGCCTCGGGGATTTTTGCGGAAGAATTTCATGATAATCGTCCCCACGAGTGGACAACACAGGCTTTAATCACCTTAGAGGAGCCTACAGAAGCGTATATGGTGGAGGTCATTGCCGAAACTCATTACTAGATGCTGCAACTAACTTCTTGTAGGTTTTCAACATGTCCGCAACAATGGCAAGGCAAGGAGGTCGGGTACAGCTCGAACAGTCTGACATGCGCCTTGCGTTGGATATGACCAAAATAGCCAAAGGCGGATTTTCGCGCGCCACAATACAGGAAGCCCAATATATTATCAAGAAACCTCGTTCCAAAGTCAGAGAAGAGAAGAAGAGGGGTGTTGAGTTTCCTGGGCATGAAAAGGTGAAGGCTGCGATGGAAAGACACCCAGCTGTGATTCATCAGAACCAATCAGACGGCTGTCTTCCTTGCCAAAATGGCACAGCAAGGAATGCCCAGACATGCTGGAAGCTCAAAGGTATGGCTGCTCCTCCACCAGTCCGACGCAGACATCGGACACCAAATCCAACGCCATCTCCGCACCGAACGCCATCTCCACCTGGAACTCCATCTCCACCAGGAACGCCACCCACTTCACCCGGTCCCACTCAGGGCACCCAAATATCGCAATCCAACCATTTGCCCACCGCAAATGTGGATTCATGTGTTTCTCTTCCCCAAACTCACACTGTCAATCTTGATGCATTAGCCGAGGATAGCTTAAACAATGATGATTTTGATCCAGAATTGCTGACTGATGAAAGAGCATCATGTGGTTAGTACACAATCTGCTGTGTCTGAAAGCTGCAAAAATTCATTTTGAAGACTAGAGCAACCTTTAGAACGTATATGTTGGTGGAAACGAGCATTGAGTGAATGGAATGGGATTTTTTGTGCATTATAATCCACAATTTGCGGACATGTTAAAGTATATTTTAAAGGCTATATTTATTTGTATTGTTAAAGAACAATGTGGTGATCACAGACAAAGTACATGAAGATGTTAGAATGGCTGCTAAAACATCGTGAATGATAATCTATGCCAAATTGAATGATTGCATATTACGGATACACATGTGGCAAAATGAGCTTCAACTGAGCATCAACAGTTGTAGGTGTTGTAAGTCTGATAAATAAAACTTGATATCGACGTTATTAAACATAATATGAGTATTGGCAGCTGTTATAGGCTAAAAACATCGCTGCACGCTCCCTGCCCCATCATGCAAATGAGCGTCAACAGAGCATCCACGATTTTTGGTTTTGCATCATTGTTAATCTTAGTTGTGAATTGTTGCACAGTGTTATAAACGGCGTATTGTCAGCTTTTTTCGGCAAAAAGGTATGCGGTACGGTCAATGCCCCCTTCTGAAAATGAGCGTCAACGGAGCATCAACAATTTTTGGTTTTGCATCATTAGTAATCTGAGTTGTAATTTGTTACGCACTGAGATAAACGGTGTATTGGCAGCCTTTATCGGCAACAAGGTATGCGGTACGGTCAGTGCCCACTTCTGACAATGAGTGTCACCGGAGCGTCAACGATATCTGGCTATGCATCTCAAGTTATCTGAATGGCAATGTCTGGCAATAATTCATATACTATGTACTGGCTGCCTTTACAGTCAAAACAGTGCAGGATATCTTCATTACCCCATCATGACAATGAGCGTCAATTGAGCATCATTGATTTTTGGTCTTGTAAGTCAGGTAATTAAAATGACATTTGGTAGTAGTTAAGTATAATAGCAGTATTAGCAGCCTTTATTAGCAAAAGAGGCAGGTGCATGGTTTCTACCCAATTCTGAAAATGAGCATCAACAGAGCATCAACGATATTTGTTCTTGGAAGTCATGTGATCGGAAATTTGTTTATTCGCTGTTATGCACAACTGACCTATTGGCAGCCTTTGTAGGCACAAACGGATGCGACACTGTGACTTCCCCATTCCAAAATCTTTGGTACCCCATCATGAAAATGAGTGTCAACAGAGTGTCAACAATATTTGGCCTTGCATACTGGGTAATCATGGCATCACGCAGATATCAAAGCTTATAACAGATGTATAGACCGCCTTATAAGCAAAAATACAAAATGAAGAAGGAGAAACACGGATTCCAAAATAATCGATATTGAAAACAGTGATTATTAGATGTTAAATAAGCGATTTTGGTAGAATGCAACTATCAGGCAGCAAAAACAAGAGCATTATATGAATCTACAAATGGACCCGCTGGACAACCCGCTGACTACCTGCCCAATTCAAACGGGTTGTATATTTCCATCGAACCGTACCCGAATTGACCGTTCAGGTCCATTGACCACCCAGACAGCCAATTTGGCAACAGTTCGGTTCCGACCCGGACCCAGACCCAAAACGACGGTCCGCAACCGTTGCTAACACTACCCCTGGCCGAGTTTGCTGCAAACAATGGACTATCCGAATAAACAAAGTGAACTCCATTCTTTGCAGTTCCGGGTGCGGATCCATGATTGTCGTTTGCCGGAAATCCAACACCAGAACGGGATCAACACCATTTGGATGCGGATCAAATTCAAGCTACGATGCAACAAGTCCATGAACATTTGCGAGTTGAAATGAGACCGGGTCAAGCCTTACACGAAGACGGTGCCAATCGAGGGTGTATACCTGCACCAAATATTCAAGTTGGTGTAAGGGCACGTACGCCAGCGTTCGGCCTTATAGGCATACGTATGGTAATTATGGTATACGGTTGCAAACGTGGACTCGAGTGATAGTAAATATAGGTGTATAGGTAAGATTATCGCTAGAGATCTAAGTCTCGTGGCGAGCTGACTATATAGAATGGCCGTTACCCGGACCTGGGTCACGTGCCGCCGTTACATTATCCCTCTCTTTAGGCGCAGACC
>Ga0307515_10008227_pt1 | contig 20395 bp, 22 predicted proteins | sample 17_EM_MG_FD_194513 | JGI IMG/M metagenome (GOLD analysis project Ga0307515, IMG submission 194513) | Populus trichocarpa ectomycorrhiza microbial communities from riparian zone in the Pacific Northwest, United States - 17_EM | ecosystem: Host-associated > Plants > Roots > Unclassified | place...
GGGTGAGAAGATATGATACTACCCGGCCGTGAGGATCCACGAAATCTCGGAAAGAGCGAGTGAGATCAAAAGATGGGAAAGATAGAGTGTGTAATTCGTTGTATAATAAGATGATATGGTACAAGATGGGATCTATCTACCCCGGGGTCTCCCGAATATATACTCCCCGTCGCACAGCCCATCTCCGTTACCCCTGCATCTCCGTACGCCCCCGTCGCCCAGCCCATCTCCGTCATCCCTGTATCTCCGCACACCCGCCGTCGCTCAGTCCTCTGCCAAGCTGAGTGGCGGTGGTGGTGAGAAACGGATTTTCCCGCCACACCGTCGTTAGCATTTTGTCCTTTGTCGCCGGGAACTGTGTCAGCATCTCCAAACTCGTTATTGAAACACACTCCAGAGCGATTTGCGGCTCCGCGCATGGTCGAGTACGCGGTAGGTACCAAGGGTGGTTTTCGAATCGCAGATGTACTGATGCAGCTACTGGATATCAAGCTGCCATGTCTGATCGGAGAAGACATTGTGCTTGCTGCCGCAGATATCGGTGATCCGAATCTAAGGTACTCAGCGGCTGAGACCGGTTCGGGAGGAATTTGCTGTCGTGGGAGTTAATAGGCACTCAGAAAAAGAGAAATACAGACACGCACAATCCTCTCACTGACCCTACTTGGTTGTCGATCCATAACGCACCAGTGTTCCAAGTACACGGTTAAGGGACCGACCTAGTCATCGGCGATGATATCTCTCTCCAGCATCTCATACAACCCCTTCCCACTTTCTGTTTCATCACCCTGTGTCGTCACGTCTTTACGGTCCCCAAAGTCTTCGGGATTGGTCTTACCCGACATCTTACCAACGCCGTAGGTACCATGGGTTCACAACACCTTGTTGACGTGCTTTCGATTTCCCTCCCTGCTTCTCATCAGCACCTTCCTATCCTCATCAACCTTGGCGAGTACCACCAATTTCACAGAGCGCTGACACTTGGTAAGCCACTGCTTCACATCTTCGACCAGCTCCTCGTAGCCTTCCGAGAAACTGACTTCCACCACAAGGGAGTGCCTTACGGAGCCTCCAGCATGCGTATTGTAGTTGATGCACTCATCCGCGGTCTTTCCCACGCCGGGGGCTTCTTGTGTGAAGAAGGACAAAAACTTGTTCGCAGCATCTTCCGCACTTTAACCCCGGCGTCCCCAAGATCCTGCTCGCTGGAGATGAACCACTGCGCTTCCCACATGTCACTATACGTGCGCACAATGATGTGGCTGACAGCTGTGGACGGGCCAAATAATGCCCTGGATTCGGAGGAGGTGGAGGCCCGGCTTGAAGGTGTAGCTGCGATGCGTATCGCAGAGGAGTTTGCGCAGTTTGGGGGGGGGAGTTGTGACAGATAGAAAATGTAGTCATCGTGGCAGCAGTGTGCGTTGCTGAGGAAGTTGGTGACACGGTCGAGAAGGACACGGTCGAGAAGGTCGGTTGCGGTGGTGGAGAGGAGGTTGGTGGGGAGAGCGTGCCGGTGAACGCATCGTCGCGGCAGGCACGGTAAGGCAGTGACGGAGTGTGTTGAGAGAGAGGTCAGGGGGTTTGATCGTTTTTGTAGGGTGGGAAGGAGTGTGACGGCGTGCTTGTCATTGTGAGATGGTAGTATCGAGGTTGTGGGCAAGTTGTATTAGAGGGCTAGAGAATGCAATTGAGAAGATTTGAGAAGCCGCATCTTGCAGACTACCACCGTAAAAAATGTACAATGCCATGTTCAAAACCTTGCAAAGTACTAAAGGTTATATAACATCATAATAAATTGTAGTGATCTGCTGAAAGGTACTGCATGTGAGGCTGCAGTGTTAATACTATAAGCCCTAATCTAGCAGCGGCGATACATCTCGGTAGAGGCAATCAAGACTGAAGTATCCCTCTGCTCCCGCCCAAAGCTTGCACACAAAGAAACAATCGGTGTACTAAGACAGTAATACCCAGCCACCTGGAACTGGATTATGGTATGTCGCCGTGGCAATTCTTGGACTGCACCACTGTGGGTGTTGCTATCGCACTTAGGGGAGAACCATGTGTTGATTCTATGATACAGTGAACAGAAGCAGAGAAGGAGAGAAGGAGAGAGACTCGATTTATATACAGATAATCACGAGAGAAAACTTTGATGCTTTGGTACTCGGCACTCGGCACTCTGAGTCACTTGCCTCAGGATATATAACAGTGGGTGTCGGGGGCCTTTCGAGTGATCCTGATGATAAGCTACCTGGTGGTACTCTACAGTTCTCGATTGACAGACTTCACGATCCATGCCAGTTCTTCTAGTCTATTCACGGAGGTGGTTCCTCGGTGGAGTACCTAGTCAGTTCATGGAGGCCCACCTTCCGTGAACGAGCCGCCCATTCACGAAGTCCGTACCCCCCCTCCATGAACTGACTAGTTCGTTCGCGGAGTCAGTCAAAAATTACAAATACTCTGCTCTACACGCATGTATGTGCATGCACTGGCATGTACGTACGCTGAGCTGGCTCATCCAGCTGAATTAAATCTGCGCAATCACGTACGTTCAGCGCAGTGCAATTGAGTATATCCATCAACCACATACGTTCAACGCAGCGCAATTGGGTACATTCATCAATCATGTACATTCAGCGCAGCGCAATTGAGTACATTCTTCACAGTGCAACTGAGAATGTTCCACGGATTCTTTCGTACTAACAATATGGACCGTCTTAAATCTACCATCCCATATCAAATTCCGCTATTCAAAAAGGGTAGCCATCGAGACCTTACTCTTCGAGAAGCTGCTCGTCTTCAGTCCCCTGCTGAGCTCATCCAAGTACGTTGTAGGTGAAAAGGCAACTGCACGACTGTTTGTTTCAAGTATTTCAAAGCAAAAGCTGAGTGCACACTTCATTGCCATGGCCGAGATGGTGGTGCGCAGTGCATAAATACTGGCCCATCTGCTGCGCCATCAGGTACTTTCAATCTCGAACGAAACACAACATCAGCTCCACCGGAGCCAAGTCACAGTCTAAAAAGCTGTCGGGCCAATACCCAAGGAGATGCTTGCGCAGATACTGATCCCACATCTGCAGAAGATACTGCCAATGAGAGCAGTGATTTGCCAGACCTGGATATTGAGGATGAGGAGGTTCTCGAGGAGGAAGGGGTCACTGGGGAGGAAGAGGAAGAGGAAGAGGAAGAGGAAGAGGAAGAGGAAGAGGAGGAGGGCAATGAGGAGGGCAATGAGGAAGATGAGCCAGTTTCAAACGATGACATGGAGCACAGTGTAATTTTAGTTGCATCAGGACGTCTAAGAGGCATCCGATTGTAGGAATCACGATGATGTATAGATTATTGATTTATTGATAATTTCTCATTCACGGAGGTGGGGTACGGACTCCGTCAATGGACGGTTCGTTCACGGAAGGTGGGCCTCCGTGAACTGACTAGGTACTCCGCGGAGGAACCGCCTCCGTGAATGGACTAGAACAGCATGTATATGAAGTTTCCTATTGCAGCCAGTCATGATCATCGACAAGATATTAATAAGCATTATATACGATTATCTGGGTAAAGTAGCATTCGGCCTTGCTAGCTCAATGGCTAGAGCGTGTGACTTTTAATCCCAAGGTTGCGGGTTCGAGTCCCGCGTGAGGCTCTAATTTTTTTTTTCGTTTTTTGCGTTTTTTGCGAGATTTCGCATCTCGTTCTCATCCACCAACATGCTCTTCATGATCTCATTTACGACTCCCGCCCGATCCTGCTACAAGCATGGTTGCTTAAATGAGAATTTAAAATATGCAATCTATTTTTATGTGCAGTGGCAGAGAAAGAGTGAAGGTACTAACTACAATCACCGTTTGGAGACAACTTTGACGTACAGTGTTCTGGTTTGAGGTTCTGTAATCAGCCCAAAACCCGATGGGTATGCACAGTACTTGCATCACTGGTTGTCATGTCGGTCCCTGGAAATGTTGAGTTTCCCTGCTTGTGGTTGGCCAAGCACACACCCACGTATCCATTATTCCCGGGAATTCAGGGTATTACTGTACATATTTAGCAGCGAGCAAGTTGATGGTGAGTTAAGAGCAACAGTTGAGATAGGCTAAAGAGCATCAGAGAACCAGGCTCTTAGCAATATCTTGATTGGGGAAAAAGCATCTGGCGGTAATTTTGAGCTCGGGGGAGTTACTCGGAATAGGCACGGTGCAACCTTTACTAAAAGAGTTTCTAAAATACCAGCTACGAAAGAACATACTCGTTGGTATATCAATGGTTTGGACAGCTAAAAACCTCAAACCTTAAATTGACTCGAACCACTAAGGATGCGCTCGAAAACCACCCGTCAGTTATTTTGAGGTGCGAGCTTGCGAGCGACGAAAAATTCTGGGAACGAGAGCACGCTAAGGAATCATTAAGCTAATGATTCGGTTTAACATTACCGTCCGAATAAGTAATTTGCCAGCGAGTGGAGGAGTTACTCCCGAAAACGAGCGATAGGGAAAGCAGCTTTCGTATGAGCGGAGCAAAAGTAAACTGACGCGATAATCGACTAGATGGACTCCCCCTGTAATCTACGGAGTATATACTTAAACGGTACGATGTTTCTGCGAGACAGCTTTTGGTTTTCGGACAAGATGGTATTACTGTACATGTACCCGTCATCGAGGATAGTACGTCAGCTGTCAGGAAGGGTATACGTACTTGAAAATATCAGACATCATCAGCGTCAGGTGGACATTGTACTAGATAAAACAAATGTCACAGCGGGCTTGTACTTCGGAAGATGTCAGGGGAAGACTCAATTTTACATGTCCTAATCATTCACAGATAGCTTTCGAGCGGGACTATTTTTGGTTCAACTAGTACAACGCTTGAGCTACTCTCCATTCTGTTCCTACCTCTAAACCCCGCCACTAACTGAGACATACTCTAACTGTCACCTCATCATCTACCCTATTTGTAATATATGTCTTGACATATCTGTACTGGCAAAGTTACATGTCAGGACCTCGCAGTACCAAAAAAAGTATCCGTCAGCGGCCGGCAGTGTACTATCCTCGATGACGGGTACAGTATGTGAGGAGTGAAGTCCGAATCGTTTGCGCTCGCTACAGTACTCTGAGGTGAGCCAAACTGAGGAATTATTTGATTACGTTTGAACATGCAAACGGGCGGAAGTTAGTTTGTTGGAGGAGGAGAAGTGAGTCGATGTTGATGTCGAATGGTAGAAACCTCATGATATGGCGATATATAAATGTGCTAATTAGCTGGGGATCTTTGGTAGCACATTAGCTAGAAGACACAGCCGAGGTAGTTGAAAGAGCAGCATAGAACTAGGTCACCAGCAGCCATTTGATAGAGGAATAGCAGCTAGTAGTAATAGTTTGCTGAACTACTACTCATCGGCACATTCTAAGCTAGTTTCAACCTTGATACGGTGATACCATCGACCGACAACTCGCTCGCCGCTCGTCCGTAGCATGCATTATTTTAGTCTGGTTAATAAATAAAAGCCGCTATTTGACATTCGTTTCAAGATACCGGTCGGCCCAGAATTCTAGAACCCTGCCGGCTATTCCTCTGTACCGTTTCACTGGCGCTGTGTTTAGCTACTTACTAGTTGTAAATGAGTGCGATTTTCTGTGTTACAAATATCACGTGGGCATAGTATAGTGGTCAGTACAAAGCTTTGTGGCAGCTTAGACCCCAGTTCAATTCCGGGTGCCCACAATTGTTTTTTGTTTTGGCATAGTAATTCACGCAACTTGAGTTTATGTAGCAGAATAAAGGTCGATGAAGCGAACCCTTTCCTGGCTGCCGTTCCAACATACGGCCAACACAGACGCGGTAAAAACGGAGAAGAGCTGATAACCCAGCTGTTCCTTTCATTTCATTCGAGGAAGGGCGAGAGTCAGGAGATCGTGAGCTGTAAGTAATAACGCACCGCTTTCTCGCAACACCATGTATAGTTAGCTTCGAGCAGCACAAATAGGCTTCGATCTGTTGCTACCTCCGGGATGCGGTTTACATTCTTCAACTGTGAGATGGTCCCCTCTGACTGCCTCCATCCAATGTAGAATCCTGCACAACCAAGGCGTCAGAGCCCAACCCCACTGTAACTATAGTTACCCATCCCACTCCTATGATGGGCTCTTCGTTTTGCTTCTTCGGGCGGGGGATCACGCGTCACCCGTCCAGTGATATATAACTTGTTGGTACGTCTCTCTGACCATTCCGTTTTGCGGTCCCTTTGCCTGCTGGCGAGCACTCTTGACACAGGCCCGGTTGCCGCTGGTTATGTTTCATCAGCACCCATGTGGCTTTTCCGTTCCATCATCGCTCAATACTTCCTTCAATCCACGAATGGCTCCTGTCATATCCTCTGTGGATCCCTAACCTGCGGCGATAGGAACCTTGGAAGCGGCAAGCCTCTGGACTATCTGTCCAAAACATTTGTCGCCATTGGGCGCGTCTGCATGCTTTTTTCGCTTTGTGAAAAATTAATCAACGTCCAAGATAGATGCATATATATAGTTCGACGGTTTACTAAAGTACTAGACAAGCTGCGGGAGTGCCATTGTCAGTAAGGAGCCGGTGTTTTCTGGGAGCTTGGGCGCATTGTGTTTCCTCTGAGTGTCTGTTGAGGGAGCTGATGCCTGGATAGATATGTTCAATTCTATTCACTTCACATCCTCGAATCTGAATATGAAAATGCAGGTATATTGAGGTCTTTGAAATCACCGGCGTGCTTAACCAGCACAGTATTCGTCACCCCAGAAATTAACCACACTCCCTTCCCCATGGGACGTGGGATATAATGAATGTTCTGTGAAAACTTGTGAAAATTGACATGGAAGAAATGGCAGGGAATATTTGGCGCGCGCTACCACGATAATTTCCCTTGGACAGATAAGCGGACGGATAGTCCAGAGGTGTGCAGCCTTTGTTGCATGTGTACCTGCATCGTGAGCCTCACAGCTCAGGTCCGTTTGATATGCAGTTGGTGTATGAAGATATGCCTCAGGAGTGCGGCTCGTATCAGTGCAAACGGATATGCAACGGAGATAGATATGGAGACGAACATGGCTGTGAATATGGGAGACAAGTCTGTATATATATACGGGCCTTCTGGCCTCGAGAAGATCAGTCAATCAACAAGTCAAAGAAGCATCCAAAGTAACAGCCTTGGAAGTCAGAATAGCGAGTGCGATACCATGATTCGGGAGCTAGGATGGATCAAATCCTTCGAGCACACCGGGTGCCAAAGGGCAATAGAAAAATTCAACATCTCTACACCCTATCAGTAACCTTCATGATAATTCTGATTGAAGAAGAGAATACGTTGCGGTTCCTGTCTCCTTCGATCTGAAGGTGAAGCTCCAGGTTTTCAGTTCCCCTCTCACAATTGTTAACTAAGAAGACATGGGCATGAGAAGTGGTATCTGAATGAAGAACCTGAATACTGATAAAGCGCGACCTTAGCAACAGAAAACTCGATTTTATTCAACTGAAAGAGGTGGATAGGATAATGGTGGTATAGATATGAACTATGCCACACATGGGTGTATATGTACCCGCACAAGCCACCGTTATGTATATAAACAACAGACAGGCGTTTTTCACATGCTATTACTTCCCCAAACCCAATTGCATGCAGGGCTGACATCCAGCTCCAGCTGAACGTGCATATGCAGCCCAGTGAACATTATTCCGAGTTATATCACGCCATTTAATCTGCATCTCAGGGCTCAAGCCATTGTGGGGTTAGGTGCTTTGTAAGTTCTCATCAATGAGTCCTGGCATTTTAGGAATCATCAATTATCACCCATGCGGAATGACTCTACCCCGCTATCACTTTCACCTCATGGCAAGAGAAACGCGACATAAATTTACTAGCGAACACCGGAAAATCGATCTGTACGTACAGTGTCTATTGCCTCAGCCCTCTTCTAACGATCGAGGAATAACTGCTATATACAAGAGTGCTTACGAGAGTACTGCGAGAATATATTAGTGCTAACACACGTGACTAGTGAGCATAGCCAATAGTATCGCACATTCTTACCCAAGCCGATTTGAGATAAGCAACGTGTGACAAAGGCCTAGAACCCAAGATGCGATGTTAAGGCTGAAATCCGAGGAAGAAGTCCTGCTTATGGTACCAGAAACGAATCAGATCTCGTCCAGGTACCTTAGGTTTCCCAGCAGGGGACACTGGAACCGCGAGGTGACTGAGACTTCTAATACCGCAAATTGTGTACATTTAATCCATGGCTTCATGTCGAATTTCAACTACGCCACGGGCTTACCTTGAAACTTAGACTACCTTCAACACTCACACTCGTCATTGCCCCGCACGGCTTACTACCCTGCGATGACGCCACCAGCAAATGGTCACCGCTACCGCTCCTACCGCATCCTCCTCCAGTGAAATAAAGCGACCATGTCTCTAACCGGCCGTGAGATTCTGATCCGGCAGTCCGCAGTTCAGATCTGACCGGTCTGCGGATATGCCGAACGCGGGCAGAACATTCAGCTTCCTTTATACAATAAAATTCGTTGTTAGTTATGCAGTCAGCTTTCGTTGTTGTCTGCCAAGTATTCGAAAATCCAATCAAGATAATCTACAGGCCATTGACTCTACCAACCATCTGCAGTTCGACCCAGTGCACTCAACGCCAAGGGCGGTACTCCGCTGAATGGAACTTGTCTGACCCGTCCTGCAATCTACAAGCTGGTTGCGAGCACTGTCGTTTCTCCCCAGGCATCCACCTCCGAGCGCAAGAATTCTGGAAGCCATAATGTTGCTGCTGAAATATGGCGTTTCACAAATACCAACCTGACGAAGTTAAACTATACAAAGCCATGTTGCACTTCTATTTTAATCCTCGTATTATATAGCGCTAGATATAAAAAGCCATTTACACATCATATTCTTTGAAGTCACTTATTAGTCCGCCAAGGCAGGCGAAGCAGCAGCTCAGCCACCGCACGGACCAGTGGCGCAGTCACTGAGCCCGCCTCGGCGATCTGCGAAGTAACTGAATTAACGCTGCCAAAAGAATACAAAAATAATTCTGCACCAAAGGATTTGTATGGGGTGTCACAGGATTTTGGTTCGTTGTGGTTCCGAGCGCGCTAGCGCCTAGAACCGGCTCTGCAGTAAGTGAGTGGATTAGGGTTCCATATCGAGATCTCGCGTGGGACGACCACGATACAGACACCAGTTCCGACCCAGTGAGAGTTGCAGGGTGACCCTGAACTTTCAAAAGGTAAGATAACATTACATTGGTCAATTAGCATGTTGCAGAAAACCTGGACGAATGGCAGATCCGTCAAAAAGGACACTGAAAAAATGTCACAAAGGGATAGAACTACACCTGGGCGCATGGTCCTTCAAAATCGTGTAACCAGACCGCGCCCGCAGCGACCCACCCAGGCTTTCGTTTCTTAAACCTTGCCCGCATATGCTTCAGCTGGATACGAGCAAGACATACTAGGAGCTACAGTTCCGCCAGCACCATCTGAGCCCCGTGGGTTAAATTGACAAACTTACAGCAAAGCAGATGCATTTCAGACCGGATTGCTAGCTCTCCTACTAAGCTCACAATTGCGGCGCGGGCACTATACAAGAATGTATTCCACTAAAGAAAATTTACGCATGAGCTTTTACGTTTGATACATCCGCCACGTATACCCGCATTTGGGATTTCATAGGGCTGACACGCGCTGCGGGGTCGATAGATCCTGCAAGTTGGATCAACTGCAGCAAAAAAAGCAATATTAAATTCAGCTGCGGTCTCCCGATGCCGACCAAACTTCTCACCCACACTGCAGTGTGTAAGCACCACTGTATAATGTCAGCGACGGAAAGCTGAGTTGTTTGAATCATATCCTCTGGTAATAAGTACTGAATACGGCTGCATGGAACTAAAGATTTTCGAGCGTAAATTCCTATTAGGCAAGTTTAACGCCATCGCCAATCGGAATAATGCGTATGTAGCATAGCCGCATCCGAATATTCAGTGCTTAATGCAGTGGAGTCCGCTATTCCAACCAATGGACTTTTTCCTGGAAAATCGATTCTGAACTTTGTCCCACATCGTCTCTTCCAAGCCCAGAAATAACATCAGATAGCTCTCATGATCATTGCTAAAGTAGAGGAGCACGAAACTTTTGTGAACCCACATGCGCGTTGGTGCTATACGTATACTAAGTAGTCACGTAGTACCTAAATTAGGACTCAAAAATAGTGTTGGTATTTGAACGGATATCTAGATGAGATTTTGGGTGCTGGTATTCTTAGGCCCAAGACACTCTGACTGCAAGGCACTACCGGTAAACAGGGGGGTTTTTTTTACTTGCTCCACATTAAATCTCCTGGTTTGGGGCCACATGATTGAATCGTGCCGTAAGATGGATTTAGTATATCCTTCAGCCCTTCATGTCAGGGTTGATGACCGCATGCAGCCACCCCTCAGCCTTGTCTTGATCATGCATGCAGCGCGCTGTGTAAGCGAGCTTACATTAGGCGCAACAACATCGTAAGTAATATCGTCATTGGCTACAGCAATGTCATGAGCATCAAAGTGCAGTACAGTACAGTACAGTAAAAAAAACTCCATCACATCACAGCCCAGCCGGCGATAGTGGGGGGAGGAGGGGTGAAGTGAAGAGCATATAAACCGTCCACAACTCGCACTCCTCAACCATTCTTCACCAACATTTCCTCCACACCCACCTCTACAACCAGTTCAGATATCTTATACTCTTTTTCTTAATTTCTATTTCAAACCTCCACCGCACGATGAAGTTCTCACTCGCCTCCGGGCTCGTCCTCCTGGTTGCAGCGGCCTCCGCGCATCCCACTCCCGAGTTAAACGAACGGGACACTGAGATCGTCGCCCGTGACGCCTACGATAGCGGAAAGTGGTACCCAGGCAAATACGAAGGCGGCTACACCGGCTACGACAACGGAAAGTGGTACCCGGGCAAATATCCCAAGAAAGAGAAGCGGGCAGACGACGGAAAGTGGTATCCGGGCAAATACGAAGGCGGCTACACCGGCTACGACGACGGACACTGGTACCCGGGCAAATATCCCAAGAAAGAGAAGCGATCAGACGACGGAAAGTGGTATCCGGGCAAGTACGAGGGTCACCACACCGGCTACGACAGCGGCAAGTGGTATCCGGGCAAGTACGAGGGCGGCAACACACACTACGATAACGGAAAGTGGTACCCGGGCAAGTACGGAAAGAAGGCGAAGAGGGAAGCTCGCGACGACGGATATTGGCGCCCGAACAAGTACGAGGGCTACCCTACGAAGTACGATGACGGAAAGTGGTACCCGGGCAAGTACGGGAAGAAGGAGAAGAGGGAAGCTCGGGATGATGGGTCTTGGTATCCGGGCAAGTACGAGGGTCACCACACCGGCTACGACAACGGAAAATGGTACCCAGGCAAGTACGGAAAGAAGGCGAAGAGGGAAGCTCGCGACGATGGATATTGGCGCCCGAACAAGTACGAGGGCTACCCTACGAAGTACGATGACGGAAAGTGGTACCCTGGAAAGCACTACTGAGAGCTTGTTGGATGCGGTCTTGTTTCTATTTCTTCTTTTTACTTTTGGTTTAGGGGGAACTGCTTTGGAGCTATACATATGATTGTGATTTAGAGCGAGGATTACATGTTAATTTCTAAGTTTATTGAGATCTGTTAAAATGTTTCTGGCCTTGCTCGCAGGATAGACCTGATACTGCAGGTCGTCGACCGTTCTAAAGTGACTGTGATGATGAGAGATCATACAAAACCTTCGACTTCTCGGACAAGCAAAAAAAATCTAGAGACCCGCATGCGCGGAAAATTTCCTTGAGCTGTACCCCGCACTTGCCAAGCTCAATGTGCTTGACGTTACAACAATCTGCTTGACCACAAAAGCTGATGCATGTAAGCCACAGCTGATTGCATGGGCAACATAATCGGCATGCATAATCTGTGAGCATAAGCTGCGGCTGGAGCATGTTCCCCAGTTCCTATTGCATGATCTAGAACGATGCAGCTTGAGTTGCAGACCCTCTATGAGATCTAGATCGATGCGGCTTGACTTGCAGGCTTACTGCAATTGAAGTCGATGAAAGCACTCTGCAAGCCCAATTGTCTTACTAACATCTCTACGAGCGACAAGTTATCCGAAATTCGGTATTGGGATAAAAATCATGTCGAACACTCACCCATACTCCGGCTCCTCACCAATTCCTAAAATCGACGATTTCCTCGAAGAGCAGCGTCAAAAGTTTCCTAGGTCTTCCAAAGATGACAGCGGTAAAGGGGGAAGAACTACAAAAGAGCCCAATGGCCTCACTGGTAACGGCTGTCTCTGAAAATCTGCAATTGAGAAGCAACAGCTCCTACACTTGTCCTCCATCATAATACTACCAATAGCACAGTGCATTAACAAGTTATATCATCCCGAATGATGGGTGGAGAATATGCGGTCATAGCCTGAAAAATAAGTTGTTGCGCTAAATGCTGATTTTGCTGATAGAAGGTGCTGTCGTGCCCAGACTTTTCCACCTGGCAACCTCGCTTGGCGCCTGCGTGAAAATAATTGACTGGGCTTGGCAAGCGAGGTCAGATACTCTAGAAGGTGGTTCTCATGCATGTCAGACTATTTAGCATGTATAGCAACGTTCTCTATGAAGTACTTATACAAACGCAGCTGCAGGAGCTAGCCACTGTACTGCGGAGGACTTACTAATAAATCCAGTGTAGATGCCGGCGGTGACGTCGCAGGCTACTTCGTTTGTATACCCAGCTAAACAGCCCAGCTGCGGCCAGCGATAGTATCACGATTGAGACAAAGTGAGCCTATAAAATGATATTACCAAGTCTGCACTACTACGGTCATCTTATAGGTATAGCGATGGTAGCGTATCTGATGCGCATGGATTGGGGTTTAATGGTGCACGTCTGTGAATGTTGGGTGCGCAGTTCGTACCTGGAAGGAGTGTGTAGTCTCTGCAGTCACAGGGCATCACCTGAATTCAAACTCAATCTCTGCACTGACTTTGATAATGGTGAGACGGACTATAGTTTATTCATTCCGTTTTAAACCAACTCATCAATCCGTCCGCTACCTCTTCACCCCAGGGCAATATTGTATCTCAAGACCCCCAATCATCCTTTTACACTACCATGAATCCTATATTCGCCGTTTCGAACATAGTACTAATGTCATGAAATACGACTTCGCTATGAAACATCAGGGAAGAAACCACCATAATCGACGATTGTTCTCTCTGTTGTTGGGAACCCTTGTGAGGGACACCAGCTTTACACTAGTTCTCCCATCTGTATAAGCCTTGCATTTGCCAGAGTTTGAAAGTCCGGTTGTAGGTTCGTATTTGCCGAGCTATTTTCGCTGATTCCATATTTAGCAATCAATTGAGAACCACCGAGCGAGGACAGGGAAACGATGACATTGGGCATTTCAGAAGCCATCTGAAGGTGGCTAGCATCGAAGATCGTCTTTTGGTGGCAGTGTATTGGGAGGCGTATTGGGAGGATTGAGAATGTTGAGCTCTCAGCAGCCTGGAATCCTGGTCCTTATTAAGGCGCTACCCTGACCTTTGCTAGAGATCTCGGCAACTTTTCCGATGGACATGTATAGTAGCCTCTCAGAGTTACCGTAATTTTTGACGTTTCCTCCGATGAAATTAGACTTCACAGCTCAAGGAGTTCCAGTTGGCTCCGGTAATTCCTTCAGCACCTCACCCATTATCACCTGTGAATTCGGGGAGTGATCTTCGCCTCGAGAATATTCGATGCTTTGGTGCGACTCGTTCGTTGCAAGCTGCATTAGGATCGGAGACCTAAGTTTTTGATTGACGCTTTGGTTTCTAAATATAAACGCTTATGCGAGAGCCAGATGGTAGTAGCGCAACTGTCCCTGTAGAAGTTAGCTGCTTGTCCGACTTAATAAGAACTCGGGACCTCGAATATACCCTTTCGGTGTATCCATCGGTACATTGTATCATGTACGTGCAAGACCCAGATTTTTCGCTCATATAAAGGGAAGATGACTCTACTAAGACCTTTGTCGACATGCTCTTCATCGTTTAGAAGGTGGACTATTTGCAAATCTTCCATCTCATTCTCAGGATTTGGTAGGGTCAATATGCTTCCCCTTGTTGGAACCGCCTGGCACGTTTTGGAAAACTGATTCAATTCTACCCACAGCGCATGCGCAGCGAGGTTTCTGTCTGTGACCTTGCGATATATGTTGTTCGTGGGCCTTAGGATTCTCGGCAACATACTTGCAGCCATAATATTAGCTTCAAAAACATGAGATTTTTCTTCCAGTAGCATAATTCGTAATCGTGTATTTTTCCTGTTGGAAACGTGCTTACACGCGCTTCCATGTACTGAATGATGTAAAATGAGTGGCCCCACAAAAAGCCACTCTCGACAGTAAATACAGCATGTCTCCAACCGGCAAGCACGAAAACCCTATGATATCAGCTGTAGCGTCAATTCAAACCCTCTGCAATTTATTGCCAAGCTGCTCTCCGATGGTCCCTCCTTCCCTGTATCGGAGAGGGTTCTGATCTCCCTCCGAGTCTGATTCCTCCTCCTCCTCCGAATCGTCGGGTAGATAGATGTCGCCCATTTGTTGTACAGGACGCCCTCACGTGCTTCTGCTCGGCTTCCCAACGATATTTCCTTCTCTAGCTCCAATTCATCTTTTAACCTTTATCCCGCTCCCTGGGCCCTAATCAGCCGTCGGCCGTGCTTTTGAGTGGAAGCCGGGCGTATTCTGATCTGTAGCAGCGCACAGCTAGCCCGACGCCGCTTGCTCCAAAAACAAGTGGTTCAACATACGCCTTATCGATAACGAGATTCACCAAAGACTCAAGGTGCCGTATTTAGTTCCAATTCCACAACCATCTCCTCGTTCTTAATCTCTAGTTACGCCTCGTGTTGGGAGAGTCCCAGGGTTCCGACTTGCAGACCGGTCAGATATAGACCACCGCATACGAAGCCGCCCTTGGCGTAGGTACGCTCAGGTCGATTAGAGAGATGCCGTACTGCAGATGGGGTGCTATTGGTTTGCGGGTGCGGTGTGGTTGGGGTGTATTGCATGAGAAGGGTTGCCAGAGATGGAACTACTCTAGATGCGGAGGAAGAGAATGAGTTGGAAAGAGGTGGGAGATGTTGAGGGAGTTAGGGGTGGGAGTTGAAGGTGGGAGAATGGTAGATCGTGATACGTTAGGTAGGTTACTTAAGGGGTGAGGGTGAGTGTGGGGTTGTGCTGGGCGAACTATAGTGAATCATGCCGGATGTGCCACGAATGTGATCTCGTGCCCATACATTGACGTTTGCTCCGCGATCCGCTCGCTTAGGAAAGGGCTGGTTTACGAGATCACCACGAATGGAATCCTTCTTGTTGAATTGAATACATGCATCCTGAGCCCCAGAACCACCGCAGAATTCGCAGCTAAGGCCCGTACAACATCGCCAGGATTGTTGTTGAAATATTGAAGGGGAGAACCGCGTGAATAGACTTAAGATACAGAGACTGGAGAGTAGGAGAAAGACTCGAGATATATACAAGGTAGTTGGGTGCCTTATGCCCTACCGGCTATGTGCCGTGACATCAGCTCAGCTGAAGCTCAGCTCGGTCAGGTTCACGCAACAATTGTGTTACAGGAGTACTTGTGCCGGAGATATGTTACTGATCTGATACACGGTGACGGGGCTGATGCCTCCTGTATATATCTCGAGTCTTTCTCCTTCTCTCTTTTCTCTGTACCATAGAATACACGCACACGGTTCTCCCCAACTTCCATATCGTAACAAATTGTAAATGGTAATCTACGAGTGAGTTTGTATGATTCAAACCTCTGTGGCTAAATCATAGCCCCACCCTTACCCCACACCCACCACTCCCGCAATCACTCCCGCAATCCCCTCACTAATCATACCACACAGCCGTCGCACAGCACCCCGTATCCCTAATCCCCAAGCTCGCCACCACCCTTGCCGTCTTCCCATCAAACTCCCATACCTCCACCACCCCCAGCGCCGAATCCGTATTCGCAACCCACCTGTCATCCCAATCACTCGGCCTAACCGCATTCGCCGCTCCCCCCGTCCCCGTGGACTTCTTCAAAAACAGCCTCTCCCCGACCGTGCCACTGGAACCAACAGAAAACACACTGATATACCCGGTCTCAGTCGCATTCCGCGACCGCGTCGATGCCCAGAGGTACCGGCCGGAATGGCTCAAGCGTACCTCATCAGCCCAGAACGTACTGTTGGACTCTGTGCGCGCCTGTCAGCCTCCCCTCCCCCGCGGGGTGGGAACGTACATACCCTCCGGCGCCAGTCCCCACGTCCTAACACTCTCCGCGACCGGCAGCCGCGTTGTTGGGTCGAGTTTGTACTCCGCGAGTTCATTCGCGTGTTCCAGGACGGCGTATATATACTTCCCTCCCGGATGAGTCGCCAGATGCCTTGGGTTCGCACCAGCGGTCGTACCCATCGCGCCTATTTCCTTGACATACCCATTCGCGTACACCTGGTGCGCCCAGATCTTATCGCCCCTCAGGTCCGCAGAGTATAGATATTCCTGACCCTTGTCGATGGCGTGACCATGGATAGCCGAGCCGTTTGCGTAGCGGAAGGTTTGTGTAACGCGAGATAGGGCTCCAGTATGGTCGACGGAGATGACGTCGCCGCAGTCTGACACCAAGCCAGCGCCGGGGATAGGCCAAGGGGTGCCGTAGACGTTGTATGGTGGATGACGGGAGGCGAGAGTATAGTGTGCGTCTGCGGTGCCTGCAGGGGTTAGCATGGATATTTCTCGGGGAGGGGGCGGTTTACAGGGGGCGCCAATGGGGATTGTGCTGGAGAGAGAAACATGGGATGCGTTGTGGACTGTGTAGGAGGTCCAGTTTGTTCCAGAGCCGGTATAGAGGTTCTTTTTTCGGTGCTGTTTGAGTGGGTGAGCGAGGTTCAATTTGGAAGGGGGGGATGAGTACGTCGAGTTCGAGCCAGAGGTGTGGTTCGGCCACTGTGAGGTTCATGATGACTTTTAGGGTCAGCGCGGCTTCGTCGAATTCGATTCCATAGAGATGGCCTTCGGTGAAGGTGCCGACGAAGAGGTGGTGCAACTTTGCAGAAGCGGCGGCCGCATAGAATAACAGTTGGTAGATATGCATGGTGAGTTGGGAATTGGAATTGGAGATTGAAGAAGAACTCTATAGTTCATATATCTGTGGCATGCAAGTAAATACACTATTGTGGATTTGTATATATCCGATGCAGGTTCCAGGATTTCTTCTCATCCGGCACCGGCCGATGCGGTGATTGGATGTGTTCGGTGACGAATCAGAGAGTTTTGGGTGCTGTCGGCGGCTACAGTGCAAGCCAACGGGGTTTCGTGTGGGATTCGTCATCGGACGGTTGATCACTGGAACTATATATGAACCTGCGTATGTGCTAAGATATATATAGTACGGGACGTGCACACTGTCGTTGTTATACTAGTACTAGTAGAAATCTCTAGTAGCGGGCCACTTTCTCGATTCTGTTGCAATGTAGGGTTCTGTGAATTCTTCCGCTATACCCCGAACTTCGGGTCGCTGCATGTCCTCTACCGGAAACGTGGCCAGATCGTGGTTTATAATGTATCATGCACAGCGAATACCGACTCAGCACCGGTGCAATAATTGCGTATCAAGGCTACGTAAACCTTCTTTATGTATCCAGCCACTGACCATTTTGCACCGAGCCCTCTAGCGGGACATACAAAATAGATACAGGAAAAAAATATCAAGCCGCGCCCGTCCTTGTAGGGATATTTAATAGGTGGCGATATAACACGCGGCCGCGGCTACAACGTGGGTGCAAGCCCAATGTCTTGTCTCGTAGCACCAAGATTAAATCTTTGTCTTGAGCCTAGACTGCGAATTTTCATGTGGTGCTACCACTCCGCATCATTCTTTGTCTTGTAAACAAGGCCGATAGAGCATCAAAATATCGGCCTTCTTATTAGAATAGCACATAGTATAAATAGGAAGGTTGTATGAATTACAGACAGCGCCATTCATTGCGACAGAAAATGGTACAGCTGACGCTTCAATTCAAGGTGGGAGTTCCCTCAGTCAAGAGATACCGAGGACACTTCGGCAATAGCAGAGAGGAAAAACGCTCAGGCTGGTGCAATACCGTATACGTAAAGAAGGCAATGATTTCAAAACTCAAGAAAAACACTGCTACAACCGGTTGGCCGTTAAAAATAACAAAGTGAAAACATTATTATCTTCTACTTAACAAATGTTAGGCATCGAGCCACTCAGAATCACTTCCACTCACATAGCTCTTCATCTTTTAGGAATGCGAACTGGTTTCCCTCATCCAATGCAATCCCCAAAGCGGTCACATCAAACGCCTCTGTTGGTTGTTCTGGCGTCAATGGCATACTACAGCTCATTACCAATCCAACCCCGAAAGTTTTCGATCTGATCTCTTTCAGTGGTACATGACACCACGGATCTTGGAACGATTGTTTTGTGTGTCCAGCATAGAGGCGATGAGGGTAATCAACTTCTTTTCTTCCATTTTGGTCTGCCACAACTTCTCGATGAATCCTATCACCCGACTTTTGTTTCCGTGGAAAGAATAATCTCTCCCGGTGCTCCACCGGCGGGTTGGGCGACTGCTTCTATCCTTCCTAAACTTCTTAACACTCCCACCCCTGATCAAGACAGACAGATCAGCGAAGATACAGCCTAATGAAAAAATGTCGGCAGCCCGGCCTACATAGGAATCCTGATCTTCATTCTATTCAGGAGCAGAATACTCCTGAGTGCCCGGATGTGCTGAACGGAAACTGCCAGAAATCTTCCCGTGCAGGTGCTGGACTGAGACATCGAAATCCGCGAAATATATCTTCGACCCTTTTAGAAGAACATTCTGAGGCTTGATATCTCTGTAGGATTCCTCTGTCATGCAGGTACTTCATGGCCAAAGCCATACAGTTCATCCAGTCGAAGATTTTAAATTGGCGGGCAGTCGGATCCAGGTGTGCGACGGGAGAGTATGCTTTGGGGTCGCAGACGTACTCCCATAAATTTATGTCGCACACAGGCTCGATTAGGATATGTAGTTGTTCTTTGTGTGAGTACGTTGCGTAGATTGATACTACGTGTGAGTGGTTGACTGCCTTGAGGATTTAACTTCTCTGGTGAAGATAAGTGACTTTGAAAGCATAACTTTATCGCAGTAATGGTTCCCCATCATTCTACAACGCACAAGGCGTACAGAGCCTTCAGAGCCCATATGGAACCGCCCTGTCCATGGATGGTACTGCCCGGACATTACAATCTTACTTATGGCCTTTCGAAATATTAGAACGCTCTCAATAATCATTCTACCCTACTATCAACTCACCTGAATCACTATGTATTATTCCTTGGTGATACTGAATACCGTATACACTCGGATATAAGGTACGCTCTCTATTGGGTTAGCGTGCCGTATACGGTATAATTCTTACCTAGATAGGTAGGTTTGTGATACCTTTAATTTCCGGTTTATTACCGTATGCAGTAACTATATAACCGCTAACTGGGGCGTACCTTATATCCGAGTGGATATGGTAGCCCATGAATTGGTCTGAACAAAAGCTTCCCATTCTGTTTGAGTGCTCTTGGACGTTTAATAATTTCTCGGAAAGGTTGGAGGATATAGGTCCCGCCGGAAAGCACTTGCTGAGGAGGTAGAGAGGAGGGGGGAGGGTGGATTGTTGATTGCGTATAGTGGGGCATCCCGTGGGTCTGCGATTAATTGCGAATTTTCTAGGCCAAATTAGTGTTGCACTAAGCCGTACTTTCAGAAATATGATGTCTTAAGTCGGACAGTAGACGGTTTTCTCGGCAAGACAGTACTATGACGCTTCGGCTACAGCATCGACCACCCATTCCGGGCCGGTTTTCCAATTTCTTTGACCGTCTCTCAACGACCCTCTTCCTTATCCTCTCTTCCCTTCTCGACAATTGCTCGAATTTCAGTTCCTCTTCCAAATGATAGATTCATGTTCTGATGCCATCTTCATTCCACGCTCTTTGTGCACAACTGAGAGCTCGTTGACCACCAGGTAGTAGACTGTGTATTTTTGTTGGAGGGCGAGGGTGGAGAGAGTTGCTCGTGATAATCTTGTTGCAGTTGTTAATGATGGCCAGAGAGCAGGATTTTTATGACGGAAGTCGGAGAGAGAAAATGGAACGGAAAGCGAAGATGGAACTGAGATGTTGTACGGTGGCGTGTGCTCGAGTAGTCGAGTGTGCGCGGGCGTATGCGAAGGTGTGTCTATTGTATCGTGTAACGAGACATG